>ERZ791861.308-NODE-308-length-32705-cov-23.260092_pt1 | contig 32705 bp, 31 predicted proteins | sample MGYA00510283_ERZ791861 | MGnify/ENA primary metagenome ERZ791861 (study PRJEB30046, sample SAMN00792074) | human gut metagenome | study: EMG produced TPA metagenomics assembly of the A metagenome-wide association study of gut microbiota in type 2...
CTATGATGGTACCGATTCATGCGCTATAGTGGTACCGATTCGCCGATACTGTCAAATAATTTAATAAAGATTAATAGTTGAATGAATGATATATGCGTAAGGGCAATAGGTTTAAGAGTGGCTAAGCTCATATTGACATTATTACTGACAGCAAGGTTGCTTTAATTCATCTAATTATTCGTTTAAAAAAAGGGCTAGCCCCATAATCAGGACTAGCCCCCAGTTTTAATTATTTTCTCGATGCAATGAATGTATCTTGAAAGCTGCATAGCACTTCAAGAAAGATTACTTAACCTCAATGTGCTTAACATCGTCTTTCTTCTCCTCCTTGGCTATCTTAGGAATCTCAATCTTCAAGACACCGTCACTGACCTCAGCGGAAATCTTCTCCTGATCAGCATCCTCTGGCAAAGCATAACTCTGAGAGTAGCTGCTGTAAGAGAACTCACGACGCAAGTAATGCTCTTCCTTCTTCTCCTCCTTCTTCTCATCCTTGTTCTCGATGGATACATTCAGATAGCCATCCTTATCGATGTTCATCTTGACCATATCTTTCTTCAAACCAGGAGCTGCAACCTCCATCGTATAAGCTGTAGCACTTTCCTTGACGTTGACTGCAGGAGCTGTTGCGTTCATGTGTGGCATCAAGCCTGTATCAAAGAAGTTGTCATTAAACCAACTGTTCAACCAATTTGAAACACTGTTATTTCTACGAGCTAACAACATCATGTAAAACCTCCTAATTCTATTTTTCTCGTCCTCTCTTCGCCTTCCGGCTCAGTCGGGATTTCTCATTGTTTTTAATTTATCCTTTTTAATAACGATTGCTTCGGCTTACGAGACTCAAGGATTTCTAGAAACCCTCAACTGTCATTACTTAGGGTTCTTGTCGTTCCCCTTGCCCTTTCGGCTTCGGCTTTCACTCTATGTAGGAGCAAGTTACGTGCCAACCCGGTTTGTAGATTTGGAGTAAACAGTTTTTGCCAATTTTGACTAAATATTCTGCAAAATTGACAACAATGGATAATTAATTTAAACTTTGCTGCTAAAACTTCATGCTTTTTAAACCTGTTTTTCAATCCATGCCATCAGTACTGCTACAGCATACTGCTGTTCTTCTCCTGTCAGCTGTCTTCCGGCAGGTATATGATGCCATTTGAAGAAACAACCACGGCAACAGCAGCCTGTAGCATGCTGGGCAATGAATACAGGATGCCCTCTCATCGGTGTCTGCTTGCCGTCATTGGGAATCACGGCAGGAGCAAGGCGTTTGGCAACGAAATCCTCCGCATGCTTACGGATGGTAGCCAAACCCTTTTCTGCAATATATTCCTTATCCTTCTTCGAGAGATGGAATCGGCTGCGAAAAGCTGATTGGGAAAGTCTTTCAAACAAATCAGTCAAGTCATACTCTTTGTCTGGAGAAGTATCGCTTTCCATGTCTTCTGAAGAGATAGAGTCTTTCTGATGATCCTCTTCCTCCTCAGGAAACAAATTGAGTTCTACATATTTTGCTTGGTTAACTTTTGATTCTTTTTTCATTTCTATTAGCCTCCTATATCTATGAATCTCCTATTAATATTAATGGATATCAGACTCTTACGCTGCAATTTCATTACTTCTTGAATTTTCATACCAAGTAGTGTATTATATTGTACTTTTCCTGCAAAGTTAACAAAAAAATCTAGATTACGTAAGAAAAGGTGTAATATATTGTTCTTTTTATAAAAGATTATAAGTTTCTGAGATTTTTCTTGGTTTTTTGCCTTTGAATATTGTTTTTTTCTTAACTTTGCATGCACAATTCATTATAGAATAGCAGTTTATAGTTTACAGTTAATAGTTTATAGTTTACGGTTGATTTCGTGGTTATTTGCTGATAACTTGCAGATTTCTTGTTAATTGCTTGGTGGTTTCGAGAAAAAAGCGTAACTTTGCGGTTAGATATTAATAAAATGAATTATTATGGCACAGGTAGCAACAATGAATCAAGCTCAATTGCAAATCCTCGATATGCTGTCATTTATCAAGACTCCTGAGGCTTTGCGAGATTTGAATAAGGTAATCTCCGATTATTTTGTTCAGATGGCTGATGCTGAATTAGATAGGATGTGGAATGAAGGAACCCTGAATGAAGAACGTATCGAGAGTTTCCGGCATCTCCATGAACGTACTCCGTACAATAAACCAATATTATAATCTTTAGGTTATGAATATTGTATTGGATACAAATAGTTTGATTATGTCAATCGCCCCTAGAAGTCCGTATCGTAAGGTGTGGAATGCTTTTCTTAGTGGCGATTATAACCTTTGTGTGTCCAATGAAATAATAGAGGAGTATTCAGAGGTTTTATCTCGTAATATATCTCCTCAAGTTTCTGAGGCCATCGTTTATGCTATATTGACTAGACCCAATGTAATTCGCAAAGATCCTCATTATACTTTTGCTTTAATTGAGGCAGATAAAGATGACAATAAGTTTGTAGATTGTGCCATTGCTGCAAATGCAAAGTGTATTGTTACAGAAGACAAGCACTTTAAGGTCCTGGAAAATATTCCTTTTCCTAAAGTGGAGGTTATAGGTATAGAGGATTTTAAATGTTATTTGGATAAGTGGATATAGGTTTATGTACTGGTTTTGGTATATCACCATTACAGCGTAAGGTGCTAGATAAAAATCCTGAGCGTTGGCTTTGTTATGTGTTGAAGCACATAGATTCTACGCCTGAGGATAAGTATTATACTCTTCTTCCTGAGTTCTGGGAAGATGAGGAACAATAAAAATGAATTTAATTTATGGGGTGATTGGAACGTATGCACTTTCGAATTGCTCTGGCTCTTCTTTGGCAAAGAAGTAGTTTTTTCGAAAACCTACCCGTCCTTCCTTACCCTTAAGGAAGGCTCCACCTCTCATCTCGATCTTCTTCAATGGTCTTTACACCCCCTTCGGTTCCCCCGTTAGCGGGGGACAGAAACCTCAGGGAAGAAGAGGGAAACCGCCCTACTCGGTGCTCAGAACCGCTACGCTCTAAGGTTGGCGGGGCATCAAAGCCCTCGCCAGATATTGTGCGGGATGGGACCGCCTTATTACAACTTGCTTCTGGTCTGCGCCATCTTGTGCGGGATGGGACCGCCTGGGAATAGCAGTTTATAGTTTACAGTTAATAGTTTATAGTTTACGATTGATTTCGTGGTTATTTGATGATAAGTTGCAGATTTCTTGTGATTTTCTTGGTGGTTTCGAAGAAAAAGCGTATTTTTGTGGCAGAGTTAAACGTTTAAAAGGAGAAGATTATGGCATTAGAGATAAGAAGCATTCCTGTTTTGACAGGTGAGACCGCTGAACGATTTGTTCGTGAGGCAGAGGAGAATGAACGCAATCCACAAAGAAAGGCATTGCGAATGTCATTTGATGACGTTGAGAAGATTTTGATTCGTTCAACTGCTAATTTGAAAGCGCATGGAGGAAAGAGTCCTTTTGCAAAGTAATTGCTCTCTTTATCGAGTTACGACAAAAGAGGAGCTTGATACTTTTAGCTGTGGCGATAAAGACCTTGATGACTTCTTTCATCGAGAGGCTTGTCTCTATGATGGGCAATTATTAGGGAAGACATATTTCTTTGCAACTGAAAGAAGTGGTAAGGATGAAATAGTCTGTGCCTTTACATTAGCTAACGACAGTATCAAGGCAGCTTTAATTCCAAATGCTTCAAGAAATCGAATACAGAGGAAAATTCCTAATTCTAAAAGAACAAGGAGTTATCCTGCAGTATTGATTGGAAGACTTGGAGTAGCCAAGGATTTTCAAAGTACTCATGATGGTATTGGATCACAAGCGATAGACTATATCATATCTTGGTTTTTGTTACCAGACAATAAGACTGGTTGCCGTTTCATTGTTGTTGATGCTTACAATAAGGAAAATGTGCTTCATTTTTATGAAAAGAATGGCTTCAAATTCTTGTACTCTACTGAGAGTTTGGAGAAAGAGGCAAATCATATTCCTGAAGATGAACACTTAGAGTCAAGAATGATGTATCTTGATTTGTTGGGATATATAAGATAAAAAACAAGAGGTAATCTTTTTGATCCTTCTTAACTCTTTTCTGTCCCACAGATTTCACAGATTTACACAGATGGGGCGGGTGTGAAGTCCGCAGTGAATGATAGGCAATTGCTCATTCGCACACGGATTTCACGGATAGGGCAGACGTAAAGTCTGCAGTGCTGTATTTCTACCTCTCCGTCTCTCCTGTAAGGAGAGCTCCACCTTTCTCACCAAGCCTCTCTTCAATAGTCTTTACAACCCCTTCGGTTCCCCTTGTAGGGGACAGAAACCCTTCTCGAAATGAGAAGGATGTAACCGCCCTTAGTGCTGCTTTTTCTAAAATCACCCCGTCCCTCTTTACCATTAAAGAGGGCTCCACCTCTCACCCCGACCCTCTCACCCTCAGGGAAGAGGGAGGAAACCGCTCCTCCTCGTCGCTCGGAACCGCTACGCTCTAAGGTTGGCGGACCATCAAAGGTCTTCGCCATATTTTGCGGGATGGGACCGCCTGGCTGTTGCGGGAGGAGATCTAATGCTGCATCAAAGCCCTCGCCATGGTTGTGCGGGATGGGACCGCCTGGGGAAAGCTTGCTGAGGTAGGGAACTTTTGCGTCAATTAAATCTTTATACTGCATAAACCATGAGAATAACTGAGGAAGAAATTCGGTGATTTGTAGAACTTTTATTCGGTGATTTGCCGCTGACTTTCTTGCTGATGGTGGAGAGGTACTTCGGTGTGATACTGATATCAAGAGCAGCGTGGCTGTAGGATGAATATAAAAAGAATATAAAAGGAAAAAGCGTGCAAGCCACATCATAGTCGCCTGCACGCTTTTTGTTTTTGTCATCTAAATTTCTGATGATTTCCAATCGAACACGATGGTGTTGTCTTCTTTGATATTGAAGCTCATACCTACCTTGATAATTTCCTTGCCGCTCATGGCAAAGGCATCGGCATAATGCTTGCTTTCTATCTGCTCAAGAGCCTCCTGGGCAGTCTTTCCAAACTTCAGCTCCATTACATAGATAGTATCGTCCGTCTCCATGGTTATATCAATTCTCCCCTTTGACGTATGTTGCTCCACTATAATCCTGAAATTCGTGAGCAAGGCAAAGATGATATACATCGTTTGCTGGTAATGACCTTCGTAATGGGTGTTGTTGCAATAAGGCACCGTCTCCCAAAACGATTTCAGCAACTGTAATGCTTCGTCTATCTTGCCATGTTTAATAAGCACCGACATCTTGGCGATGGTAGTATTACACATCGCAGTCTTTGAGGTCAGATAATGAGGCAACAAACTTCTGTACAATCCAACTCTTATTTCCTTGTTGGGAATGGCTAGGGTATAGAGTTCCGTTTCTTCATCATAATCCTTGATGGTGATGTAGCCACTCTGATAGAGCAGCGGCATGATGGTGGTCATGGTTTCCGTGGCAGCATCAAAGTCATCCTTTCCGGCTTCCATGCTCTCGCCCAGGTTCGCTGGCAGAAAGTTGAAATTGCGCATCATATTGATCAGATAAGTAGGAGTGCCTGATCCAAACCAGTAGGAATCAATCTTCTGCTTGGCAAAGCAGGTTAATAAGCTGAACGGATTATAAACGTCTGGAGAAGGCCATGTAAAATGATAGCCGTCATAATTATCCTTTAACTTAGCTAACGTCTGCTCATACGATAAGTTTAATTTTTCAGCAAGTGCATCTATGTCATTCCGCATTCCGTTCACCAGTTCATCTTCCGTAATTCCGCAAATGCCGGCATACGGCTCGTCCATACTGATATTGGTGATGTTGTTCAATTCGCTGAAGATGCTGAGCTGAGAGAATTTGGTGATGCCTGTGAGGAATACGAAGCGGAGCAATTTCTCGCATCCTTTTAGCGGACTGTAGAAATTGCGCATGGCGTTGCGAAGTTCTTCCAGTTTTTCATCCTCGTGCACCACATCAAGCAAAGGGGCATCATATTCGTCAATCAGTATTACCACTTGCTTGCCCGTTTCCCTATAGGCAGTCTGGATAAGTGAGATGAGGCGGACGTTGGCATCAACAGCCGGATTCGTAATGCCCCATTTCTGCTCTTGTTCTGCAAGTTGCTGGTCGAAATATCTTTCCAGCTGGGCTATCTCCATGTGTTTGCCCATGCTCATATCGAAATGCAGCACCGGATAGCTTATCCAATCCTTTTCCAGCTTTTCGATGGCGAGTCCTTTGAAAAGCTCCTTCTTTCCTTCAAAATAGCTCTTCATGGTAGTCAGCAACAGCGACTTTCCGAAACGGCGTGGACGGCTCAGGAAGAAATAAGTACCATCAGTATGTGCCATACGATATACATATTCCGTCTTGTCGATGTAGAACTTATCTTCCACTCTGATTCGTTCGAAAGTTTGTAATCCTATCGGATATAGTTTTCTTGCCATAATTGCTCGCCTTTCTTTTAAGTGATATTCTCTTTGTTGGCAAAGATACGAATAAATGGTGAAACCACCAAATTAAAAACATCTTTTCTTCATTTATGCCCCTTATCTCATTTCCTTATACCTTTTATTTCTTTTCTCCCTTCTCTTATTTCTTTTCTCTCCTCCTTTTATTTCTTTTCAGGCTTCCTCTTATCTCCTTTCTTCCTTCTTGCTGTATTAATAATGGGTTAATCTCGGGAAAAGTCTTGTTTTACCCCTCTTCTTACTCTCATTCATTCGTTTTCTTGCTCTCATTCACCCGTTTTGTGAGGGTGTGTCATAAGCTTCTTAGGATATAGATAAGGCACGGATTACACAGATTTTCGCAGATTTCTTTTGATTTTCTTTGGCGGTTTCAATAAAAAAGCGTAACTTTGCGGCAATAAACTATAAAATGAATAATGACTATGATGGGAATATTACAAGTTGCCTCTTATATATACAAGCGCTATATGGATGATTTTGGCGTTCGTATTGATGAAATGAAGTTGCATAAGCTACTTTATTTCACGCAGCGTGAGTGCTTGATTCAAAAGGGCGAACCCATGTTTGATGCACAATTTGAGGCTTGGAAATATGGTCCTGTCATGGTTCAGATTCGCCAGCATTATAAAAATGATTCTCTCCCAGAATTGATGGATAAAGAGCAGGTTGTACAATATGAGCCAGTGTTTGATATGGTGTTTAAAACTTATGCTCCACAGAAGTCTTGGAGTTTGAGTACTTTAACGCATGGAGAGTTTTCTTGGAAACACGCAAGAGAAGGCATTGATGAACAGGATTCATCTGAGGTAGAGATGAAAACAGAAGACATTATGGTTGATGCCAACAGGGTTCGTGAAAGACGAGCAGTTTTGCGTCAATTAAATCTTTATACTGCATAAACCATGAGAATAACTGAGGAACAAATGGCTTTGATACATTCTCTTCGTTGTGAACGGCTGGCTTCTAATGAAGAGAATTTGCGATTGATCGATTCTTTCTATAGCACTCGAAACAACAATGTTGCGGATGCTTTGCTGAATGAGGCCTATCAAGAAGATGAGTCTGGTGTTGTTGCCTATTATGTGGTGAAAGATAGCGATGCTAATGTGTTGTTCTTCTTTTCTTTGAAGTGTGGATTGTTGTTTGATGAATTCATAGAAGGAGAAAAATTGACTAGGCTCAAGGAACTTTGTTCTACTTTGTCTGAAAAGCTGAATGGGGGAAACGTGCCAGAAGAAGATAGGGATGGATTGAAAGCCATTTTGGAATCTGTTAGGGCAAAAAAAGGATTGAAGAAAGATGAAGTGGCTCGTATCCTTCATACTACAACAGATTCTCAGGAAATCAATTCTATTTTCGACAAAAACATCAAGAATGTGGGCAAAACCTTTGCTGGTGTGGAGATTGTGCATTTCTGTGCCAATGATGATTGTCGTGAAGTTTGGGATAAATATAATCTTGACCAAAGTCTGGGAGCAATCGTCTTTTGGCATTTTATCGTTCCTTTGATTTTTGAGTTGAGAAAGATTGTTGGTTGTGAATATCTTTTCTTATTTGCTGCTGATTGTGACCCTGATGAGCATCTTGTGAACTATTATAGCCAAAAGTTGAAATTTAAGAAAGCAGACGAGCATAGTGCTGCAATGCCGATTTATGATTTTACATGTAAGTTCATGTATCAAGAAATTGCGGAATTAGAAAAGAAGCGAATGAAGTTCTATGAGAACTTTAATCATGATGAAGATGCTGTCTAATCTTTTCTGACTGCATCAGGTCATAAAGAACTGGGGCAAAATCATATTGTTTTTTAAACAAGATCACTGCTGTCCCGTTTAGAAATCATCGGTTTAAATAGGCTAGAATACCAAATGAGTGCAAATGTACAAAATCAAATCGAACACACAATTTCTAGAACATAAAATATTGGATATTAATAACTTATATAATAATCGTCCAGACTTAACGGGACACTAGTGCAGATTTGAGTGAAGCTAAGAATCAAGAAATCCACAGCTGGCTTGAGTGCCTGCTGTGGATTCTCTGGTTTATATTAAAGTGTAAGATTCTAACTCCTTATGGAACGTATATCAGGCGGATTGGCATCGCCTTGTAACGGCCAGTGTTCGAGCCATCATATCCCTGAGCAAAACGGGTATTTGTGATAGTCTTTATCTTATTATAGATATCCAGATAAAGATACCAGAAGCCATATTCTTTACTGTTTTCACTGAAGCCCTGATAACCCGACAACAAAGACTGGCTCCATAGATTTGCGTGATATTCATCCTTGAAGCTGTTGCTCTCGTAATATCCGCTGATTGGGATATAGATGTAATCCTTCTGCGAAGACTCTGTCGGGATGCGAATACAATTATACGGTTCACCTGTAGATGTTTCCAACGGATCTACTGAAGCTTTATTCGCAATAGCCTCTAGCTCGTTGCCCTTTGGAACTCTAAAATTGCCGATTACATACTTGTCGATATAGGCGTTACTTTTTTTATCATTTGATATCTTGAAATATCCACCTATAGAACCTTTATCATTGGCAATATTGGCAGAACCTGGCGAATAGAAATCGCTGTTGGATGCGCCTAGATTACGGTCTAACATGTAGTATGTCTTTTTAGTAGTAGTTTTACCATCAACTGATGGTTCATCTACCAAAATCTTCACTACTCCGTAGTAGTACCAACCTATTTTTTTTTCACCCAACTGTTCGTCTCCCAGATTTTTAATTTCACCAAATACACCAGCATGATAGATCGGGTATTTGATGGTAAACGGATGATCAGCATCTTCAGTATTCTTGATGACAAAACCTTCTTCGTCTATCCATAAATCGTAGTTATTGGTGTTCAATGTAACTTTATAATAGTTATTGCCTTCGTAAACTTCATCCGAATAACTGATTTTGTCAGATTTCTTCACGAATTGGTCACCATCTTTCTTTGGTATCAAATAAGAGATAGTATTATCTCCTACGCTGAAGTGCAAGCCCTGGTTTCTGGTCTTTTCCTGATTATTGACCTTATTCTCGCTAGGTTTAACACCGTGCATTTCTGAATCAAGCCAAGCAAAGTAAGCGAAAGGAGTATCACTATCTTTTAACTTAATGAGTACCTGTCGATCATCAGCACGTTTAAAGTCGTAACCTTCCTGATGAATCTTGATGGTTCTTTTCAAGTCACCGGAAGTAATGGTAATCGTATCTTCCCGAGGCTTCTCCGATTTGTTGTTTGCAACCAAAGTGAGGTTGAGAACAAACTTAGTGCCTTCTTCAGGACTTGTTGTGGTTGACTTGCTACCTTGTGACCAGCCAGTTATCCACGATTGCGCATCATCGCTGATATCAACCTTATAGAGATTATTATCTGTTGTATTCTTTGTTTTAAGATTTGTAACCAAAGTGATAGGAGCAGTTTTACTTGAAGCATCAACCGTCTGTGTACCACAAACGCCCAGTTCGTAGTCTTTGCAGGCAATCATATCTACAATCTCCGGGTTATCATCTACCACGGTTACCTTCAGACGATTTTCTGGCTCAGCCTTTAATGCTTCAGCTTCAGTCGCATAGCCCGCATCGTTTACAGATATAACCTTCACGATATAGTTGTGGTTACGTACCAATGCATATTGTGCAGTTTTGCCATCATCTTTTTTATAATAGAGGGCTACTTTATAGAAGCCTTCTGTACCATTATATTTAGCCTTGATAATGATGTCAGCCTTGCCTGCAGAAGTTTCATTTACTGCAACTACAGCAGCAGGACCTCCAACAATAGGTTTGGTGTCATCCATCAAATCTGTAGTTTCTGCCAAGTTTTCATTGGTAGATTCTTCGTATTTAGCTGGCGCAATAGAACCTTTGCTAGCAGAATGCCATACATGAAGGTCTGTGATTTCGAAATTACTTACGGCTGCATCTACCGTGCATGTAATCTTTGCACATTGACGGGTAAGTGAAATCTTGCTGTCTTTCATCAGGTCGCTAAGTTTAGCTTTGCCCCAACAGATTGGCTTTGATAAATCAGGAGTGATATCATCCATCGCATCAAGCTTTTCAGCCTGTTCTTTTGTCAAGCCAGGAACATTAGCAACCAAATGTACCGTTTCTGTACCTTTAGGAAGGTTCGTTTTGATTTTCCTGTAACCATCTGCATCAGCAGTTGCATCAGCATAAGCTTTTGTACAATCCTGCATATCAAGATAATTGTCTGAAGTGTCATAACATACAAGCCACAGAGAAGTAATGCTCTCTGTAGTTTCGCCTCCTGCTCGGGTAGAGATTTCCTGAGGAGTGAAATTAGGCAATTGTATGCTCAGCGTAACTCCCTCGGTAGGGAGTTCGTCCCCACCGAGAGTAATTGCCTCTAAAGAGTCCTTACATGATGCAAGGCTTAAGAGCAATCCTATCCATATCATTAAAGTCTTTATTCTTGTCATCATTATATTTTCTATCTTTACTATTTAGAAACTCCTAACGGTTTGCCATCATGCCAGCTACCATCGTAATAACCGAATATCTGGTATTGTTTGGTAGCTGCATCGTAGATGCATGGGTAGCTGTCACCACCGAAGAGCATCTGATCATTGTTTCCACTAATGCTAACCATTATTGCTTTTTCGTATTCGCCCTTAGGTGCTTTGAAACTGAGAACTGTGCGATACCAACCATTGCCAACTTCTTCGCTTTTTTGCTTGAACTTATCAGAGTTACATTCCAAAGTATACGAATCGAATGATCTATTCTTCTTTCCAAAATCGATTTTCCATTTAGTAATATCACTTTTAGTATATATCACATAGTCAACATTTATAATAGTCGGCTTGTCATCATATACTCGATAATATGGAATGCAGGTAGGGTCATAGAGATACCAGCCTTCACGATCTTCGTAGTTGAACAAAGGAATACCTGGGTCCATGGTATGAGGAAAACGGTGTGGAGTACAACCAGTCTTATCCTTGCCATGATTCTCGCCAGTACCAAATATAACTAGCGTTTGACCTGGTTTAATTTGCTTTTTTGTACCTGTCGCTTTATTTTCAGCATACTTGCTCTCTGCATTAAATTCCATATCTTTATAATACCATCCAGCATTATTTACGTCACCTGTCATTTGGTCACCAGGGAATTTTTCTGAAAATATCCATACATATGCGTTATCTTTAACGGTAGTACTATTATTATCATTCTCACCAAGCTGTGTATACATATACATATGATGTCTACCATTTTGAATACGTTTATTCTCTTCATTATTTTCGTTTTTACTTACATCTTTATCAGTCCAACCATCATACCAATTGAAATTATAGCTATCATTATCACTGCCGTTTATTCCAGTATATTCTGTTTTTTGTTCAGCAAAAACGACATCTAGATTAGCGGTCCCGTCTTCATTACCATCCCAGTTACATATATTATTGATAGCTCGCATGTAGATACGATAAGGACCGAACTCCGGTTTTACAGTAACCGTAACTTCTTGTGATCTATCCTCGTCGCCAGAAATCGGATTCTTCGGAGAAAGTGTGAAGTTATAAACGGTTGTTGTCTGAGGAGGTCTGGTTTCCTTTACCTTCATCACGTACTTTCCAGATACAGTTGGAGTATTATCATAACTTATCTCCAGACGAGAAGGTGCACCACCAACTTGTGCTATAGAACCGGAAGCTTTTTCTGTTAGCGTACCATTGATGTTCTGATATGCCTTCAAGCCACCCAGGTTGGTTTCTACCACAAAGTGTTTCTCTAGAACCTGCTTGTCGTCAGGATCCTTACCCCAATAGATAACTACGTTCTTTGGACTCACCTTAAAATAAGGAGTAACATCATAGTGTACTTCAATATACTTCTTGATGTTGTTTGCCTGTAAGTAAACTCTAGCGGTTCCTTCTCTCTTTCCTGTTGTCGGATCCTTTTCGAACTGGTCTATTGGTATTTCTGGATTGATACCAAAGATAATGTTTTTGTCATCTTTTTTTGTTACGACGATAACATCTTTATTTGTTTCATCAACAATCTTTGAGTCAATACAGCCAAAGTCTACAGTTGTTTGGCTTGATGTATATGAGATGGTATCACTCTTTGTAGAAGAGACTTCAGCCTTGGTCTTGTTAACCCATAAAGTAGTATGGTAGAAATCGGCATTGATTTCTACTGTCTTCCAATCGTCCACTTTCACATCGCAGTCAAGATTCATATCGCCATAGCTCTTCAGCTTACCTGTAATTTCATAATAGGTTCCACGAGGGAATGTAGGCGGAGCATCTGATGCGTTCTGCTTATGTCCCAGCTTAATGGTATATTGATTCTTGTTGCTGCTATTAACTATACCGTTAATCTTCAATACCGACTGTTCCTCTGCATTTGAGATATAACGCTCTGGCAGATAGTAAGTACCTTGAAAAAGCCACTGCTTATCGTTCGTAGGTTTCGGTGTACCCTTATCCTTATAAGCATCAGCGATTTTCACAACATCTTCGTTAGCTACATTTTTGTTATCTTCATTGATTTCATATTCACCTTTCTGATAATAACATCCTTTGCTTGCGTCGCCTGTAGGAGTACTCTTATAAAGAGGTGTATCTATGCCTTTAGCATATTCTGGAGTTACATCTGTCTGGGTAAACTTACCATCCCATAATAAATGGGTAGAAGGAGTAAGCTTCTGTGCAACAATATCTGTTATGCTATAGCTCTTGCCATAAAGATTATCGCTCGCAGTTGGGTCCATAATGAGGTTGAGCTTAACCTTTACGCATGTAAATTTCAGGTTAGCTGCCACCTCGGTATATTTCTTACCACCTTTTTCTATTTTTGTATCGATGATAGTACCGTTCACATCCTTTGGCTCATAAATCATCGGGATGTTTGTAGAAACAGGCATTCCCGGTTCTGTTCCAGCTACATAGTTCAGTACTATATTTTTGAGTTCATCTTCTGTTTTGATAGGCTTACCACTCAACACCTTGTTCATATTGGCAACCACATAGATATGGTAAGTGCCCGGTTCGATATTGAGCTGATAGTTAGCTACATGCTGCTCTACCATCATTGTAGCCAGTGGGGCAGGGAGCGTCTCTACCAGGAGCTTGCCTTCATTTTCTACAGGGAAAGCATAGAGGGTCAGGTCGTTAATCTGGCATTCATCTACCGTGGCATTATAGGTAGGAAGGCCGGAAGCATCGTCGGTACGGGTGCCGCGGCTGCTGAGCACGGTTGGCACGAGTACATGTAAGTTGCTTTCTGACGAAATGGGGGCGCGCTCGCCTCCAAGTTCGTCAGAGCAACTTACTGTAACCAACAATATAAACCAACTAACTAAACTTAAAATGAAATCTCGTATTTTCATTGTTTCTAATTTTTAAAGTCAAATACTCTTATGAGCTAAATGCCCGGAAGGGGCTCTGACACCTGAAACGATTAGAAATCGACACGCTGGATGCGCTTGCTCCAATCCAGGATGGAAATGCTGAGCTTCGCATACTTCCACTGGTTGCCCTGGAGGAAGAAGTCGAGCTTGTAGTCGTACTCTCGGTCCAGGAATTCCTGCTCTGAATAATGGCGGGCTTCGAAGGCGCCACGGCCTTGAGCCAGACAGTCAGCAAGATTGATGCGTGCCACCTCTTCGCCTGTAGTCTTGTTCGTGATGGTGAGGATGGCGTTCTTGTCGTTTTCTGCTACCGGATGCCAGATGAGTCGGGAGAACATGAGGGCGGCATGAGCGGTGCGCTCCTTTACATTGCCCTCGGTATCCTTAAACTCAGTGGTCCAGGTGTAGTATGGGGTATATGTCAACTCCTCGTCGGGGAGGAGAGAGTTGTCGTAACTGATATCGCCGTTGGCATTGGTTATCTGATAACTGAAGTCATCGGCATTGATGTTGGCAGGCTCGTCGGTCTGATGCAGGCTGATGGTGAGCTGCTTGGTATCACGAACCAGACCGATGGTATGGCGTGTAACCTGCAGGTCTTTTACTTCAACCAGTTCGTTGCTGAGTCCTTGCCAGAGTGTATCGAGCGGTTGGCTCTGGTTGTTCACCTTGCCCTGTTCGCGGTCGAGTCGTGCATGGAGGGCGGTGATGTTGTCACCCTGCTGTGGCAGAGCTATCTGGAATTTGGCACCTGGCTGCGCGAGTGCATCTTCGTATTTCTTTTGGAAGGCGAAGGTTGCGAATCGGTATTTGCCCGGTTCCAGATTGATTCTCATGGCATAGTTAGGGTCCTTGAGCGGCTGTGATGTCGCATCGTTATAGGCATCATGGCGAGCAATGAAGTTGCCCTGCTCGTCGTATACGAATACGCTGAGTCCGCCCACATGATCTTTGAACATGTCGGCACGCTGCACGTTGTAGTCGTACTTGAACTGCAAGTCAACACCCATGTCACAAGGAGGCAGGTCGTCGTGCATCAAGTCGTTGCAGCTTGCTAGCAGGCTGCCGGCCATGATGAAGCCCCATCCCATGCATATATTCCTGATCCAACTGTTAAACTTCTTGTTTGCCATGATGCTTATCTGTTTTATGAAAAAGTAAAGTGTATAAATAGATTCTTATTCTTCCGATATAGCCAGCCGCTCCTTAGCGCTAGAGCGGCTGAGCTATATATAATAATGTGAAATGGATTACAAATCTACGTCCTGTGAACGCTTAGCCCAGTCGAGGATCTTCACCTCTACGTTGATGTACTGATCGTTAACGTCGTCTGGATCTGTAGGATTAACCTTAGGAATGTCAGGATAGCCAGGACCACTAACGCTTTTTACAGTAAGCTCGTACCAGTTGTTACGGAGCACACCGTAACGACCAAGCCAGTTGGCATTGTTTTTGTCGTATGTTTTATCACCAGGATTCCAAGGAGTAAGGGCGTCACCGAAGTGCTTTACACGTGCGATGTAGTAAGAAACACCACTCTCAAAAGTAGACAAACCAACTGCTGCGTCTGTTGGTGTAGCTTTCTTGAAGCCGAGCTTTGCATTGATTTTTAAAGCATCATCGTCTGAAATATTTACTGAGTTATGCTGTACATTTACTGCTTCAACAAGATGAACACCTGCCTTTGTCATGTCATTTTCTGAAGCATTAAGCGTTACTTTAACCTTGTCAGCATCAGTCTCACCAAGTACCTCCTGAGCCTTAGCCGCAATCTGAGCCACAACTTTATCAGCATTCCACAACTGAGAGCTATTACCCATCTTGTAGAAAGTTTCGCCTTCAGGAATATCGTTAGGTTTGTACTTAGCAGAGAACAAAACTCGTGTTGTCTGACCCTGCACCATGTGATCAATGTCGAAAGTATTCTCAAGGCAGTACTGAGGCTTCTTGGCATCCTCGTCTTTCTTAAAATCTGCTGTTGTTGCCATTTTAAACTCATCTTTGCAAGCAGGTACAGAAGTGAAAGTGAAATCGTTGCTGTAGTTAGGATCCAAGCCCCAATATACGCGTGGGAACTCTGCAGTAGGATTTGTGTCACGGAAACGATTCATTGTTGCACCATTGGTAGCAGCAGGTGTAGTTGTTTCCTTCCATGTATCTTTCCACAATCCATCTGTTACATGAACTGGGAATGTCTTGGTATTTGTAACGTCAAGAGTCCAACCTGTAATGTCAACCTTGTCGCCATTGTAGTTGCCACTTTTAATATCAAAGTGCTTATTTTCAGAACCAGAAGCAAGAGAAACCTTAGCAAGACCACGCTCTACATATACTGTTGTGGCTGTAGAGTTCTCAGCTTGCTGCTTAGAAGCATAGATGTTCTTGATTTCAACAAGAGTTTCAGGAGCACCTGCAATATACTTAGGTGCATTTGCCATAAAGAAACCCTTGTCATGCTTCAAGTAGTTGGTAGCTTTTGCTTTTTTATCATCCTGACTCCATTTTGCATATGTTTCATCTACATCAGGATAAGTGATTTTCTCATCCGTTCCAGAATTGTTGTTGAGAACAATAAGAGCATAATAACCCTTATCAGAGCCTACTTCAGCTTTAGTAATCTTGGCAGTTAACTTGGCTGTTGTAGTTATACCATCTGTGGTGCTTGATGTCCAAGGCTCCATATTACCGAGGTCCACTTTCTCTTTGAACTTATAGTCAGAACCTTCTTTCTTGAAAACAAGAAGAGTTGCATCGTTTACAGCATACTCATTCTTGTCACCATCCACAAATGTAGGATCACCTGCAGCACGTGTACCACTTGTTGTAGGCAGATTGATCTTGAATGAAGCATACGCAGTACCATTCTCAACCTCACTTGAGCTATTACCCCCCCCATTTACTAAATCGTTGTTGCTAGAGCAACTTGCTGTCATAGCAGCTATCACTGCTAATCCAAAGAAATGTTTAATTCTCATGATTGATGTGATTTTATTGTTTATTGATGAATATTCGATTACCATTTACTATTATTGTTCCGCCTTCATTTCCCCGTAAATCTTCCTTACACGTTCTGCCTCTTTCGAGTTGCCAGCCTTGGCAAGATGCTTTTCGGCAGAAGTAAGATCACCTTTCTGCAAATCGGTGCAGGCGGCATTGAGATTCGCTGTCTCATCATCTGGGAAGAGACGGACGGCAATGTCGAATACCTCGTTAAACTCTGGCGAACCCGGCTCGTAAGTCTGTGCCACCAGGAACATCTCCTGCAGAGAAAGCTGCTGTGGTTTAGTCTTCAATATCTCCTTGGCTTCTTCGATGCTGAACGGACGAACCGTGTAAGTTACCGTATAGTCGCTATGACGGAGACGAGGATAGATATGATCCAGAATGTAGCGGTAACTTGCCGAATGGAGCTTTCTGATTTTCAAGTCCTTATCGTCGGGAGCCAGCGAGGAGTTAGCTATCTCGAGTATCGCTTCCTTATCAGCCAGATGACTAGCCTGAATCTTCTTCTTGAATCCTTCCCAGTCTTCCGGTGTAGCCTGATAGGTAAAGAGTTTGCTGTTTAAGGTGTAGAGGCTGCTCACATAGTTGCGGAGGGCAGCTGCACGCTCGTTGGCAAGGCGCTTGTTGTTGGCATACGAACCATCAGGCGAAGCAAAACCGTGGATATCAATATCTGTGATTTCAACGTTCTTATCGTTCTTCACCAGGTCGATGGTGGAAGTAATCTTCTTCAGCTCTGTAGCATTCTCACGGAAGTTGGCAAGAATATTACTCTTGTTGAGCTTGAAGCTGAGATAAGCTTCACCCTTTTCGGCTCTCACCTTCTTGGCTTCCGCCTTCGGCTGCACGAAGAAATCCTTCGTAATCTTCGGTGTACGGTCGATATCCGCAATCGGCGTATTGTCCTGTTCTATCAGGTTGCCGCATCCGCAAAGATCTTCCTTTACCGAGAGTTTGAACTTCTTCATCCATTTCTGATAAGGAACAGACTGGGCGAAGTAAACCTGCTGACTGGTCTTGTTCTTGCGGGTAAGAACCTGTGCCTGCGGATTCTTCTTGCTGTCGGCAAGTCGGCGGTATCTTACAGCCTGGTTTCTACCCTGGATGATGATAGGGTTGAGAGCGATAGAATCAGTTCCTACCATTACCGGTGTGAAAACAATCTGCTGCTCTGATTTCATCTTCAAATCGTTCAGGTTCATACGGAAGGCAACGTCCATCCGGTTGCCGTTCTTGCGTGCTGAAACGCTGTCTACCTGAATCTTACCCCCTGCCAGCTGCTGAGCCTGAGCAGGCATGATGCTCTGAGAAAAGAGTATGCAGAGGGGCGAAATGACCGCATAAAGCTTCATTTTATCCATATTATGATTTCCCTAAATTTTTTGTATTCTGTCTAGTTATTACGTGTTTATATTGTCAGTTTAAAACTACTGTTAAGTTATATTCTTAGAACACGTATATGAGAGATAGTGCGGCTTTTGTAGGACCTACATAGTTGCGGTGGTCTTTGTCGAGACATTTTTCGCATCGTCCGTAAAGCTTGTAAGGACTGTAGGCATATCCCAAACCGATAGACCCTTCGAAATTGAGGTGCTTATTGAGCAACCACTGATAGCCGTAGGTGAGGCCTCCACCTACATACCAGCCTTCATAGTGCCTGCCCTCCAGAGTTTTCGGCAGGATGCCGAAGGGCATGTCAATGTTTTTAATGTTGTATTCACCGCCTAGGGCATGGATTCCGAAGAAATGGCCTCCAAACTTCTGGCAGGTGTACCATCTGTATTCTGGCATAACATTCCAGAATCTCATCTTCTTGTCGCCCGAGAACTTCCAGGGGTTCAGGGTGCCGAAGAGTTGGAAGGTTGTTTTCTTGCCCGTGCCGATTTCGATGCCGGCGTTGGCAGATGTGGAAGCCCATCCCAGTAAGTTGGTCTTCAGAGCGACCTCCTGCGCTCGCGTCGTTGCCATTGAAAGGATCAGCAGCAGCAACATCGCTGATTTAATGAATGTTTGCTTCATCTTATCTTTACTTTTATATTTGGTTTCGTTTATATTAAACTTAGCCTTCGTTTGTAGTTGGTATCTTTTTTCGGCTGCAAATATAAGAGGAATTTCTATAGTAAGCAAGAAAATATTTCAAAAAGGTTCTATTTATTTGTGCAAACGTTTGCACACTTTATGCAACCTGTTTACGCACACACATCATCAAGCACATGATTATAAGTGTAATGTGCACAAATATGCGTAAGGGCAATAAGTTTTTTCTAAAATCACCCCGTCCCTCTTTACCATTAAAGAGGGCTCCACCTCTCACCCCGACCCTCTCACCCTCAGGGAAGAGGGAGGAAACCGCTCCTCCTCGTCGCTCGGAACCGCTACGCTCTAAGGTTGGCGGGGCATCAAAGCCCTCGCCATATTTTGCGGGATGGGACCGCCTTATTATAGCTTGCTGAGGTAGGGAATAGCAGTTTATAGTTTACAGTTAATAGTTTATAGTTTACGATTGATTTCGTGGTTATTTGATGATAAGTTGCAGATTTCTTGTGATTTTCTTGGTGGTTTCGAAGAATATGTGTAATTTTGGTGGCTGGATGTTGAACTAGAATAAATAGGAGGAAGAATATTTGGATACTACAAAGTTAACAAGAGAAGAGGCTCTACGCCGTTGGAATGCTTCTAAGGAAAACAAACGTAAAATGGTGGAGAAACTGGAGAACATGGTTCGCAAAAGCTGTCTGGAACGTACTGGTAAAGAACCTATAGGGGTAGAAGTATGGTAGTAGAAAAAATGTCTCTGGCTGTGATTAATGCCAATTCCATAATTCTGATTTTTAAGAATTCGGATGCAAAGGTAAATACTTAATGTGTTGAAAAGCAGTTTTATCATCCATCTAACTATTAATCTTTGTTAATTACACATAGAGATATACCATATATATGAAATATATTATGTATCTTTGCACCAAAGTAGAACCATTTAAATAAATACACTTATGAGTACAGTTTCAGTAACACCTTCTAAAAGAAAGATCATTGACTTAAAAGATGATACTTTTAAGACTCTATCCATTATGGCTATTCAGAAAGGAACCAACCTCAAAAACTATATTGAGGATATACTCAATGGCATAGCCGAAGATTACGAAGACGCAAAGCTCTATGCTAAATTAAGAAAAGAGCAGCCAGAGGGTCTCATCCGTGCCAACAAAGAAGAACAAGAAGATTTTGAAAAGTGGTTAGGCGTATGAATGTCGAATTTTCCAAAGCCTTTGTCAAAGCTTCCAAACGTCTTTCTGGCAAGATGCTCGATTCTTTAAGACGTACGGTAGTAGAAGTTAAAGCAGCCAAAGGTATTCAAGATATCTCTGACTGCAAGAAACTTGTTGGGTATCGTAATATATATAGAATTCGTTTAGGTGACTATAGAGCACTATTTACTCTAGAAATTGAGTTTTCTGGCGATACTATATTCTTTCAATATCTTGCTCCACGAGGCGAAGCCTATGGTAAAAAGATGAAAACAGAACTTAAACGAATAGACAAAGAATAATTATATTATTCAGTCTCCAATGTATCTCCACCATTAGCATGGCGGTCCCAGAAGATATTCAGATGCCAGGATTGTGGGTACGAGACCGAAGTATATGAGGGACGTGGCTTCATGGGACAGCATATCGAAGCCATGTCTTGTCCTGACTGCAGAAAATTAGCCTCCTATATCTAGGAATCTCCTATTCATATTAATGGATATCAGACTCTTCTGCTGCTGATGCTTTATTTTCCCTGGGTTGTGGGTTGGGTACGAAGCCAAGGATGGCAACCAGAAATCTCAGTCAGGATTTGAAGAACGAAATGCCAGGGGTGAAAGGATTCTCACCAACTAACTTGAAGTACATGAGCTACTTTTATAAGCTCTATGCACCATTACAGGCAAATCGTCCGCAGTTTGCGGACAATTTTATAGATGACTTGTATGTTGCAGATATTCAGCGAGTTGTAGCACAATCGGGTAGGAGGTAGATACTATTCGTTTTTGAAGGAGTAAAACGGGAGCCGGATTTGTTCCGCACCATCCAGCGATTATACTTTGCAAATAGAGATGAGCAGATAGTATGTTCCTATAACAACAACATCTTCGAATCCCTCTGTCTCCCTTTAGATAAGATTAGCTGCACTCGGCAATTTGAAAGCAAACTTTCATTGCGCTCATTTGCAAAATCTTTAGCCAAAGGGAGTTTTTTCGAAAACCTACCCGTCCTTCCTTACCCTTAAGGAAGGCTCCACCTCTCATCTCGATCTTCTTCAATGGTCTTTACACCCCCTTCGGTTCCCCCGTTAGCGGGGGACAGAAACCTCAGGGAAGAAGAGGGAAACCGCCCTACTCGGTGCTCAGAACCGCTACGCTCTAAGGTTGGCGGGGCATCAAAGCCCTCGCCAGATATTGTGCGGGATGGGACCGCCTTATTACAACTTGCTTCTGGTCTGCGCCATCTTGTGCGGGATGGGACCGCCTGGGAATAGCAGTTTATAGTTTACAGTTAATAGTTTATAGTTTACGGTTAATTTCGTGGTTATTTGATGATAAGTTGCAGATTTCTTGTTAATTGCTTGGTAGTTTCGAGAAAAAAGCGTAACTTTGGCGGCAAAGTGGAACGTTTAATTGAAAATAGAATGGAACAGACTGTATTTAACCCTGCTCAGATGAAGATTCTTCAAATGATGTCTTATATCAAGACTCCACAGGAATTAGATAATCTTGAAAATGTTCTCTCTCAATACTTTGCAAAGAAGGTTGATGAGGGGATTGATGAGTTGTGCGATAATGGAAGTATAACTCTTGATACCATAGAGAGCTGGGGTAATGAACATTTACGTACTTCTGGCAAATGAGAAAGATTGTTCTTGATACTAATTGCTTATTGATGAGCCTTCCAAGGATAAGCCCTTATCGTAAGATTTGGGATGATTTCTTGAAAGGTAAATTGACCTTGTGCGTTACAAATGAAATTATTGAGGAGTATTTAGAAATCATTGAGCAGAAGACTAATGCAAATATTGCCAGTAATGTTGTGTCTGTGATTCTAAGTCAAAAGAATGTGGAATTCGTAACACCCTATTATAAGTTGCATCTCATTCAAGCTGATGAGGATGACAACAAATTTGTAGATTGTGCTTTTTCTGCTGGTGCAAGTTGTATAGTGAGTAATGATGCTCACTTTAAAATTCTCAATGAGGTTGAATTTCCTCGTATTTTTGTTGTAAATATAAAAGATTTCGTGGAGTTATTATTGCGGAATCAAGGAAATAATCATCTTAATTAATAGTTTAAGATGTCGTAACTATTGATTATTGCAAGTAGCAGAAGGAACTCATCTCGTTCTTCTTCAAGTCTTTACGACCCCTTCGGTTCCCCTTGTAGGGGACAGAAACCCCTGCGGGAGGGTCCTTAACCCACTCCCAAGCCCTCGCCCTTTCCAAAAGGGCAAGGGATGTAACCGCTCCTCCTCGTCGCTCGGAACCGCTACGCTATAAGGTTGGCGGGGCATCAAAGCCCTCGCCATATTTTGCGGGATGGGACCGCATGGGAATAGCAGTTTATAGTTTACAGTTAATAGTTTACGATTGATTTCGTGGTTATTTGATGATAAGTTGCAGATTTCTTGTGATTTTCTTGGTGGTTTCGAAGAATATGTGTAATTTTGGTGGCTGGATGTTGAACTAGAATAAATAGGAGGAAGAATATTTGGATACTACAAAGTTAACAAGAGAAGAGGCTCTACGCCGTTGGAATGCTTCTAAGGAAAACTGTTAAAATTTGGGAAAACGGACAAAAAGATGCGTAAATACCTTGGAAAAACGGACAAATTATCGTATATTTGCCATGGAAAAGCGGACAAAATACGTCCGTTTAATAATAGAAAAGGGGACAAGGATATGATTAAACGTAAGATAGACAGATATTTAGCTGATTTCTTCGAAACGAATAAGAAAGCTTTGATGTTGACAGGAGCAAGACAGATAGGAAAAACATATTCTATCCGTCGTTTCGGTCATGAACATTTTGAAAGATTCATAGAAATCAACTTCATCGAAAATCCAGGCTTGGTAAAGGTCTTCAGCAAGGCGAAGAATAGTCAGGACATCTTGTTGCGTCTCTCCACTGTGACCAGCCAGGATTTGATCAAGGGCAGTACCCTTGTGTTCTTTGATGAAGTGCAGGAATGCCCGGAAATCGTAACTGCCATCAAATTTCTGGTGGAAGAGGGGAGCTATCGCTATGTTTTAAGCGGTAGCCTATTGGGTGTGGAGATCAAGAATCTCCGTTCTGCACCAGTGGGATATATGGATGTGAAAGATATGTATCCTCTTGATTTGGAGGAGTTTGCTACAGCAGTTGGTATCAACGATAGAATTATAGATGCTTTGAGGAAGCATTTTACTGAAGGGACTGCTGTAGATGAATTCATCCATGAAAAGATGATGGAGGTATTCCGCCTTTATCTTATAGTAGGTGGAATGCCTGCAGCTGTTGATAAATATCTGGCTACCAATAATCTGCAAGATGTAATGGCAGAGCAGCAGGCTATCATACGTCTCTATAAGCAGGATATAGCGAAATATGACCCTGACCATAAATTGTATATTCAGGAAATCTTTGACAGGATCCCTGCTGAGCTTGATACCAAGAACAAGCGTTTCATATTGAAGAACCTGAATGAAAACATCAAGTTTGCACGTTATCAGAACAGTTTCTTGTGGTTGAAGGATGCCGGTGTAGCTTTGCCGGTATATAATGTTGAGGAGCCTACTGTGCCGTTGATTTTGTCGAGCAGCAGAAACTTATTCAAGCTGTTTATGGCAGATATTGGTCTTTTGGCAAGTCTTTATGCGGATGGCATTCAACTGAAGATTTTGGATAACGAACCGTCCATCAACTTTGGTTCGGTATATGAGAATGCCGTAGCACAAGAGCTCTGGGCGCACGGTTTCCAGTTGTATTATTATAACAACAAGCGCCAGGGTGAACTGGATTTTGTGATAGAGCAAAATGGTGAGGTGTTGCCGATAGAGGTTAAATCGGGCAAGGATTATGAGCGTCACAAAGCGCTTACGAATGTGGTGAACTCAACAACTTATCAGATTTCTAAAGCCTATGTGCTGTGTAATGATAATGTGAAGAAGGTGGGAAAAATCACTTATCTCCCTATTTACATGCTGATGTTTATCAAGAAGGAGCAGAAACTTCCTACCAAATATTCCATTGATTTAAGCGGACTGGTTTAAAGGAGCTCAGTATTAAAAGAGAGTCCGGTTTTTTAAAGGACTCTCTTTCATTATATTATGGGTTATTCTACAGTCTTTATCATGTCGATGATGGTATAGATTGGCAAGATATCAAATGAAAATTTGCCTCCTATATCTATGAATCTCCTATTCATATTAATGGATATCAGACTCTTCCGCTGCAGATGCTTTGTTTTCCCTGGGTTGTGGGTTGGGTACGAAGCCAAGGATGGCAACCAGACAACTCATCAAAGGACTGATGATGTTGAAGAAGCAGAAAGGGAGATAGACAAGTGTCGGGATACCAAGAACCGTACTCTGCGTCATACCGCAGGCTGTCCATGGAACCAATACGCTCGTTACGGTAGCACTATCCTCTGTACTTCGGCTCAAGAGTTCCGGCCGATAGCCTCGTTCGGCATATTCATCCTTATAGATAGATGCATTCATAATAATGCTCAGGAACTGGTCACCCATAACGAGATTGAGCAAGACGCCTGATGTCACGGTGCTGCAGACAAGTGATACGGTGCTGTGGATGCTTTTCAGGAGCATGTGGGTAATGGCGTGGAGCATGCCGCTGGCTACCATACATGAACCGAAACACATGGCACAGAGGATGAGCCAGATGGTATTGAGCATGCCAGCCATACCTCGGGTGGCTACGAGATCATTGATGTTAGCCATACCGCAATCTACCTGGGTATGGGTATAGCAGGTGGTCATGATTCCTTCAAAGAGGCTTTTGGCAGAGATGCTGTCTTCACCTGCTATCCCTACAAGTACTTCCGGCTGGAGAATGAGGGCACAGATGCATGCTGAAAGGGCTGAAAGAAGAAGGGTGATGAGGGATGGCGTCTTGCGGTAGATGAGCCATCCTGTAAAAGCCGGAACCAGCATCGTAAACAAGGAGATATTGAAACCATGGCTCAGACCGGTGAGATACTGGCTGATATCCACAGGCTTGGAATCATAACAGAGTCCGATGATGAGATAGAGTACCAGCGAGAGCAGGATGCTTGGTATGGTAGTATAAAGCATATAGCGGATATGTGAGAAGAGATCCGCTCCGGCTATACTCGAAGCAAGGACGGTGGTATCGCTCATTGGCGAGAGTTTATCCCCGAAATAGGCACCGGAGATAATAGCTCCAGCGGTGTAGGGGGCTGGTATACCCAGGGCATCACCGATTCCCATCAGAGCAATACCGATGGTGGCAATAGTGGTCCATGAGGTTCCCGTCATCACAGAAATGATGCTGGAGATGATGCATGCGCAGGGAAGGAAAAAGGTTGGCGACATGATCTGTACACCATAATATATTAATGTGGGTACCACACCACTGATCATCCAGGTAGCTGACATCATTCCGATGAGCAGCAGGATCAGGATAGATACTCCGGCATCGCCCACGGTCTTTTTGATCATCTCTTCAAAGATATTCCATTTCATCCTATAGATGCCCATACCGAGTGCTACACAAACGGCTGTGGCTATCATGAGGGCCACCTGAGAGGCACCAGCCAGGGCATCATCAGGGAAGATTTTGACAACCAGGACGATGAGGGTGATAAGTACTGCCAGCGGTATGACAGAAATAAAAGGATGTGGTGCAACTGGCTGCAGAGACGAGCAGGATGCCTGATTCTCTGCAGTTTGAGATTTCTGTTTCTTTTCTTCTTGTTCCATTTGTTAATATTCTCTTATCATTTTAGTCTTTCATTTACTTTGCGTTTTCATCCGTTTCTTCAACGCTTTTCTTCTGTGTATTCGGCAAGAATCCTGCTATGATGCCGAGCAATGGCAGGAAGGCACTCACCTGGAAGATAAACTCGATGCTCGTCTTGTCTGCTAACCAGCCGAAGAAAGCAGAGCCCAAACCTCCCAAACCAAACATCAGTCCGAAGAAAATGCCGGCTATCAGTCCTACTTTATCTGGCATCAGGTCGGTGGCATATACCACGATGGAAGAGAAAGCCGAGGCAATGATCAATCCTGACAGGAAGGTAAAGATGATGGTCCACGTGAAGTTGACGAAAGGCATGGCGATGGCGAAAGGTGCTGCTCCCAGAATAGAAAACCAGATGACATACTTTCTGCCGAACTTGTCACCCAGCATTCCTCCTGCCACTGTTCCTATGGCAAAGGCAGCAAGGAACACGAAGAGACACAGCTGTGAAGTCTGTACCGAAACTCCGAACTTATCCATCAGGAAGAAGGTGAAGTAGCTCGTGATGCATGCCGTATAGAAATACTTGGAGAACACGAGCATGATGAGGATGAACAGTGCCCAATACTTCACCCTTTTAGAAATATGGGTATTAAGAAGAGGCTGTTTCTGGGGATGGTTCACCACGTAAGCCAGTCGTGCCTTGTACCAGACTCCCAATCTTACCATGATGATGGCAGCGAGGAGGGCTGCAAGGGCAAACCAGGAGATGGCATGCTGTCCGAAAGGCAGGATGATGATGGCAGCCAGCAGCGGACCTACTGCCGATCCGCCATTGCCGCCCACCTGAAAGATAGATTGTGCCAGACTCTTCTTGCCTCCCGATGCCATCTGTGCCACTCTTGAAGCTGTGGGATGAAACACGGATGAGCCCAGACCTACGACGCTCACAGCCAGGAGAATCAGGAAGTAATTCTCGGCAAAAGCCAGCAGGAGCAAGCCCACCAAGGTGAAGCACATGCCGAGGGAAAGAGCATAGGGACGGGGATGCTTATCGGCATAAAGCCCCGTAAAAGGTTGCAGGATGGAAGACGTCATCTGGAAGACCAGCGTGATGATACCTATCTGTGCAAACGAGAAGTCGAACTTATCCTTCACAATCGGATAGATGGAAGGGATAATCGACTGAATCATATCATTCAAGAAATGGGAAATGCTACAGATGATGAGCATGGAATATACCGTACCCTCTACCATCTTAGGATTTCCCTTGATTTTACTACCTATTGACTTGATGTTCATTGTATTAATTTAAATTATTCTTTTTCAAGCACTGGCGCCATGAAAAGATTTCCCGTTCATGATTCTCATTCTGATTTACGATTGAATCTTTGAATTCTTTCTTTGACTATTCGTAAATAGGTACGTTTCATCTTTTCAGTCAAAAAAGAATTGTTGACCAAATGCTCTACTTCGTCAGGCAAGACTGGAAAAGAGTCAAGAATCATTTCTATACGCTTCTTCTTCAGACCGATATGCTCTCCGAATCTCTCAAAGTCCAGACGGCATGGATGCCCTGTTCGCTCATACACATCACTTTTCTCCAGAGTCAGAGAAAGCCCCCCATTCAACCCCAGATCATCACCCTCGATATGGAGACAGGTGTTCATCAGGTCATAGGCGGGAGCAAGCTGGTAATGGTCGCCAATTCTCATGATGGAGAAGTTTTTCAGATGGTCGTCGCCGTTGCCGTAGATGTAATTGAATACAACCAACTTAAAGAAACGTTCCATGGCTATCATCCAAGCAGGAATAAATCGTTTTATTGCACAGGCAATATCCTCGAAGCATCCATCATATTTGAAATAAGTACCTTGCTCGGCTTCATTCTTACCAACCAGAGAAGCGAAATCCTCCATGAGATATTTGCTTCCATCCTTGGCTATGTCAAATCTCTTGGTAATATATACCATATCTCCATGAGGGGTAAAGCAAAGACCATTTTCTGCTGTAATGATACCATATACCTGTGAAGCTATCTGCATGGTAAGATGCTCGTTAGCAGGAATCTGCTTCCTTGTATAAAGAGTATTGTCCCAAGGTGCTGGCTTCAGAATATAGCGAGAACGTTCATCCGTCTGCGAGATTCTGATGATTCCATTCTCTATCACTGCAGGAAATTTCTCCTGAGCTCCAGAAACAGAGATACGTCTCATGGCTATCATAGTCTCTGATGTCTTACTGATTTCATCTATTTCAAAATCAAGCAAATGCGACACTTTCTGACCATCAAACAGTTTTTTGCAAGCTGTAGGAGAGTAAGTGGAAAAACCATCTGCAAGGGTGGATGGGCAATGATTTAATTCTTTCATGATTCTACTTCTTTTACGGTTATTGCTCCTATCGTATCATGGGTTGCAATCTTCAGAAGAAGTCCAAAGAAATCCTTCTCATCCAAGCGCCAACTTCTGCAGACTATCTTTCTGTTTGCTCCTTCTGGAAGCATATTGGTAAAAACAGGGAATAGATAATCAGACTGATAAGGCTCTTCCCTGAAAGGCATGGTAAGTGAGACTGGATCGTGGGTCCTATCCATCATATACTGCTTGTCGTATGTGAAGGTATAACCTCTGCCAGGAGTTGACTCCTCTAAGAATCCTGCTTCTGTGTCGTGACAATAAACGATAGCTTTTCTCATGACTTACTTTATTTAAACTGTTTGACGAATCTCATATTTAACCTCCATGCCAAGGATATCCATGATTTTTTCAACCGTCGATAGAGAGGGGTTTCCTTTACCACTCTCTATTTTCTTGATGGTTGAAATGGCTATCTCAGACATGTCAGCGAGGTCTTGCTGGGTAATCCCCAAGGCCATACGCTGCAATTTCATTACTTCTTGAATTTTCATACCAAGTAGTATATTATATTGTACTTTTTCTGCAAAGTTAACAAAAAAATCTAGATTACGCAAAAAAAGGTATAATATATTGTTCTTTTTATAAAAAATTATAAGTTTCTGAGATTTTTCTTGGTTAGTACTTTTCATTTTCTAAGGGTGATTATGATAAATAGACGGTACGTATATATAAATCATACCCTGCTTACAACGATATCAGTTTGGAATTTGTACTACGGAAATATGCGGGTGTCAAATATTGTTTCTTAATTATCGCAATTTCCGTATTTTCAATCTAGAAGGTCATGATGATAAAAATCTTTTGGTTTGATAGCGTATTACTTGCTCTCTGCAAGACGAATCACCTGTAGTTGTACGACCGTAAGGCTACAGTTGTACGACTATATAGGCTATAGTTGTACAACTCTGGAGTTATAGTCGTACAACTATAGGGGTTATAGTTGTACGACTACAGAATTCCGGATTTCCGAAGAAATTAGTGAGATTTATAACACGTTGAATATCTGACGATTACGAATTTCGCCATATTTCCAATATTCTTCAAGAAATATTTTCCGAGCGGAAATTCGTGATTTTCAGAGGATTTAAATCATGATTTTGTAAAAAAAAATAAACCTGGTCAACTGACGGAACATGACATCTGTATAATGACCACTGATACCTGAAATAGGGCTATTTTGGATTAATTAATAGTTATTTTACGCACATTTTAGCAAATATCATTACCTTTGCAATTAGTTAAAATTAAAACACGTAATATTAAGAATATGATTTCATTTGAAAGTGATTACAACAATGGTATGCTGCCAGAGATTCTAGAAGCTCTTGGCAAGACAAACGGTGATAAAACATCTGGTTATGGTTTTGATCCATACTCAGAATCTGCAAAAGAGAAAATCCGCAAGGCTGTGGACAATGAGAATGCAGAAGTGTTCTTCCTGATAGGCGGTACGCAGACCAACACCACGGTCATTGATTCCGTCCTCATGGGATGCGAAGGAGTAATCTGTGTGGAAACCGGTCATATCGAGGTACATGAATCAGGAGCAGTAGAAGCTTTCGGGCATAAGGTCATTACCCTGCCAGGAAAAAACAGCAAGCTGACAACCGGCACCCTGTCAGCCTATATGGATACCTTCCTAGCCGACGAATCGCATCCTCACATGGTACAGCCAGGCATGGTTTATATCTCGATGCCGACTGAGTTCGGAATGGTCTACACCAGAGAAGAACTGGCTGCGCTGTATGCAACCTGCCAGAAATATGACCTCCGTCTCTTCATCGATGGTGCACGACTGGGATACGGTCTGGTTTCAGCGGCATGCGACTATGACTTGCCATTCCTTGCAAAACATTGTGATGTATTCTATATCGGCGGAACCAAGGTGGGTGCCATGATGGGAGAAGCTGTGGTATTCTCGGGCATGAAGGCACCGAAATACTTCTTCACCAACGTGAAGCGTCATGGAGCCTTGCTTGCCAAGGGCAGAATGCTCGGCATCCAGTTTGACACGCTGTTTACGGATGAGCTCTATTTCAAGATATCGCGCCATGCCATCGCTATGGCTACCCGCATCCGCAGCATCTTCGAAAAGCATGGTATCGCCATTGCCTACGATTCTCCAACCAATCAGCAGTTTGTAGTACTCTCACCTGCCCTCTACGAAGCCCTTTCCCAAAAAGTAGCATTCGAGATATGGGAAAGAAAGAGCGAACATGAAATCATCTGCCGATTCGTGACAAGCTGGGCAACAAAGGAGGAAGAACTCGACGAGCTAGACCGTATTCTTCAAGCTTACGCTTAAGAAGGCTAAGGATGGTTCTCCTCCAGAATCATCCTTAGCAATTCTTCATTTGCCTCGTTGTTAATCTCTGCATCCTCCAACTCGGAGAAATAGTCAAGCGTAGCTGAACATTCGCCTGTAATATCTATCCCTATCACTTTTTCATGGGCATAGATGATGCGAAGCACGGCTTGGAGCTGCATAAGTGTCATATCTCCATTGCTCCAGTCGGTGATGGCATCCTGCTTTCTCAATACATCCTTATCTATGGATATGTAAACCGGCTCATGTATAAGTTTACCAGCCTTCGACGGCCAAGCCTGGTGATGGTCTATCTCTGCCTGACTGTAGAACAATACCCTCTCTCTTAAGTGAACAGGCACCTGAGCTATCAACTCGTCCGATGCCCCCACAATGATAATGTGTTTGACAAACGGGTTCTTCTCCAAAACATCTCTCACCCAACCACCACATGACACAACACCCTCCCATTCCGGTTGCTGCATATCCGGATGATGGTCGAAAACTATGAGCGAGAAAGGTTCATGAATTCTTGACACCCAATATTCCGTAAGATAATGGAAATCTCCAGAATCGATGAAATGAACAGCCTCGGCAGGAAAAGGAGCCAATCGGCGGTGCAGTTCCTCTCTACCCTCTTCGTCACAATAGCAGTCTACCCCTTTCATGTCCCGGCAATCTACATGGATAATATTCTTATTTGAGGCAAATGCCTCCAATTCGTATACGCCGGTAAAGTTAAGGAGAATGATAGGTATTTTCTTTTTCATATTGAATCTGAGAACTTATATGTCTTTTGTATCATCTTTAAAATGTACAAAGGTACGTGTTTTTTCTCGAATTACAAAGAAAAGATGCAATTATTTGCAAAACATTACGTTTGTTTATAAAATGTAATATATGGTATACTGAACTTTCGCATGTAAGTTTCACACGCCATGAAAGGGCGAAAGTTCAGTATATAACAATATCAAGAATGTTCATGCAGCCAAGCTTTCTGCTCGTAGCTCAGACGATCCCAGTTGGTTCTCTTCTTTCTTTTCTTACCGCCACCAACTACTGCCTTTGTCGTGCCCTTAGCTAGGACACCAACAAATAACAACATTAACAATGTTTCCATAATCTTATGATTTTACTTTGTTATACTAAATGTTCCAAAAGGAATCTCCTGGGCAGACGATACTGCCATGTAGATAATTCCATATTCTCCTGGTTCAAGCTCTGAAGCCGGAATAGTGAGCAGATAGCTCTGACTGCCATACTTATGTCCGGAGAAGGCAAGATATCCTTTCTTCTGGGCATCGGAACTTCCAAGCACCGCTGGCTGGAGCGTCAACCACTGTATTCTTCTATCCTTCTTGGAAGCCTTAAAGCGCACGATGCGGTAGATACCCATCGGATCATAATCATTTTTCTCAGCCTTGATGAGTAAGCGTATGTCCTTGCCGTCGTTTTTAAGAGAATGAGCAGACTTACCTCCGGCAAAAGCGATATCCATTCCTTCAACTCCAGCTAAAGTGTTCACTGCATCAGCAGCAAGCCCTACACCGGCAGCCGTTCCCATCACTCTCACACCGGTCTCCAATCCAGACATACTACCTGTGCTCAAACCTACCATTCCACCAGCAAAGCCGAGGTCACTTACTGCACCAGCAATCTTTGAGAACTTTGAGAACTTGTTCTGGTGTTTTTCTACCTTGCCATTTTCCTTCGGAAGAACGACGTATGTGGAATCGCTGGTAAGTATACAATAGCTACCAATGAACTCTGGCTCTTGAGCCGTTACCTGTTGTGCATTTGAAGAAGCAGCTAGTGCCAATGCCGCGATAGAAAAGAAAAGTTTCTTCATATTTTTAAAGTCTGTGCCTGGCTCCTGACAACGTTTTATTTAAATTGTAAAGTTAGCGGAAAGGGGTGGAACCAAACCGAATCATCTGCACTCATAGACCTTCGCATTGCCACTCCGCCAGAATCTTCAGTTGGTCCACCCCAGTTGTGTGTATATACTAAATCTTTCACGGCCAAGGTTCCTCGGTCGTGAAAGAGGTACAATTCACTCTATGGGGCATCCCTGCAAGATTATCGAGCGGATGAGTTGACAGTATCGGCGAATCGGTACCACTATAGCGCATGAATCGGTACCATCATAG
>ERZ791861.317-NODE-317-length-32018-cov-16.364359_pt1 | contig 32018 bp, 32 predicted proteins | sample MGYA00510283_ERZ791861 | MGnify/ENA primary metagenome ERZ791861 (study PRJEB30046, sample SAMN00792074) | human gut metagenome | study: EMG produced TPA metagenomics assembly of the A metagenome-wide association study of gut microbiota in type 2...
CAAAGGTACGAAACTTTATCTAGGCACACAATACGGCATTCACCGAATACTTACCCTCTACATACTCGTCAATGTAATCAGGGAAAAGAACCCTCTGTCGTCTATCTTGTCCTTTTTTATATGCCATATCTTTCTTGTTTTTTACTACAAAGATACATAAAATAATTGAGAATCAAGAAGATACGAGGTTAATTAACTATAAAGAGCAAAAGAAAAATGCCCAATTCAGTTGTTTGCTTCCCTAATTAAGTTTTCGGACGGCCTCCCCCCATATCAGACTTGATTACCTGCTTATTTTTAGAAAAAAAATAGAAAAACAGATGGGGAAATAAATATGGTAGCATTAAATATGCTGCATATAATCTTTTTTTTACTATTTGCATAATGTACGTTTTTTTTGTTCTACATGTTTTAAAATAAAATATATAATAAAAGAGAATATTATGAATTTGCCATGAGTTCCGTTATAGCAAAATGAAGTCACACCTTGAAGTATAATTGATGTATAAAAAACAAATAAAAAGAGAGTACTCAAGGGGATTGTATTACCACGGACTTTAGTTAATTTTGCAAAAATCATTGATATAAGCGGTAATATTAGAGCTGTGATTATAAATCCAAAATCCTGAACAAAATTACCGATATAACTATAAAATACATTTTGCTGAATACCTTGGAGCCTAGTCAGAGTGATATAATAATAATCTCGAGTTAACTCATGAGGATTCAATCCTAATATATCCAAAAAATACCAACATGTGATTTCTCCTCCTATAGTCGCTTTCATACTAGGTAAATATTCATTAAACAATAAAAACTGTTCGCCCATATATCTACTTAAAAAAGCGATTAAAGTAAACTCAGAATCGCGCTCATTATAAGCTAAAGATCTTCCAATAGTTATAATTAAGAAAAAGCCAAAAAAAACCGCAAAACTAACAGAAACAATTTTTAAGATTTTTTTTCGCTTAACCTTATCAACTAAAGGTAGTGCTATCAACGTAATAAGTATCAACTTCTGAAGCACCTCTATAAAAGACGAACGATGCCCAGCTATCAAACCAGTAAGATTTCTTGTAGCTATAATAAAGATTATACAGAATAATGCAAAATTATTCTTTTTTTTCTGCATAAAAAAGACAAGAAGCATTAAAAATGACAAATCATAAATCGCTATATTAACCTTTAACAACAACTGGCTTAATAGTGACAAATTCTCCATACCATCATTATCGTCATGAAGAGATAAAGCCATTTGACCAAAATCATTTTCCCCTAAAAAAAGATGTGATGCAGAAAACAATTGCTCTGAAAAAGGTATAATACTTATAAAAAAGCCAAATTTACATATTTTTATGAGAAAATCATTATCATACTCAATATTAGAGACCTTCGATTTATCAAAATTAAAAATCGGAATGCATGTTAAAAAAAACACAAACATCCAATAAATGATTGGCCACCATTGACTCTTACCATTTAAATAAGACCAACTGTAAGGTTGAAATACATAAACAATACTCATAATAGAAGATAAAGTATAAACTAATAAGATATACAATCCAATTTTAAATCTTGTCTTCTTCTTATAATATAAGTATGATATCAAAAACAAAAATACAGTTGTTGAAACTAAAATTATAAGTTCTCTATCATTCATATTCTTTGTGTTTGAATGCCGAATTGAATAAAATCATCAACTAAACTCATGTATTCTTTCACACCTTGTTTATTACAACCACCCTCAATTAAAAGGTTTGTAACGTTAGCCTTTCTAAACATTCTTTTTAAAGTTATCAATGCTGTAGAAGAAAATCCAAAGATTTCATTTGGAGACACGTTTCTGTTAATTATGTCAATTTCAACACATGACTCACATTTATAATACTTAATTCCAATCGCATCACATGCTTCTTTAATCCAAGATGCATCATCACGTCGATGTGGTATGTAATAGATTATATCGTTTGGAAAATTTTCCTTTATCGTTTTCATAACATGCAATAAGACCGTTTTATATCTATCAGAAGAAATTCCAATAGTATCACAATATATACTAGAAGCAGTACCGATTATATATACTGCCTTTTCGCTACTATCTGCTAAACCTGACAATGATTCCATATTATTATGAATAAGATTCCATTCTTTCTTATTAATAAGCTGATAAAAAATGGTAAAATAGTTATTGTCCATTATTGATCTAACATATGTTACCCATGAAAAGAAAAAACTACGCACTCTTGTGGCTAAGCTCAATTGGCAAAGACCCTTACTTAAGCTTACCAGATAATTTCCATCATCGACATAAATTATTTTTCCATTTTTTCGCAATTTAGGTAAAAAGCGGAATTTTAAAGCAAACAAACGAAAATCTCCCATGATTAAATAATCAATATCTCCATGTGATGAAAACAAACATAACATCATGAAATATAATTGAAGATACCACTTCGTTTTGAAAGGCAATACTTCGTATGAAATACTTTTTCCTAACACTCCAACAATATTGGATAAAGACATATAATCATTGACTACATATATCTTATAATTCTCAATTTTGAAATGCTTAATTGCTTCAATTGCACATAATGCTTGCAATGGTGAAGCTACACAGATTATTGCAGACTGTACCATATTAATTAACTTTAAAACCATAAGAATTTCCAATGATGGATAACTCCTGTGCAAATTTTAATACATCTCGATCTAATCTACCATTTACCAAAGCCTTGTAATCTACATCTTCCATTAAGCCAAAATTTTCAAAAATCTGTTTAATTACCTCATTTGACTCAATGTCGAATAAATTTTCCAAATTCTTTTTAGTATCAAGATACTTATCATTAAAGACACCTAGGATACTAACTGGCAAAAGACTTTTGAGCTTCTTACGATAACCTATTGGAATCATACTTTTCAGAATTCTATATAAAGACTTATAATCACTTAAAGTATTATTTAATGTATCATACTTTTGAAATCTACAATGTGAAAAAATTGGCACACTTAATACTGTCGGATAAATACTTTTCAACAAATCAAGTTGGAACTTATATTGCTTTTTTGCAACGGCATCAACATTTGCTAATATTTGAAAAATATTATGTTGCGCAAATATGTAACAACAATTATGATGATAGTTCATTAAATTTAATATAGCTATATCTGAATATCTTCTTCTTTCTAAGTTTAAAAAGAAGTCTTCATTGGCAGAAATCATACTAGGATTAATACTCCATTTTTTGCAAACTTCAAGTAATTTCTCATATAAATGGTTCTTGATAGCATCAGTTTCATCAAATAGTTTTGTACCATTGTGCATAAACTCACTAATAAGATACTTTTCAATGTACTCATCCAAAGACATTGGTTTAAACTTTCTTTTTTCCCAAACATCCAAGTTTCTATACAATTCACCCATATATCCAAATAAAACTGTAGAATTCGGAATTTGCTCATATGCTTCAAAGAAATCTTTTGCACCTCCATAACACACAGAACTAAACCCATATTTATTTTTAAGCTCTTTCCAATCTTTATCAATAGGAGTGGAATTATTCCATGAAACCTGATTTAATTTTACACCAAAACTTTTCTCAAATTCTTGATTAACCATCAAATCGCCAGAAAAGGTATTTGTCGCTCCAGAATTACCTACACCATAATACAAGTCTGGTTTTGCGCCAATTGCTAAAAAAGTTGCGAGGTTCAATCTATTATCTAATCCTCCTGTAGAACTAAGAGCAGGTGTACCAAAATTATCAAAAAATGTTTTACCTATAGACTTCAAGGAAGATGATATTTTAGAGACACATTCATCATAAGACATACTTTCATTGATTTTCCAATTCACATTAAATGTACTCTTTTCTAAACATCCAGTTGAAGTATCAATTATTAATGTTTCATTATCTTGAAGTCTATAAACATCATCAAAAAAGGTCTCACCACAATAATTACCTCCTAAAGCCAAATGTTCTAACATATTTAGCTTATTGATTTTCAAGTCTGTAATACCTTTATAAAGATCGTATAAATCATGAGATATAATGAATAAACCATTTTTATTATAATAAAAAATATCATAAAAACCAAAATATTCTCCAAAAACATACAGCAAGCTACCCTTTTTAATGATAAAAGCACAATTACCAATAACATTGTCTCTAATAGCAATAATATTATCATCAAAATCATCATATATCGCTATTAACGCTTCTTGCCCATGTTTTCCCTTGTATATAAAGGTTCCCACAACCGAGATAAAGTCATTACCGATGGCATAAAAATTCGAGTTTTTGCATGAGAGCTTATAAAAACTTGTATAGCATATGTGAGCATTAAATTTGCCAGAAACTTCAAAACCTGCAGAGCAAGAATCAGCAACTATTTGCTGCACAATATTTATATTATTAGATAAAATAAACTTAGACATAACTTTAACGATTTATTTTAATTATTTTTAAAAATTTAAACATATCTATTTTTAATAATCTAGCAATAACTAAACTATAGAATAAAGCGAAAATCACTTTAATAATCAACATGATTAACGATGTTCCCAAACAGACAAAAGAAGACATAACAAGTGAAGCGGCAAATACTATTAACATTTTCTTTATATCATAGTTAACAGGTATTGCTTTTCTTGCAAAATAAGCTATTAAAGAAAAGCTTAATCCGTAAGAAATAATCATAGCAAAGCATGCTCCATAAATTGAATATCTAGGAATTAAATAAATATTTAATCCTATGTTAAGCAATGCTGCCATACACCAAATAGAAGATTTTATTTTTGTATATTTGATATTATATGCTAAAGGATTTGTAAAAATAGTACGATACGAATCTATCAACATTGCAAAAAGCATCGCTGCCATAACAATTGTACTCTTTGAAAATTTACTATCCAATAAAGCAACAATATTATTCGAAAAGAGAATTATAATTGCGACGAACATTGTCACTATTGAAAATACTCTTGTCGTTTGATTAATTAATTCAGAGCGGTACTTAGCATCTGATTCCATGTTTTTATAACAATTAAAGACAAAAGGTACATATGCACTATTAATAGAGCTAAAAATTATCTTAGGAACGCTACCTAATGTTTGCCCCATTCCATAAACACCAGTTGCAATATTTCCTTGCATCTTATTCATCATCAATCTATCTGAAAAGGACAATAACCAAACAGAAACATCGCTAGGGAATTGACTAAAAGCATATTTGACATACTGAAAAACCTTTCTCCTATCGTAGGAAAACACAAGATATGATTTAGAGTATACAATAAAAATAACAAATGTAACCAAAGCACATATGAGTTGTGAACATATCATAGCAAATGCCTTATCATTCATACACAACACCATACTCAACTGAATAACAATTTGCAAGATTCCCATACCCATACTTGTCAACGATATTTTTTTTGCCTCTTGACGAATGTAAAGAAGGTTTGTAATCAGCAAATAGAAGCAGGATAAAATCGAAGAAATTATAGCAATTATCAAATATAAAGATGGAATATTTAACCAAAAAGCTATTTCTTCATGAAAATAAAGTAAAGAACTTCCTATTATCAAAGAACATCCAACTACGGTATAAACTATAGTCGAAAACATTTTTCTAACTTCTACAATTCCTTCACAATCGATATAAAATCTCGATATGGAAGCAGAAACAGAAAAAGTCATCATTATGGACATAAATGACACAAAAGATACAACGATATAAATATAACCATATTCCGCTGGAGATATTAAATAGCTATAAAAAGGAAGTAAAATAAATGATGCAGCTTTTACAGATAATGTCGCTAGCAAATATAATAGACTATTCTTATATAATGTATTCATTTTATATATTATAAAGAAGCAGGATCCATGTTCAAAGCAGAAAAGTAGCTCATAAAAATTGCCCTAAACACTTCACCTGCTATTTCGGTATATTATATTTTAATCTCTTCTAAAAATATCTCGTGTATATACCTTCTCCTTTACATCATCCAGACAAGCATCGTAGCGGTTGGCGATGATGGCATGGCTCTGAGCCTTGAAGACTTCAAGGTTGTTCTCAACTCTACTACCGAAGAAGGTGCTGCCCTCTTCCAAAGTTGGTTCATATATGACTACCTTAGCGCCCTTTGCCTTGATACGCTTCATGATGCCCTGGATGGCACTCTGGCGGAAGTTGTCGCTGTTTGACTTCATGGTTAGGCGATAAACACCAATCACACAGCTGTGCTCTTTGCTTGCATCATAGCTATTGGCATCGGCATAGCTGTAATAGCCAGCCTTCTGGAGAACGGCATCAGCGATATAGTCCTTACGAGTGCGGTTGCTCTCTACGATTGCCTCAATCAGGTTCTCTGGAACATCGGCATAGTTTGCCAGGAGCTGCTTGGTATCCTTTGGCAAGCAATAACCACCATAGCCGAAGCTTGGGTTGTTGTAATGGGTGCCGATGCGTGGGTCGAGGCCTACGCCATCGATGATTGCCTTGGTATCGAGACCCTTTACCTCTGCGTATGTATCCAACTCATTGAAATAGCTTACTCGGAGTGCCAGATAGGTATTGGCGAAGAGCTTCACAGCCTCAGCTTCCTTCATGCCCATGAAAATAACAGGGATGTTCTTTTCAAGTGAAGAGTGAAGAGTGAAGAGTGAAGAATCCAATTGCTTTGTGTCGCCATTATGACCTATTGCCCCTTCAAGAAGCAAAGATGCAAAAGTCTTGGCTGCCTCTTTCATCTTTTCTACATCGGTCACCTTTCTGATGGCCTCGTTCTCCTCTGCAAACTCAGGGCGCTCGATAATCTTTGGATAGCCTACGATAATTCGGCTTGGATAAAGATTATCATAGAGAGCCTTGCTTTCACGAAGGAACTCTGGAGAGAAGAGGAGGTTGAACTTCTTTACACCCTTCTTGGCATACTTCAAGTAGAGGCTGCGGGTGTAACCTACAGGGATGGTGCTCTTAATGACCATCACAGCATCTGGGTTTACCTCCAAAACTAGGTCGATGACTTCTTCTACATGGGTTGTATCGAAGTAGTTCTTCACTGGGTCGTAGTTGGTTGGTGCTGCAATCACCACGAAGTCTGCATCCTTATAGGCTGACTTGCCATCAAGGGTTGCCACGAGGTTCAATGGCTTTTCTGCCAAATACTTTTCGATGTAATCGTCCTGGATTGGAGAAATCTTATTATTGAGTTTCTCCACCTTCTCTGGGATTACATCTACTGCTGTTACATGATGGTGCTGAGATAACAGGGTTGCTATACTCAGACCTACGTAGCCGGTGCCGGCTACTGCTACTGTTATATCTTTGAAATCATTCATCATGATTAATTATTAGATTATTTCTTGAGATGCTTTACTAAATCCTTAGCCTTCTGATATTCCTGAGGAGTACCTATATCAATCCATGTTCCATTAAGCGGATAACGGATAACTTTCTTTCCCTGAGCGATAAGCTTCTCCACAAGATGTGTTGCATGGAAGAATGTATTTTCTGGAATCTCGGCAAGAGCACGCTTTTTGATAAGGTAAATACCAGCATTGGCATAATAGTTATACTTCGGCTTTTCAATGAGTCCCTTGATGTTACGACCATCCAAATCAAGAATGCCTAGTTCTATACTGATATTGTAAGGAACTGCTGCAACCGACATTTCTGCATCATTCTGTTGAAAATGAAGGAAGAAATCTTCATAATCGATATTAGTGAAAAGATCGGAATTCATCACGAGAATGGTATCATTATAGAATGTATCTACAAACTTAATGCTACCAATAGTACCAAGAAACTTTGGCTCTCGGAAAGTACGAACCTGAACTCCATCACGAGGAGTAGCAAAATGTTCCTCCAACTGCTCTGCAAGATAATTTACAGTTACATCAATATGATTAACTCCATAAGAAATCAATCGGTCTACATTATGATCAATAATACATTTACCACCAACTTCGAGCAATGGTTTCGGAGTCTTTTCCGTTAAAGGACGAAGACGCTCTCCCTTTCCTCCTGCCATAAGAACTGCATCAATAGGAAGTCGAGTAATATACTTTTCAAGATTGATTATATCAACAATATGATTGTCAGAATCAAGAATCGGAACCAACTTCATTTTTTTCAGTTTCTGCTCATGAAGATGCTGTACATCATCATCAACACCTCTACGAAGGAAATTGAAGTTTTTATGCATCACCTTCTCGATAGAGTCATTAACAGAAACACCTGCTATCAAAGCACGGCGAGAATCGCCATCTGTCAACGTACCTACCATTTTGTCATTCTCATCAACAACAAACAAAACCAACGGTTCTTGTTCCATAGCATTGATTATCTTTAATGCTGACAAAAGAGATTCTCGTTTATTAATAATATGTATTGTATTCATCTTATTTTACTAAACCTTCGTTCAACATAAGTTCTGCAACCTTCCAATCAAACATAGTGTCTAAATCAACAGAATGAGTATCATCCATTTCAACAAAACCTATTTTGTGGAAAAGATTATATGTACCTTTTTTCAAGGCTTCAACGTTCATTACATAGGCAGCACCATTATACTCATACACTTTTGGAGCATCTTGTCTTCTATTAATATTACCATCACCTTTAGAAGGAATAAGATAACCATCTTTATTGCTCTCAAAGCAATCATAATATGGATTGGAAGAAGCGTTCTTTACACTCACCACCATTTCATAGTCTGGCGAGTATTTCTCAACACATGCTTTCACATCATCTACACTTCTAAAAGGAGATGTTGGTTGAAGCAAAACGATTGCATCGTAATGTTTACCTTGCTGCTCATAAAAGTTGATAGCATGCATTATCACATCATACGACGAAGAGTGATCTGTCGCCAAACAATCTGGTCGTTTAAACGGAACTTTCAGACCTGTTTGTTCTACTGTTGAAATAATCTCATCATCGTCAGTAGTTACACAGATGTTTTCATCTGCAGTAAGTTGGCGAGCCGTTTCTATGGCATAATAGATGAGTGGCTTTCCTCCAAACAACTTAATGTTTTTATGAGGAATACCTTTACTGCCACCTCTTGCTGGAATAATATATAAAAAATTCATACTCCTAAAGTTTTATTTCTTCATCAATTGAATAATCCTGTTGTGCTACTCTACCTGCCACAACATCCCAATAAGAAGCTTTGATTCCATTGTCGCTACGCTTTACGGTCATATTATTCTCAGAAAGAATCTCACCTTTCTTGATTGGACGGCTTGCAACAATACGCTTCAAAACTACCTTTGAAATTTTCTTCTCACTCTCATTTGGCTGCTTTATTCCATCTCCCAAGGCCTGCTCAATATGGCGAATGGCAGATACCATTTCCTTAAGTTCTTCTGGATTCAAGGAAGCCTTATGGTCAGGTCCTTCCATATTCTTGTCAAGAGTGAAATGTTTCTCAATAATCTCTGCTCCCATGGCAACAGCAGCTATTGGAACTTCAATTCCCATGGTATGGTCAGAATATCCCACCCGGCACTTAAATGCGTCCTTCATTGTCTGCATTGCACGCAGGTTGACCTCATTCATAGGACATGGATAATTGGTTGTGCAGTGTAAAACAGAGATATCCTTGGCACCAGCCTCCTGCAATGTATCATAAGCAATTGCTACCTGTGACAGGTTTGCCATACCTGTAGAAAGTATAACCGGCATTCCATATTTCGCAACAGAGCGAAGATATGGAATGTTAGTGATATCACCTGAACCCAATTTGATGAATGGCATACCCAGATTTACCAAGAAATCCAGAGACTCTGTCTCATCCGCAGTAGAAAGAAACTGGATACCGATTTCATCACAATGTTGCTTAACTATTTGGAAATTATCATAAGACAACTCCAATTTCTTCAGCATTGTGAACTGATCATCATCATTATTGAGATTTTTTTCTTGATACTCTGCTTTCTTGGTGCCTTTGGTTATAATTAGTTCCGTTTTCCAAGTTTGGAACTTCACGGCATCAACACCAGCTGCTTTTGCTGCATCGCAAAGCTGTAGAGCTAAATCGAGCCGACCATTATGGTTTACTCCAGCCTCAGCTATAATGTATACATGTTGATTAGTCATTAGTATCCTTGAAATATAATCCGTTATACTTAAGCATCATGATGCCTTCTTTGTAAGAATCTAAAGAAACTTGATTCTCATTACCATTCAGATTGTTTAATATCAAATTCATGAAATTGACTCCACATCCATAGGCATGGGGATAACCTCCACCAAATCTAGGATTAATCTCATTGATATAAACTTCTCCATCATTAGATACAAATACATCTATATCGATAGGACCATAAAGACCTTTGATATTCTGCACTTTTAAAACCTCATCTATAACATTTTGAGAAAGAACAGAAATTGCCTTATCTGTTTCTCCTGCTCTCATTGCAAGTTTCTCCTTAATAAACATTGAGACGAGCTTCCCTGATTTTAAATCAAAGAAAGTATCAACTCCATATTCCTTTCCTGCAATAAATGGCTGATAGATATACTTTGGTTCGGTCTTCAGCTCTTCGATATCCTCAAAGCTATTAATCTTCTTAATACCAATGCTGGCACTTCCATCTCTCAGTTTTGCAAAAAGAGGGAACTCCCATTCTTTACTATTAAGTTTGTGCAAAGCATCTTCTGCCGAACCAACAGTTTCTACCAGTTTAAGAATACCTTTATATTTATTATAAAACTCAAACTTATCAAAAGTGGACTCTACAAAATCAAGATTGGAGAGTATGAGCTTTACACCAAGTTGATCAAACTCTTTCTTATAATGGGAAAGAAGAACTAATTCTGGATCTATCAGAGTAATGATAGCACCAACTTCCTTCTTTTTGCAAATCTCTAAAACCTTATTGATATAGAGGTCAAGATGTGCAAAATCCTTATCGATACGAAAATATTCATCACCAAAATATAAGGCTGGAGCCTTATCGCTCATATCCAAAGTATAGACCTTTCGGTTTTCCTTATGGAAAGCATCTTTAAAGTATTGAACTATTTCAACACGTCTTCCTGGACTAAGAATTAAAAGATTCTTCATAATTACAATTTACTTTTTTGAATAAATTCTTTAGTTGTCCATTTCTCTCGGACAACTTCCTCGTTACCATTTTCATCAGTGACGATAACTGTAGGAAAGTATTCTATGAATAATGGAGTCAATGACATTGTATATGCCCCTACATTATATACTGTTATTCTATCACCCTTTGCCAATTCAGGCTGATTATCCAAAGTCAAGAAACGGTCCATCTCAATACAAGTATAACCTGTAACGATTTGCTTTTCTTTCAAATTACTGGATTTAGTATAAAGTGAAGAAACAAAAGGTGGAGCTTTCATTTGGGAAGCTACATGTTTTACAGATCCATCAGTAAAAACAAGTCTTCTACCCTTGATATCCTTAACGTCAATCACAGAGCAAACATAAGAAACCGGTGAAGCTATCAATGCCGCTCCAGGTTCTACAAGAAGTTGTACTTCTTTAGAAATTTGATAAGTTTCAAGAACATCAACAATCGTAGAAGCATATTCTTCAAAGGTCGGAGCACCAGGTTTGTCACCAAACAGACAACCACCTAAATCCAAGTATTCTAATGCAGGTATCTTTTTACTTACTTCGCAGAGATGCCTAGTTATACTATTAAAGATTCTCAAACTCTTTGTACGAGTACTATGATGTCCATGCAAGCCTACAACTTTAACTTTCTGCAGATGACTTAAGCGGTTTAATGCCTTATCAAAATCACCATTTTCAAGATTAAAACCAAAACGTCCTGGTTCTTCTCCTGGAATAGTTTCACCAGAACATTCGTGTTCCAAATCAAAATTGATGCGCAAACCAACCTTGATGTCATGAGTGAATGACTGGATATTCTCTTCAATAAAATCAATCTCTGCAAATGAGTCCAGATTTACTATACTGCCGTTTTTTAACGCTAACAATAAGTTGCTTAAACCTTTATGTGGACCATTCAGTATGATATTATTTGGCTGATTACCCACATAAGTAGCTAATTCATACTCTGGTTCTGAAACAACTTCTGCCATAACCCCTTGTTCATGCATCCACTTGACAAGCCAAGGTAAGTTATTCGTTTTATAAGAATACCCTATTTGGAAATTAGGCCATAAAGTTTCAAAAGCCGAGCGCAATGTTGCTAAGTTCTTCTGAAGCTTAGATAAATCTATATTATAATAAGGTGTCGCTATCATTTAAATAACATTTAATCTGTTCAACTATCCGTTCAGATGCATGACCATCTCCGTAAGGATTGTCTGTCATCTTACATTTATTATGAAATTCTTCAGTCTGAAGTTCTTTCAACGCGTTCTGCATACCAAGTTCAGTACCATCACAACATTTTATGTTCGATGTTATCAATCTTCCCTTTTGTCTATCACCAATGTTCAAGACCGGTAGTTTTACGAATGGTGTTTCGAAAATACCACTAGAAGAATTTCCTACCATCATAATTACTTGGTATAGAATACTAATGTATCTCTTTTGACCTAATGATGAGACAAAATGGAAATTATCTTTTTCCTCCGCATATTGTTGAAGAATATCGTTTATCAAATTGCCACCAATATCTGAATTTGCTTTGGTAAACAGGATTTCACAATCGGAACATTCTTTTTCAAGAGATGCTAGAAGATTATTAACTCGCTGGATATTTTCTGGTACAGATAATGTTGTTTCAGAATGATAAGTACCTAATATCCACTTTTTAGCAGGATCAAGTTTTAATGATTCAGCTAACTGATGGCGGTTTAACAATTCTATCTTACGAAAATTATCCAGGTTTGTCTCACCCGTAACATATATATTGTCTGAACTTTGGCGCATAGCTCTGATACGAGCAGCAGATTCTTCAGTACCTGGGAAATGAAGTGTTGACATCATTGTCACAGCATTTCTCACTTCATTGTCAATTGCTCCCTCTGTGATATCTCCACCAGAAATATGAGCAACAGGAATTCTCATAACCAAGGCTGTACCTACAATTGGAAGCAACTCATATCTATCTCCCAAAACCACAATCATATCTGGCTTCAGACGATTAAAAGCATCTGTCATTCCAATGGAACAGAGTCCCATTGATTTGGAGATACCAACAGATGTTTCAGAAGAAAGGAGCATCTCCACCTTCTCATCTAAATGATAGCCATCCTCTTCTATCGCCTGATAGGTAAGTCCTTGTTCTGGAGAAAGATGCCCACCTGTAACTACTAACTGTAGTTGTAGGTCTTCATCTTTCTCTATTCCATCTATCACCCATCGCAAGAGCCCATACTCAGAACGGGCGCCCGTGATAACGCAAACCTTTTTCTTCATTATTCCTTTGGCAAATCAGAAGGTCGAACAGAACTTGGAATATTCACTACTCTATCTGCAAACCAGATAGTGTTCTCCAAGCCATCGTTCTCACAATTTTCAAACATCGGCAGGCGATTCATCAACTCCCAGATTGGGCGAGTCATTACGCCATTATCATTAGTTTGGGTAAGGAAGTCAATTTGTGCCTCCTTATCTTTCAAGATAACAGCATTGAGCCAATAGTTGGAAACTGTATTTGGAGAATCCACGAAGAACTCGATATCTGATACATTCTTGAAGTACTCCTCATATTCAGCTGCAACTTTACGCTTGCTTGCTACATACTTGTCTATGTTCTCTAACTGGGCGCATCCCATAGCTGCATTGATATTTGGCATACGATAGTTGTAACCTACATGGTCATGACGGAACTCCCAACGATGTGGAATCTTCGCCTGTGTGGTGATATGCTTTGCGTATGCTCCCAACTCCTCATCATTGAAGAGCATCATACCGCCACCACCAGTAGTGATGGTCTTGTTACCGTTGAAGCTAATCGCACCAATCTTACCAAATGTACCTGTATGCTGACCTTTGAATGTAGAACCAATACTCTCTGCAGCATCCTCTACAAGTTCGATATGCCACTCTTTACAGATAGCAGCAATCTCATCAATGCGGACAGGATGACCGAATGAGTGCATAGGCACACATGCCTTCACACGACGGCCGGTATTCTTGTTATAGCAAGCCAAGTCATCTTCTTCGAAAGCGAAATCCTTGCTTTCTGGAAGTTCTCCCTTGCGAGCATTCTTGCGAACCTCTGCATTCTTCTCAAGCCATGCCTTCAAAGAATCAGGAGAAAGACCCATTGTTGAGCGATCCACATCGATGAATACCGCATGAGCCCCAATATAACTCAATGCATTACAGGTTGCAATGAAAGTAAGAGCCTGAGTCAGCACCTCGTCATCTTGCTTTACACCGACGAGCAACAAGCTCATGTGAAGGGCATTGGTACCACTAACACATACCACAGCCTTCTTGGCACCTGTGTATTTTGCCATATCCTCCTCAAAGCGATCCACAAACTTACCTACGGATGAAACGAAAGTTGTGTCGATACACTCGTTGAGATATTTCTTTTCATTACCTGCAAAAACAGGAACAGCCAACGGAGTAAACTCCTGGTTGCCATAAACTGACTTGATAAAGTCTATTGTTTTCTTAAAATCTGCCATTTTATTGAGAATTACATTTTTTGATCCAAGTTCTTACCTTTTTCCTCATGCTCGAAGTTAGGTATAAACTTCTTGATTGATGTCACGATTTCAGCCTTGGTGAAGTCTGGCTCTGCAAAGATACCCTCCAACTCATCAAAGAACTGGTTAATCTCTGGCATCGGACGACGTGTTGTCTCCTCTACTACACCGAGTGCAGAGAATCGAGTCATATTGATTTTCTCACCAGGAACATAGAATTCCTCGTAAGCTTTCTCGCCAGTAGTATCACTCTTGAAGTAAACAACAGGATAGTTGTCACTCTCGTAATCCATATCTGCAGCATACTTCTTTGCCTCTGGATCATTCTTGCACTCCACCTTCTTGAATCCTTCTGCCTTTACGAAGTCATCACAGATAGATGAGAAGGTAAGCATCTGCTCCTCACCCAGCTTAGGGAAGAACACCTCGCCACCATTACCAAGGATACAAGCCAACATACAGATCTGACCAGACTCCTCAGGAGATACAAAATAGCGCTTCACATCAGATGGTGCTGCCAATGGCTGCTTCTTCTGCAAACGATGAATCCAACCATCTGGCAAAGAACCATTGGAGAAAGCAACATTAGCAAAACGAGCTGTTGTTACTTTGAAGTGCTCATTATAAGCCATCACCAGGTCTTCCATAATACGCTTGCTGGCTCCCATGATATTAACTGGGTTAGCTGCCTTATCTGTAGAAACACAGAAGAAATGCTTTGGTGGGAACACGCAAAGCAAATCCATCAGTTTCTTTGCCTTGATGTCATTGTTCTCGATGAGTGCCTGAACACTATACTTATCTTTCTCTGAACGTACATGCTTATGGGCAGAGAAATTGGCAACAATGTCAAAGCCCTTCTCCTCACGGAAAATACGTTCGAAGATTGGGTCTGCAAAGTTGAGTGTGTAGCAACGGAACTCGTCTGGTACGAATAGTCCTTCAGTGCTTCGCACATCACGAACCAATTCTGCCAATCCGTTCTCATTCAAGTCAACAACGACTACGCTCTGTGGTTCAAAGCGAAGTACTGCCTTGATGAATGAAGAACCGATAGAACCGGCTCCACCAATTACACAAACTTTCTTGCCTTTAATTTCAGCAGAAAGTTTCTCCTTGTTTGCCTCAATATCCTGAGCAAACATACTTGTTTCACGATGGGTCACATACTGACCAATGAATTTACTGAGATTAAACATGATATATATGTTTATTGTTTTATTTACTTTTTAAATTAATATTTAATGAGGGAACGCCCAACACCCATCACATCTATGAACTGCTTTGGGTAATCGGAAGTTGACATTGGCCAAAAGCGGCTGCCTACGCCGCCGGGCATGATTATGATTTGTATGTCGTTGAAATTATGCATAAGACATATCTGAAATTTTACACTACCTTAAATAAAGAACATTCGAAAATACAGAAGCAACGTATTCTTTGCTATTCGTTTATTATTATTCTGAATTTCAGTTTGGCCCATTTTGGTCATTATTATTAGCTTGAACGACAATGCCCCCATTGAATTTATCATCTACTAATATGCTCATAAGATTCTCAAGCGTATATCGTCTGTAGAATTTTATAAAACCTAAGTAATATAAGTAGGTAACACAGAAAAGTACAGATAGTATAAATATCGCTTTCCAATCAATCATGGCGTTTAAATCAATTGTTCTTAATTCCGCAATGAATAGAAAAATGAATATGGTGCTACATAAAAGGCTCAGACTTCTAAGAAAGCCATAGAGTGCTATGTAATTGTCATACTTGCGTACATGATTTGTATAATGCTCGTAATTATAATGCATAATGATACGATGTACATCTGCATCGCTATCTCTCTGAGACAATTTTAATGCCGATAAAAATGAATCTATTTTCTTATTGATATTATCACGCAAATAGGAATCCAATGGTTTTAATACATAATACTTGAAATGCAACAAATGTCCAAAGAACAAGGAGGCTAAGCATATTGGAAAAATTAATATACAAACTAATGTCTTCCAACAATACGTACCGATTCGTCCTACATTATGGTTTATTTCGTAGAACTTCTTGTCATAGTTCTCCTTCATAAGAAATACAGACGGATAGCCATAACTCCATATCAAATATGGCTCAACAGTCAATGAAGAGAAATATGAAACAAGATGACCTACGACATATGCAAACACTGTGTATTGAACTGTATCTTTCCAGGAGAAAGAAGATACAAGACCATGAAGGAATATGGAATCTATTGTAATAGCTCCATCTATTGAGACTATCATTTTTAGGAATATCACACAGACAAGTCCTGGAAATAAATAGCCCAAGAAATCATAAAAAGAAAATGGATTCTTTAGCATTTCTCATCCTCCACCATCTTAAATTTGCGCAAATCGAAGTTTGTATCTCCCATGTGAAGAATCCATGTCTTTGTATTGGAAGAGTTATTAGAAACCACTTGACGAACTTCGTCACTATCCATATTGGTTACCCATATAAAATCACCCTTTTTCACTTTAACTTGGGGCAATCTTATCTTTTTTTCACCTTCAAAAACCAACATGACTTCTGAAAGATAGCACACATATTGCACTCTGAAAATCAACAGTACAGATTTTGAATCTGTTTCCAATGTCCTAATGTATTCTACTTTTTCCATGATGATATAAGCCTTTTTGTTACCTTAAAAGAATCTTTTTCTATGTTTTTACATCCGTCAATGATGTTCTTGAACAAAATAGAATTTTCTGCATTAAGCAATTTGTACGAAAAACTGCTTACGGAATGAAGACCATAAGGTTTTGTTTCCACAATCAAAGAACCTTCTGGCGTATTTTCGTCCAAAGCAATGATTGTTCCAAAAGGGATAGTATTGTGTAGATATAAACTTAATCGTTGCTTGTTCTGAAAGGCCAAAGTACACAATGATTTGACTGACGATCTTATCTTTGACACCAAATCCACTTCTGACATGTTCAATATAGGAGCCATGACCTTAATGAGATTCTCATTTTGGAAATTCAACAATGATATCTTAATTGTCAAATCTGGATTTCTCAACAACTCTTCCAAAGTGTTACATATCCCATGATAGTGTATACCATCTGATAAAGAAACACTCATTATTCTCAGTGTCTTTGTTGCTTTTTTAAGATAGTCAGAAGCTGTAGAATCTTTATCGCTTTCCCTATAATGTTTTCTCGTTGGTACAAAATCAGCTAATCCAACTTTTAGCAAAGCGGATTCGGAGATATAATTCGAGCGTTTTAGAGAACAAGCATTACGACCTTCTCCACCTAACAGGGTTTGCAACTTTTCTTTAGTCGTATTGAAGGCGTTTTCTGCGATTATAGGTAGTTCTTTTATGGCTGTATCTACATCATCCAACTCAACCTTTGACCGTATTTCGTTTGATGGATCTATATGTATGATATTCAATTCATTTACAAGCTCTTCTGAGTACTCATGCGTAAATGATTCGGACGAATTGAATATTGCACTTATAACGCTTTTTATCTTTTCTTCGCTTAATGTTCTCAATGAATTGAAGTGATATGCATCATTACCGTCTGGCATACAAGAAGTTCCTATTGAAAGAATTCTTATTCTGTCTAACGGAACATCCAATTCATTGACACAATAGAGCACAGCAACTAAAGTGGGATTGTTTGCCCAAAGACCGCCATCCATATAATAATGCCTAATGTCACCTGATGTTTGATAGGCATTAAAATAGAAAGGAGCAGCAGCGCTTGACATAAGAGCATCAACAATTGATTCGTTACTATCTTGTGTAAATACGCTATACTTATAGTTTTCAAGACTTGTTGATGGTATCAATAATTTTGTATTGGTATCACTGAGTTTTTTCTTTTCAAATACATTTTCCAATTGTTTTTTTAGCTCTTCATTAGAGTACCATGAAGGTCGCAATAATTTGACACCCACTTTCTTCTTTTTAAAGATGGCATTACCATGCAGTTTATATAAGGAAGTCACCTCATCCATTGATATTCCGCATCCCAAAGCCGCTCCAACAATAGAACCTGTAGAAGTTCCTGCCACTAAATCAAAAATCTGATAAAGAGGTACTTTATACATATCTTCCAAAAACTTCAAAAAAGTTGATTGGAAGATACCTTTTATTCCTCCACCAGATAACGAGAGTATGTTAAATGTTTCTTTCATCATATACGTTGTAAGCAAACTCTATGACAATAAATATTAATCCACACAATAAGCATAATAATCACTACATGACTCACAAAGTCCATCTTCCCCGACTTTTGTCCAAGCACCGCAACGTTGGCATTGTTCTTTTTCCTCAATCAATGTGATATGATCTCGAAGACTTAAATGATTTTCCAAGATTTTTCCTTCCTCACATTCAATGTCCTCAGCTTCGTATTGTCCTTCAGGGTATTCCCATACTTTCAGCTCAATCTCAATATCGCTATCACATTGAGGACAAGATACGAGTTCATAACTGATATGCTCTATCTCCGTTCCCATATCTCGCTGAGAAAAGTCTTCCGCTTCCCAATCATAGAAAAAATCATTCCCCTCAACCGTAAATACTTCTCCACAATGAGCACATTTGACTATAATGGATTCTGTCGTCGGATTCTGATGAATTTGTTTGAGCCGTTCTTTTGTATTTAAAGCATCCTTCACGGCTTCTAAGCCTTTATAAAATGGTAGAATTGTATTATCTTTTATATAAAGTTCCAGCAACGCGAGGAAACGCCCCAAAGGGATAATCCAACATGGCTGTTGAGTAATGTCTACAAATTCCTTTATCAGTTCATACCTTGGAAGAAGATTCTTTGCATCCCTGTACAAATCCTCTTTCATATCGTCACAAATGAAGAGGACTGGTTTCTTTTCTTTCTTGGCATATCGTAGAATCTCTTTCCACACAATCAAATCTCCATATACTTGAAAGCCTTTTTTCTTGTCATTTTCCCCGTCCTTATATCCTGGAGGTATTGAATTGTCGTATCGGAATTTTCCTTCTTTAACTATCTCTAGCAACTCTGGATAAGTAAATGGAATGCCTTTGACTACAGAGGAAAAGACTTGCCACAACACATCACTACCTGTGTTATGTATCATGGACTCAATTTCATCTCTCCGTTTCTTGTTTTGCTCTTTAACGATGGCTTTGATTTGCTTGTACGATTCCTTTATTTTATTAATTTCTGTTTCTATATCTGCAAGTTGTGTATCGTCAAAATGTGGATGGAAGTAAGGATTATCACGATGCTTCTTGACAAACACCTGCAAATCATCAACAAGCTGGTTTTGCGAGAACTTAGGCGTAGAATACTGTTCGTCTGCCGGATTTCTCAACAACTTCTCACGATTCTTGCTATATTCCAAAAATACTTGGGCTGGCATCCAAAGCCTATCTTTCAGACAGCACAATATATCAACCATTGTTTTCTTGGTTTCCTCTGTCAGATAATACAACTGACCAATAGAGCTTGTATCGAATACGATAGTTGCATTCTTGACAAGAAATTCCTCCTGTTCTGCATCAATATTTAGCAAATTCATAAATTTATTCTCCCATTATCCGTTTCATTGCAGCCATCATGCGTAGCTGTTTTGCAGTCGGTCCTTTTTGACCTTTCTCAGCCAAGTCGAGGTAGAACTTGTAGTTGCTTGACAAAGCCTCACGCAGTTCATCAGGCATGAGCATGTGCCATTCTTGCTTTTCTTCATCGCAATAGGTTGCTACCAAATATAGTTTTTGGAGCTTATATTGGGTCTTGCGCATCTTACGAACTACATAGGTATTGGCGCCGTCCTTAACAAACTCATCGATAATTTGCAGCTCTTGCTTATTGAGGTTGCTCAATATCTCAATAGGACTGTTAAGTAGTTCCTGCGCTACTCGGCGTGCCGTCTCGTCCTTCTTCAAGTTCGGACTAACATACAGGTCGAGTTTGTCGCACACTTTCAGCATATTTGCTTTTGTGACACCTCCTACGAGTTGAACCAAACATATGTTGGAATCAAAAGTTTTTGTATCTGGTAAAACTATCATATGTTATCTGTTATTCATGTCTATACAAATCTACCTTGATGTCGAAAGGCGAATCAAAGTCCTTCAACATTGCATGCTTCGTATCTTTTTCTGAGAGATTGGCATTTTCTGTCGGGATTTTCCAATCGATGCCGAGGGTATCATCGAGGATGCTGATACCTTCATCTGCTTCTGGGTGATAGAAATTATCACACTTGTATTGGAAAACGACTGTCTCTGAGAGGACAGCGAAGCCATGTGCGAATCCCTTAGGGATGAAGAACTGGCGATGATTGTCTTCTGTCAGCTCTACAGCCACATGCTTGCCATAAGTAGGGGAGCCTTTACGAATATCTACTGCTACGTCGAGCACTCTACCCTTAACGCAGCGTACCAACTTGCTCTGAGTATAAGGAGGGCGCTGGAAGTGCAAGCCTCGCATCACGCCATAACTACTCATGCTCTCATTATCTTGGCAGAAGTGAACACTGTGTCCCAGGATAGGAGAGACCTTCTCTTCAAACTCTCGCTCGCTGAAACTCTCGAAGAAGTAGCCACGAGCATCACGGAAGAGGCGTGGTTCTATAATGAGGACACCTTCAATATTTGTTTTAATTATATTCATTGTTTTAACTTATGTTCTTATAATAGGTATTTCTAAAATCATCCCGTCCTTCTTTACCATTAAAGAAGGCTCCACCTTTCTCACCAAGCCTCTCTTCTCTCAGGGACGAGAGGATGTAACCACCCTCTGGTGCTCAGAACCGCTACGCTTTAAGGTTGGCGGACCATCAAAGGTCTGCGCCATGTTTTGCGGGATGGGACCGCCTTGCTACAAGCTTACACAATTATACAATTCGATATCAGCTTCACTTAAATATAACTTTATTATGAAAGGCGCTCTCTTTGATAGTAGCTTTAGGAGCATATTGTTGAACCAAGTTATCAACAATTTTTCTACTCTCTTCAGATATATTTGGACTCAGTGTTATTTCAAGCTGATCAAATATATCGTCCTTTAAGTGAAGAAAATAACTTGAAAATGATAAATCCTTCATTTGAGCGCATTCGTTTGCAAATTTTTCTAAACCATCAGTTTTTCCTGCATAATTATAAGGATTAAAAGGGAATATCGTTAATGCAAAACGAACTTCTTGTTGAAATTCCCAACTTTTATGTTTAAATCTGCCAAGTCTATCGATATCCAACACATTATACAGTTTTCCATTGCTACATACCAAATTTTTAATTTTACCTACTGCTATTTTGGGATTTAAAACATATTCAACGTGCCGAAAGAATATTTCATTCTCTTTATCCCTACTTAAATCTACGGGCACAACCATATAGTCAGACCCGAGGATTTCATCAACAGGAATTAAGCTTTCACTTATTTGATTTTTTACATAACGACCATTTGGTATAGGAGAATATGTTTTAAACATATCCTGTGGAAGTGAAATTCTAATTCCTTTAGTTATATCAGTAGTATACATCTTCCAAAGAGGAATATTTTCCTCTTTGCTTTCCGTCCAACAAGATATGAACATATATTTAGCAAATTCACTTACTGTATATTCCATCACATCGTCAACACAATCAAGACGCCTAAACAGAATAGACTTACCTGAGAGTATTTTTTCCAATGTATCAACTGAGGTATAATGATAAATTCTCATAATTATATCACAACTATTAAATTACTACAATGATAGAGGCAATCATTGTAACTTCTGATTTGCTAACACCTAACACTCTTAGGGTTTACTATGAAACAGAGCCTCAGTATATAAGGATTCCTTACATACTAGAGTTCTTTTCCTACTAAGAATTGACCTAAAGCGGATATCATGCAGAGTTGCTTGTAGATGTGCTTTGATGCCTTTGCTGGCCATATCCAAATAGAAGTTGAAACTAGTAGATATGACTTTGGTTAACTCTGATAACATCAGCATGTGCCATTCCTAGTTTTTCTTATCCCTGTTGGTTCATCTCGGAACGAATGGTTTATCAGGGTCAATTAACCAACATTGAGTCTCGTCGCAAAACTCTATCGCCTTTACCATTGTTTTATCATAATCACGGAATAGACATCGTAAAGAGTATTTATGAGGGATAACTTTTCCTTCATCTGATAAGAATTCGAAAATATCCATCTCGACGCCATTCTTTGAGTAGATAATGAAAGCACCAAGCAATGTATCATGCACACATCCTGTTAGCTGACTGAGAGCACCTGGAGTTACCAAAGACGTTAAACGTTCCCTATCTTTTGCTATAGCTTTTTTAGTTGAACCTTTCTTTTTCAACTCAACAGCTAACAGGTTTCCCTCATTACCTCTGCTTTGAATAAGCAAATCGCTCACCATGTATTTGGGACGTTTCAGACTATCCTCATAGTATTTCATATCTCCATTACCCATTCTGTTATACTCAACATCAGCATAATAGGACGTGAAAAATGAGGTTCCGTTCTTTGCATCGTATTCTCTCATTATATTCTCCATATGATGAGCTAACCTGGCACAGATATTTCTTTCAGAAACATCAAATCTGATATTACTGAAATCCTCTTTATACAACTTGCATATCGAAGGTATCAGTATACTATGTAGAACTATAGCTTTATCAACCATATTACTAATACTAAAGGTACTTTTGCTCTTCTATCACCAGTTTGTTCAATACCGGCAAAAGCTTTTCTATCTTACGACACTTTACCTTATTATAATATATAATAGAAGTCTATATCATCGAGGAGGTCATAAGCCTGGTCTTCGGGCATATCACCACCATAACCGCCAGCGACAATCGTAATGGCGGCTAGCTTGCGAGCATCTAAGTGGATATGGAAATCATACATGCTTCGAAGGATTACAGGAAGGGTATTGTATATGACGTTACAATAGTGAAGCAGGTCTTTGAAATCTTCTGATTCCGTCAAGTAGGCTTCGAGCATCTCTTCCTGATATTGGCGGAGAAGCAATAAGTACTTTTCCTTTCCTACCTTGCCTTTTATGTTTTGGGTCATCACCCAAAATAGGGCATGGGAGAGGACTATTTTATCTTCGGAAGGATGATAATAGAAGAGGTCGTCTTCTGGGCTATGACTCTTAGCCCAATGTTCTTCTAACTTACCTATCATTTCCTTTCGAAAGGAATTTCTATCTTCTTTATTCATTGTAATATATTGTTTCTTTTGGAACGTAAATCTCGCAAATCACGCAGAATATAAGTTTGATAATTCTTGTTTATATCACCTCGCTTACGCTCACCTCATCCATAATCTTGCGCCACAAGTCCTTGGTCATGGCGATAGTAGGGGAGACGCTGAATTTATATTGCTTGCCAATTGAACGCAAGTTGTACACCACATTATGGCGACTTCGTTTTATTTGTTCTGTTTCATCAGCATTCCCTTCCTTGGTGATGATAGGGAACATATACTCTGTGTCGGAGGTATATTTGTCTGCTATCTGCTGCATTGCCTTGTCCCATTTGATCGTGACTGCAGGATTGTTGTCTGATGTATGGGAAATGTAGGTGAGCATTCCGTCTTTAACGTTGGATTTCTTTAGATATGCCATGTCCACATAGTTCATGCCTCTTGCATAAAGTGAGAACAGGAACATGTCTCGTGCGAAATCCTGCGACTTATTAAGATAGAGAGTTTGCAAATAGCGTAACTCGGCTATCGAGGGAAACTGTTGGGCGGCAAGTTTTGGCGCTGGAGTCTTGTTTACCAGGCGAAAAATGTCGTGCTCTTGTATTTTGCCTTTTTTTACAGCTTGCTTATAGAATGCACACAATTGCGACAGGTAAAAAGCGGTTGTAGATGCCGAAAGCCCCTGGGTTTTCAACCATGTCTCGTAGTCCAGAACAAACAATTCGTCCCATTTGTCCATAGGTGTGGGATTGTCGCCCATAAACATCAATAGGCGATTGGCCGAATACTTGCGTGTTTCAGCGGTATGCTTCCTACCTTCTTTCGTAAGCTCGTCGATGATAATGTTTACAAAAGTTGCGAAATCTGTCATGGCAAAAAGTGTATTGTTATTCAACTACTCTTCTACAACTTCGAAGTCTTCCTTATGCACGCCACGGATAGCTACAGCTAGTCCACCGAAGTCGAAGACGAGCTGGCGGTCACGGTCTATGCGGACAATATAGCCTTCATAGTCTTTGAATGGTCCTGAAATGACACGCAGCTTCACGTGGTCTTTGGCAAACTTCTCAAAATCATCACGAAGGAATGTAACCTGCTCCGGATGGGTCTTCATCACATTCATAAATGGTTGCATGATGGAGTCCTTAATAGAGACCGGTCGTCCTAAACTGCGATCGTTGACTAAATGAAATTTGGGAAAATGATCTGCAAGAAATTCTTGTAGGTCATTCACAGTACCTTGCAAGAAGACTAGTCCGCTGACAGATTGCTCCAATGTCTTTTTCACTCCTTGTTGCCTTTCCTCATCCTTGTAGGAATAACGAAGGGTTTTATGAATGAAAAAAGGTTGTTGGGTATTTTTCTCGTCAGCATTAAAAGCTTCAAGCCATTTCTCCATCCCTTTGGCTGCCATGTGAAGAATAAATATATAACTCCATGAAGTTGGGTCAGTGGAAGGGTCTTCTTTCTTTTTTATCCGTTTACGTCTGGATATTCCTTCTACACTCGGATCCGAAAGTCTTTCAGCCCCGATAACGTGGATGCCCTTTGGTAAGCGCTTGCTTACGTCAGCTGTAGAAGGTGAATTCAAGCAATCCTGCGTCATATTCTCGTTCTACTTTATGTCCTTAGCTGCAACCATATATGATGGTTGTGGAAGCCTAGCCCATTTATTATTGTTGTGCATAACCTTAATCGTATTTATGAGTGCTTGGCATGCAGCCTCTGCACATGTATATTTATCTTACATTTGTTGCACACTCTTATTGTAAGAGAGTGAAAACGGTCGAATTGAACGCAAATCTGCCATTTAGAGAGCTCTCCCGAGGCAGATTTGCTAAACATTTGTGTTAAATTTGGGGAGTTTCATATAGAAAATGATAAAATCTGACATGTAATCCAACTATTTTTCGTACTTTTGCATTAAGTTGTATCTCTTACAATAAGAAAGGGCGAAGTTTGCTAAACATTTTACCCTATCATTTCTGGGGGATGTAAATATAACTATTTATTTACAACTCTTTCAAAATCTTTCGTATAATCCGCTCGTTGGCTTCGTTGATGGTTGCTACGTCTATTGACTGCAAGTAAATCTGAGTGGTTTTGTAGGAGTTGTGTCCCATACCCTCACTGATGGTGGCTATCGGAATGTTCATGTGCAAGGCTACGCTTGCCCATGTGTGGCGTGCCACGTAGGTGGTCAGTGGTATCTTCAAGCCTATCATCTTTCCGATATTCTTCAGATTGTAGTTCGTGTTGTGCTCCACCTTGCGGTATGCGGTGTATGGAGAGGATTCCTTGCCTGTCAAGATGGGGAGCAGATAAGGTGAATCCATGGTCTGCCCGGCGTACTTGTCGATGATGGTTTGCATCGGTTTCATCCACTCGATATTGAGATTCTGGTGGGTCTTGCGACGGTTATAGCTCACCATGCCACATTTCAAGTCGGTCTTCTTCAGGAATGCCATATCTACGAATGCCATGCCTCGGAGATAGAAGCTGAGCAGGAATAGGTCTCGTGCCTTGTCTAAAGATGATCCTCTTGGCAAGTCCAACTTCTCTATTTTGCGAATATCCTTTACAGTAATGGCTCGTTTGGCGGTTCGCACGTTACTTGTTTGAACATGGGAAAAAATGTCCTTGGCTGGAGCATGGCCTACTTCCACTGCTTTATTGTAAATGGTGCGCAGGGTTCGCAGATAGAAGGATACGGTGTTTTGCCCAACTCCTCTGTTGAACAGCCATGCCTGATACATTTCCATCATCTCGCTTGTCATCTGAGAGAAGGTCAGGTCTTCATTGCCACGAAATTCCATGAATCGGTTGGCTGCATTGGCATAGTTGTTCTTGGTACCAATGCACAGCATTTGTTCCTTCTTGGCTATCTGTTGGCGAAAGAAGGTAAAGACGCTCTGGCTCGGTGGCAGCTGCTGTATCTCCTTGGCTATATCGTCAATGGTATAAGGGATGCCCTCTGCGTCTTTATCACGGATGATACGCTGCATCTGCTTCATCTCCCAATCTATCTTCGACTGGATGAGCTGCAGATGTGCCTGTCGGTTATTGCGGTTAGAAACGATGATAGCCGACTTCTTGTCATTCCACTCGTCAGGAAAGACATGATAGTCGGTACTGATCCAGCGCAGGCTGCGCTGGTGGATGAGGTGATAATACAATGTGCCTTCCTTTCCTGGCACCGAGGATGCTCTGAATTTTACTTTTACTGTTGCCATAATACTAACTTTTTATTTGTGAACAATGTTGCTTTTTGGTTATTTACACCTTTGTATATATGTAAGCAACGGTATGGCAAGAATGTAGTTGTATATCAATAGCTATTTGGAGTTACTTCATTGTTGCTTCTTCTATGGCTTGTATAGCAATAGCAGCTCTGTCTGTCTCCTCCTGTAGATAGAGGCTATCTTGCGTCTTTGATATCTGCAAAAGTCAAGATACTCCCTACGTATGTTTCTTTCGCCTTGTTCTATTTTCTGTAAGAGTCGGCTCTTGGGGAACTTTCCATTCCCTAATATCTTATAGGGACCGACATTATAGGCTAATACGGCAAGAAGCAAGGTGTCTCTGCCGTACTTTCTGAATAGGGTGAAGAGTTTTCTCAGGTCTGAACGCAATAGCGAGTCTGCCTGTAGAAAGGTGAGGTTCTTCCTGAACTTCTCGTATGGCAATATCCGGTGTCCCCACCCAATATAGGGATAGTTGCGCTTGATGTCGTGCCACCCCTCATAATACTTGATGCACCGCACGGCTCGTTCAAAGGGTGGTAAAGCAAAGATGCCCAAGTCGCTTTGGCTTGGGCTATCTGTTATGGGTGTCTTGTTCTGTGCCATGATATTCTGGCACAGCAGCAAGAGTGCTATAATGATGTATGTCCGTATCTTTCCTGTCATGAATCTCGTTTCATTTTACTTTGATGTATTCTCACTTGGCATTCTTCTTGTTGAATATCTCTGCTATCATGGCTTTCACGTCCTCGCCAACTTGCACGAAGTTCTTGTAGAGGATGCGTTCTCGCTCATCACGGCTCTTGAAGGTGTAGAACTTGGGCAGTGGCATATACTCGCTTTCCTCCTTTTTGATGTCTGCCATGTTAAAGTCGGTCTTGCAATAGAACTTGCTGGTCTTGAACTCATCGCTCTCCTGTATGTTCATACTGCCATTCATGCCGGTCTTGGTCGCCACAAAGTCTCTTGCGGTCTGTCCGCAGATCCATCCTGTCGGCATATCAGAGATTTTACTGGCTGGCACCAGACTGTCCATGTTCTCGTTCAGGTTGATGCTCGTCTTGTCTCTGTCGATGGTCACGCCTTTCTTCAGCTGCACCACCTTTCCAAAGATGTCGGAGGACAGCCATTCCAGTGTTTCCTTGCTTCGTGCCGAACCGCTCACTACATTGCCTACGGTGGTGATGATCTTCTGCATACCCACCTTGCCGTAGTCTGCTTCCAACTGGGGCAATTCCTGGAATCCCAAGGCTACGCTCACCTTGTTGCTTCGGGCTGTACCTATCAGTCGGTCTATCTTATGGAAGTAAAGTGTAGGCAACTCGTCCACAATGATGCTTACAGGGATATTCTTGCCTTGTCCTGTGTTCACTCGTGTCACCAGTCGGTTGAGGATTAGGGCATTCAAAGCTCCGATGATGCTTTCCATTTCTGGGTCATTGGCTATCAGCAGATAGCTCGGATTCTTCGGGTCACTGACTTTCAGGTCAAAGTCATCACCATCCTTATGGAATATCCAATAGCTTTCCTTGGTGGCAAGGCGTGAGGTATAGACACGCAGTGTACCTATCATACCTTCCAACTGCTCCATCGCCTTGTTCTTCAAGGCGGTTTGGAATGGACCGAGTAATGGAGCCACCTCGTTGTCGGTTTCCAATACATTGAAGATAGTCTGGTAACTTTCGTTCAGGAAGCTGAGGATATGGGGCATATCGCTATACTTGCCCAACCAATAGGCTGGCTCCACTTCTTCTCCTGCATGGTTAAACACCTTTCCGGTTGGCTTCATCTGCATGGTCTTCGGGTCAAGTACTTTCTCTGCTATCAACATCTTGCCATCCTTGTCGTACGGTTCCTTGCCATAGTTGATGAAGAAGTAGATACAGGCGGCGAGGAAGTTGACGGCTGAGGTCTGGAAAAACTGGTCGCTGCCGCCACCGCCTTCCTTCTTTCCCTTTTGCAGTGATTCTAGCAGTGTCTCTGCGGTCTCACTCGCTGCTGCCAAGTTATTGATATACTTCTGTTGTATTGGGTTCACTCGCTTGGAGTATTCTACATCCACAAAGTTGATGATGTTGAACTTGCAGCCTTCTGGCAGTTTGCCCAACTGTTGGTTCTTCTTGTAGTGGTAGTACAGTTTGGTTGCCAAGGTAGGAAACTTGTAGTCATAAACGACCATGGCAAAACCTTTTGCACTGTGCTGACGGATGAACGGCTCGATAATGGAGAATGTCTTACCGCTACCTGGTGTACCCACTACCCATGTGCCTCTGAATGGGTTTACGATGTTCACCCATCCCTTGCGGAACTTACCCTTATAGTAGTAGCGCATAGGAATATTCACGCTGTATTTGTTATATTCCTCCTTCTGGCACTGCTCAAAACTCTCGTTCTCAAAGTTAAAGCGGTCTTTCATCAGTCCTTCTTTCAGGAACTTCGAGATGTTGTCCAAGGCTACATGCACCAGCACCGTTCCGATGATGGTTGCCACCATATAGAGAATGGTGTTCAATCTTAGGGCATAGAGACGAGTGTCCATCGCATAGCCGAAGAGCCACACGGACAGTGTCAGCAGTCCCACGCCACTTACCAGTGGGTACAATACCTGCTTTCGGGCATCAAACTCCAGATGCTTCTTGTTTCTCGTGCCTACACAGGTGATGCACACCAACAGGAATGTCACCACCTTGCTATACACCAGGTTCCCGTCATGGTAGATAAACCACTGCTTGATGCGGTCGTGCAGGTCGCACACCACACCGCCAAAGCCGTCTATCGTCCTTGGGTCTATGGCATATTCAAAGAACTCCATCAACACGGATATGTAGATGACCGCCCTGAATATCTTGTAAAATCCTTGTAACTCCTTGCTTTCTTCCATGTTATTTCAGAAAAATCGGATTGAATGAGTCAGCCGACAATACATCGCTATAGTTTACTTTCAGCGATATGGTGCGACCACTGATTTGATTCTCCGTCATTTCTATCGTCAACTTCTTGTCATTCGGGAATGTCATTTTCCGAATGACTATCACATTGCGGTAGCCATAGCGGAATCGCTTGGTCTGCTCCAATGTGAACACTGGATGCAACTCGATCATCTGCGAATTGGTGGCCTTGGCGGTCTTCTTATCCGTCAGTTTCAATCTTATTTGGTCTATATCAAATGGTATGTGCGTCTTGTTCTCTACCGAGAAGTCCAGGAAAAAATAGTCACCAGACGAATAGATGTTATTCAGTCGCATCACCATTTTATGGGCTTTGGTCTTCACGTTGTTCACATGGGCTTCCGAACTCCAAATCTGACGAGCATAACGAGCCATGTCCGTAGAGGACAATGTGACCGCAGGATTGTTATAGGCATTCTTCTCTATCTGTTGTATCTCCTTATCCGTCACAGCCTCTTGCAGCCTCGTGGTATAGAGTAGCGCATATTGTGTACGGTATCGTTCCGTCACAATAGTTACGATGGCAAGCACTTCGCCATCTTCATGCATTCCTTCCTTGGGTTTCAGACGCACGGTATTGTTGATGGGCTGGTCTCCTGCTATCTTGTCTGTGGATATGTCCACAAAGCGGATGGGCTCACTTGCAGTGATGATGGTAGTCACTTGCTCGTTCACAGTCAGCTGCTCCATCTCCTGGTAGGTGCAGGGCTGATAGCTCTCCGCACAGGTCTGTTGTGCCATCATTGGAGTGGCACTTATTGCACACATAATCAGTGTGCCAATGGTCTTCTTGATATTCATATTCGTATTCTTTGGATGTTGATGTTTACTTGCTCTTAGTATCTTTCGAATTTATCAGATACACAAAGGTTCCGTATTTCAACTTTACCTTGTTCTTTTTGATAGCCTTGCCTATGGCATTACTTGTTTTCTGATAGGCATTCTGCATGGTCTGCATGCCCCATTGTGAAAAACTGCTGCCAGTATTGGTGGTGTTCATATCCACATTCCCGGTCACGGCTCCGCTTGCCACATCCTTTGTGGTCTCTCTAAACTGGCTGCTTGGCACATACAGGCCTTCCATGCCGTCTGTGTCATAGAGTGATAGGTTGATTTTCATTATTTCGTCATCCACCAACACACTTTTCACCGTGCCTTTCACTCGTTGTGAACTGAAACCGCTCATAATGGCATACAGGTATGCGCCTTTCTTCACTATTATCTCACCGATTTCTACATCATCGAGTAGTCGCAAGCGGACACGGCTTCCATCCACGGCTTTCAAATTCTCGTCAATGATAGCCTTTATCAGTGTCGGCTCTTTCTCATTCACTGCCAAGGTATTGAAGTAATCTGATGATGTCTTTACCTTTTTCACAACCTCACTTGGTTTATCATTCTCGTCCGCTTCCTTTCGGGCATTCTCATTCACCTTGATTTTGCCCTCAATGTTGATACCGCCCTTGGATGTAGCTGTTGTTTCATCGGATGCTATTGCTGAAGACGATGAGTTCTGTTGCGTGGCTTGCTGTCCTTTCAGTCTTGCTTCGGCAAGTGCCTTGTTCAACTCCGCCAACGCAGCATTCTCTCTTTGTCGCTCATGGGCTTCTTGTGCTTCTCTCTGTTTTTCCATTTCTGCTTGCCTCTTGGCTTCGGCATCCAACTGTTGCAGTTCGGCATCCGAATACTTGCTTTGGTATTCTTCTTTTTCTTGCTCATTGTCTCGGTCTATATTCTCCACGGCACTATTGTCTTCTATCTTGCCGTAGGCGTTCAACATGTTCTCATACTTACCTCCAATACCGTCACCGCCCTTGATATGGGCTTGTGGCAGGTTCGGATTCAGATATTCCGTGGTCTGCATATTAGCATCCTGCTTCTCCGCCACCTTGGTATCAAAAAGGTCGAAGATAAAGTAGGATGCACCGAGCAGTGGGAGATAGACAATCGCAGGTAACATGTACTTGGGTTGTCTGAAATTGATTCTTTCTGTCAGCTTCATCGTTATTTGT
>ERZ791861.335-NODE-335-length-30629-cov-13.939066_pt1 | contig 30629 bp, 35 predicted proteins | sample MGYA00510283_ERZ791861 | MGnify/ENA primary metagenome ERZ791861 (study PRJEB30046, sample SAMN00792074) | human gut metagenome | study: EMG produced TPA metagenomics assembly of the A metagenome-wide association study of gut microbiota in type 2...
GCTTACAGCGTATAGCTGCTTAGCACATTATTGAATTATTAACGAACTATTGTTTGTATGGTCATTTTACTATTCAAACCTCTATTGGTATAAAATTGAAAGAGTATTCTTTACTTAATTATACATTTAGAGAAAGTACGATTGATGGCAAAAGTTATGCTTTGGATGCAAATGTTGTCTTTGCAGACAACATGGAGGCTGAAGATCTTGGGAAAACTATTAAGGAGCAATTGGATGCAGGAAAAACGAATATTAAACTCATACTTGCTTCTGATGCAGGAGAGAATGTATTTGCCATAATTAAAGATGCTTTATATGGTGGAACAGCAGGTAGCATAAACCTTTCTTTAATAGGATGCAAGGAGATTCCGACAAAAGGATTGAGTAATTGGGACGGCAAGTTAGATGCTTTAAAATCCATTTATTTACCAGATATTACAAGAATTGGAGTAGAAGGTTTAGCCTATTGTGTATATTTGGAAGAAATAAATACTCCAAATGTAACTTCAATACACGAGAATGCTTTTGGGGGATGTACAAACTTACAAAAAATTACTTTTGGAGAGCTAACTGAAGTGAAAGGGCTATCTCATGACTATGACGGAATCCTTGACCCTGGGGTAGACACTAAACGTATAAATTTAGTTTTGTCAGAGAACCAAAAAGTTATGACAAAAAACAGGCAAGGAAATGAATATTTTTGGACTCCGACAAAAGAATATTATAAAGGGAGCGTTGAGTATGACAGCACATCGTTTCTCGAATATAAATTCAATTCCGTGAGCTTTAAAAAATAAGTTCGTAGTTTTTAGTACTAGTCCACATTCTATTATGTAGAATTTGGTTGCTTTTATTAGAAATTACCTATACTGGTTTGCATTGTGTGCTCTTTTCTTAATCGGGAAACGACAAGGGTCTATATGCCACGATGAAAAGGTGGTGTATAGACCCTTGATTATATGGTGATATTCGTAATCTACCTGGCATCAAACCAAAGTAGTCATTTTCAGAAAATCTCGCAGATGAATATGCTTAATGCCATCAATATTGGTTTGACTGTAAAGCCTATCCATAGAAATCACGTATTTGGGATGACTGTCTTTTATCAATTTCAAATTGCCGAATTCACGCTCTACCGTTTCCTCAGAAGCCAGCAGATAGGTAACTTGCACATACGCCACACTATCCGCTTTCTCGGCAACAAAATCAATCTCAGCCTTATACATCTGACCAACATATACTTTATACCCCATCCTGCACAAATGGATATATACAGCGTTTTCCATCACCTTTTCGATATCAAAACGCCTGTTGCCACCTATAATATGATTCCTGATTCCCAGGTCTTCGAAATAGAACTTGTCGCCTAACTCGAAAAGTCGCTTGCCATGAATGTCGTATCTGTTAACTCGATCGATAATAAAAGCATTGCTTAAATACTCCAAATACGTGAGAATCATCTTGGCAGACGTTTCGGTGTTCTGGCTTTTCAGAAATTTTACAATACTCGTTGCTGAGAATTGTTTACCGATATTATCGCTCACAAACTTCAGCAGCGTTCGCAACAATGGTATGTTTCTGATGTTTTCTCGCTCTATGATATCACGAAGTACTATCGTATTATACACATTGTCAAGATAATCTTCTACCAAATCCGTATTTTCCAATCCTAAACTGCGCAACTGAGGGAGTCCGCCATACTGCAGATACAGGTTCAAGGAAGCATCATCATCCTTCAGTTCATGGAACGTCAGGAACTCTTCATAGCAGAGTCCTCTAATGCGATAAGCAATATATCTGCCTCTCAGGCGAGTTGCCAGTTCGCCCGAAAGCATCTTGGCGTTGCTGCCGGTAATCATAATCTGGCAGGTATCATCCGATTGGATACTGAGGAGTGCTTTCTCGAAATCAGAAATCTCCTGCACCTCATCAATAAACAGATAGTTTTCCTTACCCTCAACGATGTTGGCTGCTACATAAGCCTCCAAATCCTGATAGTTGGCTATCATATCAAATGAGGTTTTCTCCTTATCTATATAGATAACGTGATTTTCTTCATTCTCAGCGATGTGATTATAAATTCGCCGCATCACACAACTCTTGCCGACACGCCTCTGGCCCGTCAATGCAATCATCATTCCACGTCCAAACATGCGTTCGATACGATTGGAATACCCTAGTCTTTCTAATATTTTTTGTTTCATACGAGTAAAACTTTTCGCAAAGATACTCTTTTTGTTTCACATAAGTAACAAAAACGATAGATTTTTTGTTTTTATTACTTATAATTAACAGGTTTGGTACACATTGCGCCTCACGGGAAGCGACAAGGGTCTATATGCCACGAAGAAAAGGTGGCGTATAGACCCTTGGTTATATGGTGATTTTACCTTTTATTTATAGCACCCATTCCAACCAATTCTCTGGTGTTACGATGGCTTTTTCCTTCACATCGTATGCAGTAAGAAAGGTATTCGGAAATTGAGTGTTAGCGTTGTTTCATATCATTAAACCCTTTCCATTATTACTATTAAACATAAATATTCACTTTTGCGAGATTTTTCTTGCGGAAAATTTTGTGATTTCAATAATTATTCGTATCTTTGCAGCGTCAGTCCTCGCCAAGCCTCTTAACAATGCTCAAATCGTGCGAGGCGTTTTTTATTTATACACATTTGAATATGGCAAATCTTATACCTTTTACAAAACGATTTGAATCTTCAGAAAATCTCGTTAATTTGCTTGAATCACGAGGTTTACAGATTTATGATAGGAACAAAGCCATACAGTACCTTGACAATATTGGTTATTACAGATTGTCTGCTTATATGTATCCTTTGTTGAAGATGCCCAAGACAGCACATTTATACAAGGAAGGTTCATCCTTCAAGAAAGTGATGATGCTTTATCGTTTTGATAAGAAACTGAGACTACTCATGTTCAATGAGATAGAAAAGATTGAAATTGCTATCCCAAAATAACATGGTTGTTCATTCGGTTTCCCGAAATTGACTTAAAAGCTCTCGGCTTTCCGCAGGGATGGCAAATGGAACCATTATGGAGGTAATTTCAAGTGAAATAGTCTTTTTGCCCCGATATATAAAACTATAGGCTTATGGTACATGTAAATGAAACAATAGTTATAAAGAGCTCTTCTCCCAAGCTGGCAGAATGGGTAAAGAAACTGAAGGCTCATAAAGCTGAGCAACTGGAGAAGTTGCGCAACGTAGAAAAGTGTGACTTTGAATTTCAGTTCTGATGAAAGCCAATATGTGATACCAGCCTCCCCTAATACTTCCTGATAACTTTTTCTAAAACTTTTCCCCGATTTTCTTGCGTGTTTCGAAATAATAATGTACCTTTGCTCTCAAAAAAGTAACAACAACTAACGATAATGAATACGAAGAAAATACTATTTTTTGCAGCATCGATTATCTGTATAAGAAAATGCAGGGGAAAGCATCTGTTGCGGATGAAGTTTACCTAGGTAGATAAATAGGTTACTGGCATTATCCAGGCATCGTTACTATTTTAAGTACATCAAAACAGAATTAAATATGGATGTTAATCAGAAGTATACCAGTCTGCTTAATGAGCAGATTGCCAAAATAGGAAAAGAATGTAGATATTTGGAGTTCAAATCCAATTATCAGGAAGTAGATAAGCTGGGGCGATATATCTCAGCCTTGTCGAATGGTGCATGCCTTGATCATAAGGATTTTGCCTATCTGTATTTTGGTGTAGATGACGAAACTCTAGAAATAAAAGGTACAACCTTTGACTGTGCAAGGATGAAAGCGGTAGGTAATGAGGCTTTGGAACTTTACCTAAGAAGAATGGTTGTTCCTAAGGTGAATTTCTCTATCATAGAGTTCATGTATGAAGGGAAACTGCGTGTTGTGCTGTTCAAGATTCCTGCTGCTGTTAATGAGCCAACTACTTATAAACAGAAACCATATATCAGAGTGGACAGCCATGTTACAGACCTTACTCCATACGTTGACTGGATGCGCCAGATATATACCTCGCAAATCGACTGGTCGGCACAGATAGTAGAGGATGCAACACTCGACGATCTTGATCCTGAGGCAATACAATTGGCTCGGGCAGGTTATAAACTGCGCTATCCCGATTTTGCAGAAGCCGTGGAGACTTGGGATGATGCCACATTCTTGGATAAAGCCCATCTTACACAGGACGGACTGATTACGCGTACGGCATTGTTGCTTGTGGGTAAGTCGGAAAAGGTGCATAAACTTTATCACATTTCGCAGATAGTTTGGAAATGCTACCAGGACGGTGAGGTGTTTGGTGACATCTACACCATTCCATACATCAAAGCGACAACGGCCTTGATGAGCCGTATACGCAACTATCGTTTCAAGATATATCCGCAGGATTCGCTTATACCAGCCGAGGTTTGGAAATACGATACGCGCAGCATACTTGAGGGGCTGCATAACTGCATAGCCCATCAGAATTACTTGCAGAATGAGCGTATTATAGTTACTGAAGACAAGGACAAACTGACGTTTGAGAACGCAGGCGGTTTCCTTGAAGGTGACTATACACAATATATCTTTGGTACAAAGACGCCGAAGTTGTATCGCAACCCTTTCCTTATGAGGGCCATGGTGAACTTGAAGATGATAGATTCGCAAGGTTATGGCATACACAACCTGTTTGTGCGTCAGAAGGAACGATTTCTGCCGATGCCCGACTACAATGGGACAGATGACTCGCATGTTGTAATGCACATGTATGGTACGGTTATTGACGAGAATTATAGTCTTATGTTGTTCGCCAACCAGAACATCAACCTTACGGAGGCTGTACTTCTTGATCAAGTACAGCGTGATAAGCCAATCGGTGACGAAGCTATCAAGGAATTAAGAAAGAAGCATCTTATAGAAGGCAGAAAGCCTCATTTGTTTGTGGCGAAACACATTGCACAGCGTGCAGACAAGAAGGTGGAGTATTCGATGCATAAGGGGCTTGACTCGAAGTCGTGCGAGAGATTGCTCGTAGATTCATTGAAAGACCATGGGGTGTTGTCAAGAGGAGAAATAGACAAACTGCTGTGGAATGTCATTTCTGACCAGTTGGATGATACCCAGAAAAAGACAAAAATAGGAAATATCCTACGTAAGCTTCGTAAGGATGGAATCATGCAAAATGAAACCAAAGGTAATGTATCAAATTGGTCGCTCGTAAAATAAGAGCAAATTACGAGCGAATTACGAGCGAATTACGAGCGAACTTACGAGCGATAGAATTATAATGCGTTGATTATTAGTAGAATAATAACGTAATTATTTTTGGCGAAGATATAAAAAGTACGAGCGAATTACGAGCGAAAGTTTAAAGAATACTAAAATACAAGATAATTATGGATATACAAGGACATATTATAGACCACTGGGTGGAGAAGATGCTCGATCATCTTGCTAAATTGGCGGATGTTCGTTGCTTGAGTAGTGAGGAGCAGGAAAAATACGATGAAAGTATTGAGGCTGCCGATGATTACTACGGCGTCCTGATGAGTTATTACATGAATGGTATTGATGAAGGTGTTGCCAAAGGTGAAGCAAGGGGTAGCCATCATAAAAGTCTGGAAATTGCCAAAAAAATGATGGCAAAGGGTATGGATGAAAATACCATCATGGAAATAACGGGGTTAACCCAAGAAGAAATCAGAAAGTTGATATCATAGATATGATAAAGAAATTTCTGAGATAATATTTTATTTTTCTATCTGTTCCTGGGTAAGTCCGGCATACTTCATAATCAGATTGATGTCAACGCCATCAGCAAGCATGTTCCTGACAATATCCAGGGCTTTCTGGTTCATTCCTAATTCCATACATATTTTCCTCCCTAGTTCTATACCCTCCGCAAGACCTTCTTGCTTCGCCGTATCAATGCAGTTCTTGATATCCCGATATGCCATCTTGCTGGCTTCAAAGCTGATATATCTTTCTTCTACCTGCTTCATAATCATCTGTATTAAAAATCCATGCCACAAAGTTACGACTTTATTTTCAAACCCGCAAGAGATTTCAGTGAAAAGTTTATGAAAAAGTAAGAGAGATTGCGTTTCTTATGTGATAGGACAAGGGTCTATATGCCACGATGACAAGTGGTGTATAGACCCTTGATTATATGGTGATATTTGTCATCAATATCTCCGCTTATGAATTGCTCAGATTCTTAATGATTTCCAAAGGTAGCTGGGTAGCTTTGGCAACCTGTTCGGCAGAAAGTCCCATTGCCAGCAATCGTTGTGCTGTTTCTGTGTTGGCCTCATGTTTGCCTTCTGCTCTACCTTTCTCCATACCTTTTTCCATACCTTTCTGATATCTGTCATCCAGAAGGGTTCTTTCAACACTTACCGAATCCCAGAACTTGTCGTAGGCTCTGAGCTCGGCATCAGTAAAACCGGAAATCTCCAGTTCTTCTGTTGTCGGCAGATATTGTTGCTGTTGTATCAGTTCATCTTCATTGAGTGACTGAAGGGTATTCAGAAGACTGATCAGTCTTTTAGGATGATTGCCGAATATCTTCTTGAACGTAAGGTCTGCCTTAGGATCTAAGTACTTCATAACCATCTGTTTTAAAATTCACTACTGCAAAGTTACGACTTTATTTTCAAACCCGCAAGAGATTTTAGGGAAAAGTTTCGGAAAAAGTTAGAGAATGTTGAATGTTGAATGTGGAGTGTTGAATGGTCTATATGCCTCGATGAACAGGTGACGTATAATTAGTCTTTGTTGATAATTACTTCTTGAATAGAGTCTGAAAACGTTAAAAAATACAAACAAGGTGTCGCATTGCCCACGAAGGAGACACCTAAAAACAAAAAATCATACCTGAAAAAACAAATATTACCCCCCACTTTCAAATAAAAACCTTATCTTTGCACCAGGATTTTTACAATCTGTATCATGAAGGATTTAAAATATTGTAAATTATAATCAAAACATAATAGATATGAAGAAAGTTTTAACTAAGAAAAAAGTATGTTGCTCTTTGGAAAAAGACAGTATATTTTCTATAAAAAAAAGATCAATATGAGAAATTACTTAATTGGAAAAGAAAGATTGCTGGTCGCAATGCTTGCATTTATTCTTCCATTTTCTTTCGCGAAAGCAGAAGTAAGAGAAGATGGAAAGACCGGTCAGCAAGGCTGGTATGTAGGAGTAGAGGGTGGAATGCCTTTCGGCTTCTCTACCTTCTCAAGTTTCGGACACGACAAGACTCATCTCGGTTGGGCTGCTGGCTTATATGGGGGCTATCGTTTTAACTCCATCTTCTCGGCTGAGTTATCTGCCAAGTATGGAGAAATGAACTTGTCTGCACAAGACTGCTGCGTAGAACGTAACTATTGGTTGGGTAGCGACGGTGTGCTTTACAAGGCAGGTGTCCTGGGCATGGACAGTTGGGAATATGCCAATCTGAAAAGCCATGTCTCTATGGGACAATATGGAGCCAGAGTAAATATCAACCTCCTCGGGTTGTTCCATCAAACAGCTGACAGCCGATGGGATTTGGCTGTTTCACCTCATATATATGCAGTAACGACCAAGGCTGATATTCAGACTATAGCCGATGATGCCAAAGTGATAAAAGGTACTACCAACTGGCATTTGGGTTATGGTGCAGACTTGCAGGTTGGTTATCAACTGACCTCTTGCCTGAAATTGGGTATCTATTCCGGTTTGACTCGTCTTACTGGCGAACGTATGGATGGAATGCCGGAATATCAGCATAAGAACAACTTCTTGTGGGAAAGTGGCATAAGATTAGGAATCAACTTGCCTTTTACCAATCATCATCCGTAACTCCTAAAACAAGATAGAGAATGAAAGCAAAAAGAAGATTTAATATTTGGTTATGGGTGCTGTTATGCGTCCCATGCCTGTTGGCAAGCTGCGACCATGATGTTCATGATGATGATGATGAGGGTGGTTTGTCAGTATCGCTCACTTGGGCAGATGAAGCCGACCAAGGCACGGAAGTGAAGGATGTGAAGCTCTGGATATTCAATGCCGATGACGGTTCCTTAGTTGAGGAAAAACATGGTGGCAGTGCGCAGGAGGTGGCAAGCCAACGCTTTGCTCTTCCTGTAGGGCATTATCAGATTCTGGCTGCCACCAACCTTATAGAACCGTTTTTTATCGGTGAGGCTACAAGGGCAACCCTCAATATGAACCAACTCATGTTTGGATTGTCCAATCCAAGTGCCTCTCCCGACCATGCCTATTATGGTGTCACGGACATCGGTATAGACAAATCAAATGTCAACTACATAACCAAAAATGAAATGCGCCATATACTTGCAGAATTGACCATCTTCATTGAAGGAGTTCCTGACAATTTTGCAATGATAGGCAAGGTTCTGAATGTGGCAACCGGACTCCTTCCCCTGCAAAAGAATGAGGATGGAACATTTGGGACGGCAAGCTATACCAAGGAAGAGTGTGATATACCTTTGAGAATCGCAGTGCCTGGCGAAACTTTAAAAACGGAAACATTACGCTTGATGCCGACAGCCAACGGTTTTCATACCACCAAGTTGTTTATCCAACTGATTTCTCCTGGAGGAGTAGTTAGCAACTACGACATCGAAGCTCCTGTCATGAAGTCTGGCGGCAAGTACCAGATAAACTTGGAATTTGAGGAGATGAAACCTTACATGTATCTTACGAGCACGAAGATAGATGATTGGACTGAGGAATGGATTTATCGTGGTGAAATCCTGAATCCTGAAGATTAAGCGACCCTCTCATTTAGCAAGAATCATAACAAGAATATAAACATAAAATAGTAAAAGACAATGAAAAAGAAGACTTATCTCTTTGCCCTGATGGCAATGGTCTTGACATTGGGAAGTTGTTCTGACAACGAGAATGGTATCGGAGGCGAGACCTCCAAGTATATCACCGTTTCTACCAGTATCGGCAATATGACACGTGTTGCCACAGATGCGAAAGGCGGTCAAACCTTTGAGGAGGGTGATGAAATCAGCGTGTATGCCTGGATAGGTGCCCCAACTGTAGCTCCAGAGACACGCGAGCGTGTGGTGAATAACGCCATCAACAAGTTGACTAACGGTTCATGGGTAGCCACTCCACAGATGCTGTGGAAGAACAACCGTGACAAACATTATTTCATCGGTGTGTATCCTACAGCAGCAATATCCGATTTTACAGCTGGCGAATATAAGCTTGATGTTGCGAAACAGGAGGATAGCGACCTTTTGGTGGCAGTCAACAAAGATGGCATATCCTATAATGCCGATGAACAGCAAACGGTTCCTCTCACATTCACCCATGTAATGGCAAAACTTGCTGTGAACCTTACCTATAAGAATCAATGGGGTGGCATACCAACTGTAGAGAAAGTGGTTGTGGGCAATGCGGCAAAAGAGGCAACCATCAATTATCTGACAAAGGTTGTTACTCCTTCCACTACTGCAAAGGAAGATTTCTCGCTTCCTGAGATTACAGAAAACACCAAGTATGTTTCTGTCATTATTCCACAGGAAGATGTCACGCAACTCACCATTGTCATCGGTGGCAAGAATTTCGTTTATGATAACGGCACACCTTTCAAGTTAGAGAGCGGTAAGATTACTACAGTCAATCTGGAAGTGGGACGTGACGAGATAAAACTTGGAGATGTTAAAATTACTAATTGGGAGGATGGCAGCACATTCAGCGGCGAGGCTCTCAACTAACATAGTACAACAATTAAATACATATACAGAATGAAAGCAATTAAATTATTCACAATGGCAGCTTTGGCAACGGCAGTTTTTGCCAGCTGCTCCAACGATGAGGATTTGGCACAGAGCAGTTATCCTGCGGATAATGTGGTACGAGTTACAACAAACGTAGAGGATATAACTACACGTGCATTTCACACCACAAATACTCTTGATGAATTCGCTTTTTGCATTCGCAATGCTAATAATATCAAGTATTCCTATAACAACATCATGATGACAAAAGAGGGAACTAATTGGAATCCTTCTGTTCAGATGCTTTGGCAGAACTCAACTCAGCCTGTCGATATCATGGCTTATGCCCCATTCGACTCAAGAGGAAATACGGAAACAATGATTAAAGTAAAAAAGTATCCAGTTTCTGTTGGTACGCAACAGATGGCGGGTACTTACGAGTCTGACTTCCTTGTATATAAGAAAACGGGGTTTGTGCCAGAAAAGGATTTGACAAATGGTGCAGTTGACATCACTTTTACTCATGCCCTCAGTTTGCTGAACATAAAAATTGAGTTCGGCACTGATTTTAATACCACGACTCCTTTGGCAGCTAATCCGATAAATAATATAAATATCGGAGGAAGCATCAATAAGGGTTTTGCAGATTTGTCAGCAGATCCTATCACTGTGGCAGTAGATGCAACCTGTGCTCCTGTCTTGATAGAACCTGAGCTTGGGGAATTCACAGCAGCAGCCAACAATGATGCCCATGCAATTGCAAATTATTCAGCTATCCTTATACCGCAAACTATTACTGAAGGATTTAGGGTAGAGTTTGAAATAAACGGCAAGATTTATGTGTGGAGAGCTCCTGAAAATGTGATTGCGAGATTGGAAGCAGGTAAAAAACATCTCCTGACCCTTACTGTAGGTAAGGATTTCGTAAAAGCTGGCAGCATGAAGGCAAGTCCTTGGGTAGAAGGAACTGGTGCTACTTTAGAAACAGAATAAGTAACAGAATAAAAAGCGAAGAATATGAAAATTTCAAAATATTTAGGAACCTTTGCATTACTCGCAATGCTTGCTGCTTGCTCTACAGAAGATGAGCAGGTTCGCTTTGCTGGAGATGAGGTAAAAGTAAATGCAACCATTGGTGGCGAGAGCGTTTTTACCAGAAGTAATCCCATTGGCAGTACAGAAGAACAGAGTGAATTTCAAGATTTTGACCAAATTGGAATTAGCGTGAATGGTGGTGCCGCTCATAAGTATGAAATGAAAAATGGAGTTTGGGGAGTAGCCGAATCCGAAGTTCCAATTAAATGGGAATCCGAAGCTACAGATTTCAAGGCGTTTTATCCGTATTCTTATAATAATGTCAACAATAGTTTTGACAACGGACAAATCTGTACAGAACAGAACTCAAAGGAAGGATTAGCTCTTTCTGACTACATGATAGCTGAGACGACATATGAAAACATACCAGAAAACCGTCAGCTCGATTTGGAATTCAAGCGCCAGACGGCACGTGTCGTTATCGATATAGAAAATTCGACTTTCATGAATGAGTTTGACCAACCATATGTAGCTGAGATAAATATATATTCTCAATTACAGCTACCGGCAACTCAAGGCGCAGATGTTTCTGCTATAAAAGCATATAAGGTGGATGACTCTAACCCAAAGAGTTCTTGGGTGGCTCTGGTTGCTCCAAATGCAGAAGACGCGAACAAAGATTTTATATGCATAAGTGTACAGGAAAACGGTACAGGAGAAACTAAAGCATACTCTATTAAAGGCATTCCAAATCTTGAAAGCGGTATGAGCTATACCTATCAATTAAAGATTGGTAAGGATAGAGCCATAATAGATAATGTTACAGTGACAGATTGGAAAGAAGGAACGGCAATACCTGGTGGCGAGGCTTCTTTGGTAACGGAAGAGAGTGTAAGAGAATCGGTCGCTAAGCAATTGGAAAACGGCAATGATGTGGAGTTAACTTTACCTTCCAATGCGTCGTTAGATCTTTTTGATGCCATAAAGAATGCCTTAAAAGATAAAGGTGTTCAAAAAAGTTCTGTCAATATTACCTTAAAAGGTGTTATGAGAATTCCTCAAAAAGCTTTTGGTAATTTACCAGAAGGCGTTGCTCCATGGTTTAACGTAGTTCGCTTGCCAGACGCTACCATTATTGAAGATGAAGCTTTTCAAGGCAGTACATTGACGGAAATATATGCTCCAAAAGTCGAAGAGATTAATTATCGTGCTTTCTACCTATGCAACCAGCTTGAAATTGTAGATATGCGAAAGGCATCAAGGATAAAATACAGGGCATTTGAAAATTGTGGCCTCTTAGAGAGGGTCCGTTTCGGGGCACTAAGTTCAGCTGGACAACTATCTGAAGACGGTATGGGAGGTATATTTGACTGGTGTCAAACCGACTTTATTGACCTGACATTGTCTTCACGACAATCTATGATGCAGCTTCGTTCTGCAGAGGAAGCAACGTATGAATGGGTTCCAGCTGGAGAAAGCTATTGGGGAACAGAAGACTACGAACGCAAAGAGTTTCTTGGCTATACATTTCATAAAATCATTTGTGCAGACGATTAATAAACTCCTAAGTTGGGCAGGAGTATAAGGTGCCCAGCAAACATATTCACCCGCACTTCACGGGAAACGACAAGGGTCTATATGCCACGATGAACAGGTGGCGTATAGACCCTTGGTTATATGGTGATATTCGTAATCTACATCTCAGCTTTCAGCAGCTTTATCTCCTCTGACGTCAGCCCCGTCATATCCATGATAGACGCTTCATCCATACCCTTTGCCAGCATCTTCCTGGCAATTTCAAGGCTTCGCTGGGACATGCCTTCTTCTATGCCTTCAGCTATACCTTCAGCTCTACCTTTCTCCATGCCTTTCTCCATGCCTTCTTCCATACCTTTCTGATATCTGTCATCCAGAAGGGTTCTTTCAACACTTACCGAATCCCAAAACTTGTCATAGGCACGGAGCTCGGCATCTGTAAAGCCGGAAACTTCAAGATCTTCTACGGCTTTTCCAATCTCCGGATCATTAAGCAGGTCGGCAGGAATATCCTTCGTATTGGAATTTATTTCTGTGAGGAAACGGAGCCACAAGACCATCATGCGCTTATCGGCAATGGAATGAGGAGTGAACTTAGGGAGTTCAATGAAGGTGAAATGCAAGCCTTCGATGATCTTATTGCTATCCTTATCGTGCACGATGCGGTAGTTGTGGATGAAATCTGGAGTATCATGCGCAAAGATATCATTTATCAGGTTGAGAGAATACACTGGTTGCAGTTCGCTGTATTTTCCGCCCTTTTTAGCCTGACTCACATAGAGCTTGGATGCATTGAACAGTACTCGCTGCTGAAAAGCGTCAGACCATTCCATCTGCATTTCCACACAGAACTTCCTGCCTCTGACATCGGTGCAGAGTACATCAACTATGGTGTTCTTGCCCCCTTCGAGCTGAGGCACAAGTTCTGTAGGCAGATACTTTATCTCGTGTATCTGCTCTTCTTCGCTGAGTGGCAGGAGTGCGTTCAGGAGGCTGATCAGTCTTTTAGGATGATTGCCGAATATCTTCTTGAACGTAAGGTCTGCCTTAGGATCTAAGTACTTCATAACCATCTGTTTTAAAATTCTATAGCGCAAAGTTACGGTTTTATTTTCATATCTGCAAGAGTTTTCTAGGAAAAGTTTCTGAAAAAGTTAGAGAATGGTGAATGATGAGAGGTAAATGTTGAGTGTTGAATGAAAGAAATATGATGACAAAGAAAAAGGGCGCATCCGGATTGGATGCGCCCTAACTTGTTAAATAAATTCAGAGGGTTTCTGCTCTTGAAAAACCCTCTTAATGGGAGAGAATCAGGAAGCATCCAGGAGGTACTGGAGCTTCGTGGCATCAAAACACGGGCAGGCTTTCTGAACGCCAGGCAAATCGCGATGCCCCAGGATGGTACGGATGCCCGGAAAACGGTGGTGAAGATCCTGAATCAGATGCTTCATCGACTCCTTCTGCTTAGAAGTGCGGGTGTCGCTGATGCAGCCCGATGGCGAAAGACCACCCTCGTAACAGATGCCTATGCTGTGCGCATTGTAACCGAGGGCATGAGAGCCCATACGCTCTACCGGGCGACAGGCATGAACCACTCCATCCAGCGTGATGTAGAAATGGTAGCCGATGTCAGTCCAGCCGTTGTTATGCACATGGTCGTAGCGCAGCATCTTCATCGTATAACGGTGATCGCAGCGGCTACCGCTGCAATGCACCACTATCATATCGATATCTCTCATAGGCATCCTTCTAAAGTCCACCTGCCGAAACGCCCAACGCCCCGAGAAGAGCTGTCAGTACGGTTACTGCAAACTTGAGAATCTCATTCCATTTCTGCTTGTTCTTTTCTGTCATAATCTATTCTGTTTTAAAAGGTTAATTATTCTAATCCGTCTCCAGTGTTGCCAGTGCTGCCTGTTCCGCCAGTCTGCTCGCCTGAGGTGTTGCCAGTGCTGCCTGTTCCGCCGGTCTGCTCGCCAGAGGTATTGCCACCCGTGGTATCGCCGCCTGAAGAAGCATTGTCCTTGGCAGGCTTTTTCTTAGCCTCCTCGATGTCGAGGGTCTTGGCACCCTTCTTCTCAGCCTTGAGGGCAGCCTTCTGTACGGCACGTGATGCAACCTGCTCAAACTCCATACCTACGAAGATGTTGGCAAGATCGCTGCCCGGGATAAACTGGATGTTCACACCCTTGATGTTGATGTCGCTCTTAAATTCGGCTGCGGTTGCAGCACCCTCACTGGTAAGCTGGAGGCGGAACTTGCCCAACTCGCCGAAATCAATCTGGTTGCCTCGCTGCAACTCGATGACCATGTTCTCCTGCATACTGACCAGAACGGCTGTTACATCCGCATAGGATACAGTGGTCTGCATAGAGATCAACTTCGCAAACTTCTTGAGCGAAATGGAGTCTTTCATCTGAGCACGGGCGTAGAAAAGAGGAACTCCTGCTTTGTCACCAAATTTTGACGCAAGCTTTACTAAACTGTAATTAATTGCCATAATACATAAAATTTTAAAATTGTGAATAATCATGTTGTGCACCGGTCTCTTCCCGAATGCTGATACAAAGATACAACATCGGCGGTGCCCCACTTGTCCACTTTGGTACGATAAGTACCAGTTGTGCTCTATTTGGCTCAATTATGTATACTTTTGCACGCAAGCGTATGCTGCAGAATATTCAAGTGGCTCAGTTAACTTACTCAAGTGGCTCAGTTAACTTACTCAAGTGGCTCAATCAGCTTACTCAAGTGGCTTTGTCAGATTACTCAAGTGGCTCAATCAGCGAGTCCAGCCGTCTGAGTAAGCGAATCCAGCCGTCTGCGTAACCCAGTGCAGCCATATCCTTAACCCAGCTCAGCCACATCAGTTGGTAAACGGAAGAACATCGTTTGTTTACCTCATTTGAGTACTCAATAACTACCAGGGCGAATTAACCTTTTTTGATGACTACCAGAGCCAATAATAGGTACTATCAGGGCGAATAATATGCCTTCAGAGATGCCCGAATGACTACCAGGGCGAATCCTAAAAATAGAAGATATTGAATATCAGATAGTTAGGAGCTATTTTTTCTTCCCTACACTATACCAAGTATATTATATATATACATTTACATCTTTTACACTATACGTAATACGGGAGGAAAAAGATTTTTTTTTCAACAAATCAGCTATTAAAATGCATTTTTTCTCTTCAAAAATTTGCATAAGTCTGAAATAAATATTACTTTTGCAACATGAAAGCGCGGAGAATGCGATTCTCCTCCCGATGAAGGACACCGGGAATTGCTTTCGGTTAAGGATTAGAACATAGCTCATTGAGTAGGACTTCCCATCCCGAAAAGTGAGTGATCAAATAGTAATCCTTACAGGGCATTCTATGCCTGATAAATTTGATAAAAATTTATCGGCATGGATGCGAAGTAAGATTCTATTTGAAGCAAGATGGATGATGGGAAACGCCCTTTGTGGCAAATATTTTATCTTGTTATGTTTAATCTTACTCCAATTCCATGCCGGTTTTCAATAAACAACAACAAGACTTGCCCCAATCGGTAGGCCATTAACAATTTAAAGAGAAAACCGAAAATGGAAAAAGTAAATCAACAGCCTCCGGGCGGGCAGCAGTCCTTCCCTCAGACAAATCAACAAGAGAAACAACTGATGACCATCCTTGGCGTACAGGGATTGTCTTACCAGAACTATTCTGTGGTAGAACTCAAAATCGTTCTACAGATTATCAAGCATGCCCAGAAAGCCATCTTGGGCTATGTTATCCCTTATCACGTAACTCCCCAGACCTTTAGTAATTTCACGGTAGAACAGAGAGCTGCAGGCCACACGGATGTCACCATGAAACTGTCGGAGTTTCCTTATGGTGCTCACCATTATCCGCAATTGCGCGATGCCATCAAGCGTATAGAATCGCACCCCATCCAGCTGCCGTTCAAGCAGGGCGACCAGACCTACTACCGGAAATTTTCATGCCTGTTCAAGAGTGAGATATACCAAGACCGGCACAAGAACTGGTTGGTAAAATTCCGCTTCGACAACAACGTGATGCGGTTTTTCTACAATTACGACAAGGGAGTCAGCCGTATCGACCTCAATGCCATCAACCAATGCCGCAGTGCATCGAGCATCAAGTTATATCTCATCATGAACTGCTGGGCTGTAAAGGGATTCACCATCAGCAAAACGGCGCATATCCAGCAACTGATGCATGGCAAGGAAGATTACTACAAGACCTGGTCGGAACTGGACAGAAAATGTCTGGCTTTCGCCTGCAAAGACCTCAAGCGCCTTTACCGGAACCACGTCATAGACCAGTATCTTACCTATAAGCCTTTCTTTCTGGAGGAGGGTGAAAAAGAGAAGCATCACCTGCCCGAACACATCACCTTTACCCTGCACGACCGTCGCACTTCAGGCGAAACTGCAGAGGGTGGAGAAGTGAGCAGCGAACTGAGAGGGCAGCGGAGCAAACTGAAACTCCGGCTGCAATGCAATTATGATGTGAGCGAGAAGAAGGCTGAGCAGTTGAGCGGCTATCTCAGGTTAGATATGATTGGCGACCTGGAAGACTTCTTCCAGCGAAAGGATTATTACATAGCCAACTGCAGGCGTTCGAACAAAAAGATGAACACGGGTGGCTATATGACCACAGCCATGGTAGGTTTCTTTAAGGATCATGGTGTAGAAGGATTGTAAAAAAATAAAGCTTATGAATTATCCCCAACGTATGTACAGCAAGACCGAACTCGGTCTGCTCTATTTTCCCGACACAACCGACGGGGCGACAGCGCGCCGTCATATCATGGAATGGATCAAGCGTTGTGTGCCTCTCTGGAACGAGCTGCAACGTTTAGGCTACCAGAAGCGTAGCCAGTATTTCCCTCCCCGCCAGGTATCCACCATCTTCGAATATCTGGGCGAGCCGGGGGCGGAATAGGGAATGTTTAAAAGGTAAAAGGGTAAAAAGGTAAAAAGGTAAAAAGAGCCTAGCGGAATGTTAAGCTAGGGTGCTCTTTTTACCTTTTTTTTAGGGGACCAGCGATGGAATCGCTGGGGACGGGGGCACGAAGGGGGTTAGGCTTTTTTACCTTTTTACTTTTTTACCCTTTTACCCTTTAAAGATAGTTTATTTCAATAACTTTTTGTAGTCCTTGTCAAATCCTTGAGGATGACGTCCGATGAAAAGAACATTGAGTAAGCAGTTGGCTGCCAGTTCTACATCATTGAGATCAGCGCCTTTGCCTTTTTTGACTTCCTTTCCCAGGCATACATCCCATGTGGACTGGAAACAGCTATCATTTGCTCCAACAAACATATCATTTGAGTCAGGATCTTCCATCAGTTCAAACTTGATAACCTTTTTGGATGTGATAGGTTGGATATTGCAAAGCATATCGAATGCTTTTTCAAAAATATCGCGATGCAACTGTGCATTTGGAAACATCACATTGACTGTTGGAAAAATCTCTTCAAATTCAAACGACTGCAATAGCTGGTAGAGTTTCATATGCTTATACCTTATTATATATATATAACATTCAGTTTATCAACTCTCGTTGTGAAGACTAGAACTTAGCCATCTTGATAGCATCTATAGCACACTCATCACCCTTGTTACCCAACTTGCCGCCGCTACGATCCTTAGCTTGCTGCAGATCGTTGGTAGTCAAGAGACCATAGATAACAGGAATTTCCTGAGTAGCATTCAGACGGGCAATTCCGTAGGTAACACCCTCGCAGATGTAATCGAAGTGAGGAGTTTCACCACGTATCACACTACCTAAAATGATGACTGCATCATAGCCGCCATTCAAAACCATTTGATGGGCTCCATAGATAAGCTCAAAGCTGCCTGGAACAGTTTTCACATGGATATTCTCAGTGAGAGCTCCATGTTTTTCGAGTGTTTTTACTGCTCCGTCGAGCAAAGCGCCCGTTATCTCAGGATTCCATTCTGCTACAACGATACCAAAGCACATGTTACTGGCGTCTGGTATTTTAGTAAAGTCGTATTCAGATAAATTATGAAGTGCTGTTGCCATATTGATTTCGAATAGTTATCAGTACAGATTAGTTAGAAGCGCGCTCGATGTACTTGTCGATTTCGCCACTCTGTACGAGCATAGCGTTAACATACTTCTTCTTAGCATCCTGATAAAGCTTCAAAGCTTCGTCTTTCTTACCCTGGCTTTCGAGAATCTCGCCTGCCTTGATAATGAATGTAGGAGAAAGACTGTTGTTTGTACCTTCGTCGGCCTTGCTGTCTGCCATAGAAGCAGCCTTCTTGAAAGCATCTACAGCCTTGTCGAGCTGGTTGAGATGCGCATAAGCATCACCTAAGGCAGCTTCAGCAGCAGGACTGATCATCTGGTCGTCTTCTGAAGAGAAAGATTCCAGACTCTTCTGAGCTTCTGCCCATTTGCCGAGGTTTGCATAGCAAAGACCTGCATAGAGGTTTGCCAGGTTACCTGCATCTGTGCTGCTGTATTCGTCAGCAATCTTAGTAAAACCTACATAGCCAGCGCCATCACCCTTCAATGCCTGCTCATACATCTGGTTAGCAAAGTAGGTCTGACCCTTAGCAAGCATAGTGCTAGCCTTGTCCTCACGAGGACCTGAGATCTGAGATACATAACCGAATACACCTGCAATGATAACAATGATAGCTACTACTGCAATGATAATTGCCTTCTTGTACTTCAAGAAGAAGGCCTCACGAATGTTTAGGCTCTCTGTTTCCTGAGCCTGTACGTTGTTGTTTGCCATTTTTATTTTGCTTTTTTATTATTCTATACTTTTTCGTTTCTGGTTTTGGGCAATCTGTTCAATAGAAAGTTAGCTTTCAAATTGTGGAATGCCGCTAAACTTCTGCAAATTTACTCAATTTTATTCAATTATTGAAATTTCTAGCCTATTTTTTTTGTTTTTTCCTCTTTTTCTGCTAACTTTGCACTATAAAAGCAGAAAAGAGACTATGATTTTAAAGAATATTTCCATTATTAACTTTAAAAATATAAAGAGCGCCAATCTGGAGTTGTCGCCCAAAATCAATTGTCTGATAGGACATAATGGCATGGGAAAGACTAATTTCCTTGATGCCATCTACTATCTCTCTTTCTGTAGGAGTGCCTATAATTCTATCGATTCCCAGATTATTACTCATGACGAGCCTTTCTTTATGCTGGAGGGAAATTATGATAATGATAAGGGGGAAATAGAGAATGTTTACTGTGGCATGAAACGGGGTACCAAGAAGCATTTCAAGAGAAACAAGAAGGAGTATAAGCGTCTTTCGCAACATATTGGGCTTATCCCTCTGATTCTGGTTTCTCCATCTGATGTTTCTCTGATAGAAGGAGGAAGTGAAGAGCGCAGAAAACTGATGGATGTGGTCATCTCTCAGTATGATTACTCTTATATAGAGGCTTTATCCAACTATAATAAGGCTTTGCAACAGAGAAATGCTTTGCTGAAAATGGAGGAGGAGCCTGATATTACGCTGATGGAACTTTGGGAGCAGCAGATGGCGAGTAATGGTGAATTGCTGTACCGGAAACGGCAGGCTTTTGTTGACGAACTGGTTCCGCTGTTTCAGCAGATTTATCAGCAGATTTCGGGTGATAAGGAGCAGGTCCGTCTTCACTATGTTTCTCATTGTCAGAGAGGTCCTTTGTTGGATGTTATCCAGCGCGACCGGTTTAAGGATCGTGCTGTAGGGTATTCTCTGCATGGCGTTCACCGTGATGATCTTGAGTTTTTGCTGGGTGATTATCCGATGAAGAGAGAGGGAAGTCAGGGACAGAACAAAACTTTCGTGATTGCCCTGAAACTGGCTCAATTTACTTTTCTGCAGCGCACGAGTTCCAATACGCTTCCTCTGCTCCTCTTAGATGATATTTTCGATAAGTTGGATGCTCAGCGGGTTGAGGCTATTGTGAAACTGGTTGCCGGTGACCATTTCGGACAGATTTTTATTACGGATACGAACCGTGATCATTTGGATAAGATTCTCCAGAACATGCAGGGAGATCATACGATATTCTATGTAGAGAATGGGGAAATAATAAAGTAAGAATATGTTTAAAAGAAAAGTTAAGTCAATAGCAGAACTCTTGCCCGAATTTCTGAGAAAGGAAGGGTTGGAGACTCCTTTACAGCAGAAACGCCTGATCATGAGTTGGGATTCTGTGGTAGGGGAAAATATTGCTGCATATTGTGGTGAGAAGTTTATCAAGAACCAGACTCTCTATGTAAAGATAGAGAATGCTGCATTGAGGGCTGACCTCACGATGAGCCGTGCTACCCTTGTTCGCCGTTTGAATGAACAGGTTGGTGCACAGGTTATTGCAGATATACGCTTTTATTAATACTCCGCGCTCTATATACTCTATATGATTTCATCCATGCATATATCTGTAGGGGTAACAGGAAGGAGTCCTTCCTCTTTGATTTTCTGGAAGTCGAAACAGATGCCTATTTTGTATGCATGTGGAATCTGGGCAAGAAATCTGTCGTAATAGCCTTTTCCTCTTCCTAACCGGTTGCCTTTCATATCGAAACTCATACCTGGGATTACGGCAAGTTCTATCTCAGGATATTTCTCTTCCGGATAAATCTTGCCTTTCGGTTCAAGTATATGATAGGCTCCTTCCTTCAGGTCTTGAACTCCGGAATATTCTCTCAGTTCCATATTCGTATCGTCCAGCACAACGGGCAGTATCACCCGTTTTCCCCTGGAAACAAGTTGGTCTATATAATGATGGGTGTCCACTTCATCAGGAAGCGAATAGTACATCAGTATGGTTTGGGCATTCTGAAGATGCAGGTTGGAATCTAAACGTGATAATACAGAAAGCGACAGTTCCTCAAGTTGTCTTGAGGAATACTGTCGCTTTCTGTATTTTATGATTTTTCTTAATTCTTTCTTGTCCATGCCTTAAGCATTTGCTATCATACAATTATTATGGTGTAAGGAAGAATAGTTGTAGGGCGTATTCGCCATAGCTATCTTTTCTTTCTTCGCAGCGCGTTTTTTGGCTGGCTCTGGTTTCTTTGGAAATGCTGCATGGTTCTCAAATACCTCCAGCGTCTTTTTGATGACTGGATCATCAAGATTGATGTACTGGGTCCATGCCTGCTCGTCCAACATATTGTAGATGATACGGCTGTCGATGACACGGTCTAATAGTTTGTGTGATTTCTTGATTAAAAGATTTCTACGTTTCAAACCACGTTTATCAGCATAGCTGGCAAACTTTTCAACCATGTCCTGACTGTCAAGATAATCGGCAAGTTCCATCATCTCCTTGAAGTTGTTCAACTTCGGACGGTTATCGTCTGTATAAGTGAAGGCAAACTGCAAGATGAGACCACTCAGACTAGCCTCCTTGAAATAGGATGTCATGCCGAGCGTATCTTCAGGAACAAAGATGTCTGGGGTGATACCACCTCCGCCATAGACAATACGGCCGTTACCTGTATGATAAGCTGGTCCTGTATGCTTGATGCTATCCTGTGAGAAGAACTCTCCGTGCTGGTATCTGTCAAGCAAGTCTTGCTCATAATCCTTGTCATCGCCCAGCGTATATGGCTTCTGGATGCATCTTCCTGAAGGAGTATAGTAGCGCGCAATGGTCAGACGGATGAGGCTGTGGTCTGGGAATTCTATCTGTTGCTGAACCAGTCCCTTACCAAACGAGCGTCGTCCGATGATGGTAGCACGGTCATTATCCTGCATGGCACCCGCAAAGATTTCAGCAGATGATGCAGAACCTTCATTGATGAGAACTACCATCGGAATCTTCTGGTAGGCACCCTTACCGTCACTCATATAGTTATGTCTAGGCGATTTGCGTCCCTGTGTGTAAACGATGAGCTTCTTGTCTGGCAAGAATTCGTTTGCCATGTTTACTGCAGCCGTCAGGTAACCACCTGAGTTATCCCGAAGGTCAATACAGAGGTTGGTGAATCCCTGCTGTGAGAGTTTGGCCAGAGCAATCAGCATTTCCGGATAGGTGTTCTCGCCAAAGTTCTTGATACGGATATAGCCAGTTTTGTCGTTTAGCATGTAGGCTGCCGTAACACTCTTTGTCGGTATTTCACCTCGGGTTACGGTAAAGGTCTGAACCTTCTTGCTTCCATATCGTATAACTCCGATTTTCACCTTGGTATCCTTTGGACCCTTCAGGCGATGCATTGCCTCCTGATTGGTAACAATCTTGCCAACAAAAGGCTTGCCGTCTACGGCTACAATCTTATCTCCTGCCAAAAGTCCGGCTTTCTCGGCAGGTCCATTCTGTATCACATTCTGTATATGTATCGTATCTTGGCGGATGACAAACTCTACGCCTACACCCGAGAACGAGCCTTTCAGATCATCGGTGGCCTGAGCAGCGTCTTTAGCACTGATATATACGGAATGTGGATCCAGTTCTGCTAAAATCTGTGGAATTGCCTTATCTACCAGCGAGTCGATGTTCACGGCATCTACATATTGGTCATCAATAAGATGGAGCAGGTTGTTCAGACGGTTGCTTCCACTATTGATAACGTTGAGGCGATTTCCAGAGAAATGGTTGGAAAAGAATGTTCCGATGATAATACCTATCACAACACAGAATGCCATGATGAATGGCATAAAGCGGTTGGTCTTATTCTTACTCATGTTCATAACAATTCTCTTTTTACTAACGTTTTATCTATCTTATCTCTAATCTTCTACAGAAGATGTCTTTTCATCAGGATTGAGGTATTCTACCTTGATTCCTGCTCGTTGCATCAGTTTGATACCATCGTCCAGACGGTATTTCTCTGCATATACAACACGCTTGATGCCCGACTGTATGATCAGTTTGGCACATTCTATACATGGAGAGGCGGTGACGTATAGCGTACTTCCCTCACTGTTATTGCTGCTGCGGGCCAGTTTCGTAATAGCATTAGCCTCCGCATGGAGAACGTATGGCTTGGTTACGTTGTTATCCTCACAGACATTTTCAAATCCGCTCGGTGTACCGTTGTAGCCATCACTGATAATCATTTTATCTTTTACAACCAGTGCACCTACCTGTCGGCGTTTGCAATAGCTGTTTTCTGCCCATATACGTGCCATTCGCAAATAGCGAAGGTCGAGCTTGGTTTGTTTGGAAAGTTCGTTTGCCATCCTTTTATCCTTTATGTTGTACCTTGATTTCGTTACGTTCCAGCAGTGCATCGATGGTTGGCTCTTGTCCACGGAACCGTTTGTAGAGAACCATAGGATGCTCTGTTCCACCCTTAGAGAGTACGTTGTCACGGAAACTTTGAGCAGTCTTCTGGTCGAAGATTCCATTCTTCTTGAATACACTGAAAGCATCAGCATCCAATACTTCTGCCCATTTGTAGCTATAATATCCTGCGGCATAACCTCCTGCCATGATGTGGGAGAACTGTACGGTCATACAGGTTTCCTGCAACTGTGGCAATATCATCGCCTTTTTCCAGGCTTCCCTTTCATAAGGCATGATGTCGGCAGTAAATTCTTTCTTTTGGGTGTAGTATGCCATGTCAAGCAATCCGAAACTTACCTGGCGCAAGCAACCGTAGGCTGTCATGAAGTTGCGACTCTTCACGATGCGCTCTATGAGTTCATCTGGCAATGGTTCACCTGTCTGATAGTGGAAGGCAAATGTACGGAGAAAATCTTTCTCTATTGCATAATTCTCCATAAACTGTGATGGCAATTCTACGAAGTCCCACCAAACGTTGGTTCCCGAAAGACTCTCGAAGCGGGTATTGGCAAACATGCCGTGAAGACTGTGACCAAACTCATGGAGGAAGGTTTCTACTTCTCCTAATGTCAAGAGAGCAGGCTTTTCCTCTGTTGGCTTGGTAAAGTTCATTACCACACTTACGTGAGGACGTATGTTGTTGCCCTTATGGTCTATCCACTGTCCCTGGAACTCTGTCATCCAGGCACCTCCTTGCTTGCCCTTGCGAGGGAAGAAGTCGGCATAGAATACTGCCAGATATCTTCCGTCTTTATCAAATACCTCGTATGCCTTGACGTCTGGGTGGTATACCGGTATCTCTTTGTTCTCCTTAAAGGTGATGCCATACAGCTTGTTGGCGAGTCCGAACACACCGCCTATCACTTTGTCCAGCTGGAAATAAGGGCGAAGCATTTCTGCATCGAGATTATATTTCTCCATCTGGAGTTTATGAGAATAGAAGCCGAAATCCCATGGTTTCATTTCGAAATCTTCACCCTCCAGCTTCTTGGCAAGGGTTTCCACTTCTTTCACTTCCTTTTCTGCCGTTGGCTTATAAGCCTCTATCAGGTCGTTGAGAAGTTTATATACATGTTCTGTATTGCTTGCCATACGATGGCGAAGAACATAGTCGGCATAGGTTTCGAAACCGAGCAACTGGGCGAGTTCTCTGCGCAGGTTTACCAGTCGTTTGCAGATTTCCAGGTTGTTCTGCTCGTTATCATGGGTACATACCGTATTGCGTGCCATATACATCTGTTTGCGGAGCTCACGCTGGGTAGAGTAGGTCATAAATGGAGAATAACTTGGATAATCGAGTGTGAAGATCCAGCCTTCTTTTTCCTGCTCTTTGGCGGTATGTGCGGCGGCAGCTTTTGCTGTTTCTGGAAGTCCGTCGAGCTGAGCTTCGTCTGTGATATGGAGCGTAAATGCCTTGTTTTCTTTTAAGAGATTCTGTGAGAACTGCAGAGTGAGCATACTGGCTTCTTCTGTAAGTTCGCGAAGTTTCTCTTTACCTTCTTCATCTAAAAGCGCACCGCTGCGTACGAATCCGTCATAGCTGGTGTCCAGAAGCATCTTCTCTTCAGGAGTCAGTTCTCTGTTTGGATGATCGTGAACGAACTTGATGCGCTCGAAGAGTTTCTTGTTCAGCGTGATGTCATTTGCGTGCTTGGTGAGAATCGGACTCATCTTCTGCGCAATCTCTTCCATCTCATCGCAGGTTTCAGCACTCATCATGCATGAGAAAACGTTAGATACACGGCTCAAGAGGTCGTAATAGTGTTCGCCTTTTTCGGTATCAACTCTTGCAATGGTATTCTCAAAGGTTGGTTCTGCCGGATCGTTTACAATCTTGTCTGTAGCCTCGTCATCACGGCGGATTCCCTCCATGAATGCTGGTTCATAATCTTCGAGACTGATTCGTTCGAATGGTACTGTATCGTGCGGTGTATTGTAAGGCACGAAGAATGGGTTGGTTCTATTTTGTATTGTATTGTCTTGCATATTGTTACTTTTTAGCTGCAAAGTTAGCAAAAAAATGCTTTATTGCCTTGATAATAAACGTTTTTAACTTATATTTATCGGTCGTTATACTTTCTTTACTCAAGTTTTGCAAGTTGGCTCCACACGCCCTGAAAGGGCAGAAGCTCCTAGCCCAGGGCAGCGCCCTGGGGTATTATGGACGCAAACTTGTCGCCCTGTAAGGGCAAAAGCTTTAAATACCGGGCAGTTAACAAAGCTTTTGCCCTTACAGGGCGCCTTGCTGACTGCTATTATACCCAGGGCGCTGCCCTGGGCTAGGAGCTTTTGGGCCTTCAGCCCGTACTTAAACCACATGCGAAAGTTCAGTCTTTAGCGTTTGATGAGATTTTCCAGTGCTGGGATATAGATTCTGCCTCGTTCTAGCTGGATAAGTCCTTCTGACTGTAGTTCGTTGAGAGCCTTGGATACATAGATGCGCTTTACATTCATCTCTTCAGCTAAACGGGTCATCTTGATATGAAAGATTTTCTCGCCTGCCGGGCGGACGCTGTGGCTCTCGAAGAAACGGATCAGACGCTCACTCAGTGTCTTGGCAGGAACTCTGAACAGTCTGCGGTTGTTCTTTTGGGATTGGGTGCAGACCAAGTTCAGAAGATTGATGCGGAATATTTCATATTCATCGGATAACTTCATGATCTCTTGCTTGCTGACTGACATGATGCTGCAGTTGTTCTTTGCCACATAAGTGTGGGTGAAGCGCTGGGTAAGACCGAAAAGTCGTTCCAGCTGGAATGATTCCGGTGCCGAAATGTCTTCTTCTACCTGATAGCCGTAGTCATCTGCCTGGGTTATCACCTTAATATCTCCACTGATTAAATAATATAGACGTGTACAACTTGTGCCTTCTTCAACTATAGTTTCACCCGCTTCCAGTTTTTGAAAGTCAAAACGGGTTTTACCTGCTACATTTTGGAAGTCATAGCGAGTCATTCCCAAGAATAATGGGAGTGATAATAAACTGTCGTATAGTCTATTGGTTGACATTTAAGTTTATTTATTTAATATCTTGTTTTTGAGAGACGGTGAATACCATATCTTGTTTTGTCCTTTCTCGTCAGCATAGATGAGATATGCACAGAGGTCCGGATGCTTTTTCAGAATCTGTTTTGCGCCCTCCATTCCCATTACCATAAACGAGGTAGCATAGGCATCGGCTGTAGCACAGTTCTTGGCTAAAACCGTTGCAGATAAGATGTTATGCTGTACAGGATAGCCTGTTTTGGGGTCTATGGTATGTGCATACTTCTTGCCGTTTTTATAATAGAAGTTTCTGTAGTTACCACTCGTAGCCATGGCTATGTCGGTAATATCAAGTACATCCTGAATTTCCTGACTCGTATTGGTAGAATCGTCAGTTGGCTTGTTGATACCAATATGCCAAGGCACTTGTTTCTCGCTAACACCGTTTACTACAATTTCTCCACCAATCTCAACCATAAAGTTGCTGATACCTTTCTTTTTCAGGAATCTGGCAACAATGTCGCTGCCATATCCTTTGGCGATAGCAGAACAGTCAAGCATAATCTTAGGATTTTGCTTGATGATGCGTCCCTTTTCCAAGGCTACTTTCTCATAACCTACCAGCGTTTTGATACTGTCTATCTTGGCTTTCGTAGGAGGTACCCCCTGCTTGAATCCAAAGCCCCAGAGGTTTACCATTGGGGCAACCGTGATATCAAAGGCTCCATTGGTTTCTTTTGAGATGTTTTCTGCCATGCGGAATACTTCGGTAAACATTTCGTCTACTTCGATATCTTTACCTTGGTTTACCTGTGTGATGACAGAGGTCTTATTGAAAGGAGACAAGGATTGGTCTACCTTCTTGAGTTCTGTTTCTATCTCTTGCTGGTAGTTGGTATCACTCTGATAGGTAATGTGATAGATGGTGCCAAAGATAAAGCCGGTATCTTTCTGATAGGGCGTATTATGCTGCTGACGTATGATAATGATGGTACCAACGATAAGTATCAGCAGAAATGGAATTTGCCAGATAAGTTTCTTTTTATTCATTCTTTACACATTATGAAGTCTTTAAATCTCTAGGGTTACATTGAATGTTCCGCCAAGGCGTGAACCTCCCTGCTTACCGTAGCCTGGCACATACCAGGTGTTGCCTAATTCTCCATCGTTCTTGAAGAGGCGGCGTTTGTATCTGAAACTCCAGCCCATACGGACGGGACCCCAGATTTTGGCATCTATACCTATCACGCCTTCCAGCCAATGGTAGTTACAGGAAATACCATTTCCGCCATAGGGCGTTTCGCCGCCCCATACTGGGTCTGTAACGGGTGGGGCGCTCAGGTCATATTCATAATAGGTGCAGGCATAACGGAAACCGCCAAACAGACGGTAGTCGTCGTGTTTGTTCTTCAGAAGATTCCAGTCTACACCTAATCTGAAATAGGGAGCGCTGGTCTTGTAGGTGATTTGGGTTGCCTCATCGCTGGCATCTGCCTTTCCATAACCCAATTCGAAAACAGGATAATACTTGTCTTTCAGATTGATACGGAGAGATGCTTCGTACTGCCCATAGTCGCTAACCATCAACTGTACGGGACCTATCAGGTCAACTCCCACAGCCATACCTCTAAAAAAAGGTATGGTATCAGGCTGCTGCTCTATGATCTTCTTCTTGCTTTGGGCATGACAGGGGAGAACAGCAAATAGGGATAGCATACTAGTTGCGGCTGCCAAAATATATGTAGAAATGTGCTTTGGATGCATCATAATTTACCTCTTTTTGATTGATGACTATTGAGTCAATATAATTGTGAGTAGTCTTAACATCGGTTATCGTATGGAAGAACGATGGACTGCAGTCTACCGACTCAAAATGAGAGCGGTTTTCCTTTGATACAGTCACGGTGTCCTTGAATACTTGCTTCGATAGGGTATGTATCTCGAAAAACAATACGTCTTCATCCTGGCTGTAACTCATAGGCAGACTGAAACTGTCTACGTTTACATCCTTATTGATCAGCACACTATCTGTTCCTGCTATCTTTTTCGTAGAAATCGTTAGCGTGTCTTTTAGCGTTTTATTGTCGCCCATCAACTTGTATTTGGTATATACGGTATTGTTGAGTGGGCAGTCGAGAGATGTACATCCCATCATGGCCAGAACCATGAAAACGACGAAAGGTATTATTTTCCGCATCTTATTTCTTTTTCTATTTGATAATCGTTACGGTTTGGGTTCTGGCGGCTGATAAGGTCGCCCAGGAATCCGGCAAGGAACAGCTGGCTACCCAAAACCATTGCTACAAGAGCAATGAAGAAGTAAGGTGAATCGGTAATGAGATGTCCGTAGATGCCGTTGTGCAGATCGATGACCTTGTCTATGCCTAAGCCGATGAGCGATAGGAAGGCAATGAAGAAAACAACGCTGCCCAGGAATCCGAATACGTGCATTGGCTTTTTGCCGAAATTGCTCAGGAACCAGAGAGTCATCAGGTCAAGATAACCATTTACAAAGCGGTTCCAACCCATGAACTTTGATTTGCCGAACTTTCTTGCCTGATGATGAACAGGCTTTTCGCCTATCTTGGCAAAACCTGCATTCTTGGCTAGATATGGGATGTAACGATGCATCTCACCATATACCTCGATATTCTTAACTACGTCGAGGCGATAAGCTTTCAGACCGCAGTTGAAGTCGTGCAGATTGTGTATGCCGCTTACTTTGCGTGCAGTAGCATTGAAGAGTTTGGTAGGGATGGTCTTGCTCAGAGGATCTCCTTCTTTACGGTTCTGCTTGTAACCTGACACGAGGTCGTATCCCTCTTTCTTAATCATCTGGTAGAGCCCCGGAATCTCGTCTGGAGAATCCTGCAGATCGGCATCCATGGTGATGACAACATCGCCCTGCGCTTCTTTGAAACCACAGAAGAGTGCTGGGCTCTTTCCATAGTTTCTGCGGAATTTGATACCCTTCACTTGCACGTTCTTCTCAGCAAGTTCTTCTATGACGTTCCATGAACGGTCGGTAGAACCGTCGTTCACAAAGATGACTTCATAAGTAAAATCGTTTGAGTCCATTACTCGCTTTATCCAGGCGAAGAGCTCTGGTAACGACTCTTCCTCATTGAAAAGAGGAATTATTACTGAAATATCCATTATCTTGTATTTATCTGTTTGTTTCTTATTTATTGTTATTTTGTATGCTGTTGTTTATCCTTCTTTGCCATTACAGCAGCAATAATCGGGCTGAGTACTGCACCTGCTACCAGGTCGGTAATCATAAACATGGAAGCCCAGGCTATCGGTTTCATCATACTGACAGCATCAAGAAGGGCTTTAGATTCCCCTGCAGTTAACTGATACGCTTGTGCTACAATCTGATAGTTGGTTTGCAGTTGGTTCATGAATAGCCCCGTATCCATAAACCGGAACCAAAGATATTGCACAAGGGTAAGCAGAAGGGTTGCATTGAAGAATGTCTGGATGCAATAGTAGAATGCATGACGGAAAGAGATATGTCCGTCTCTTGCATAGTCACGGAATGCCTTCAGCCGCTTGGCCACAACAAATGGGGTTGCTATGATGAGAATGTTGGAAATGAATCCCAGCATCTGGTATTGCGGGTCTACTGCCAGCATGGTACATACGAAACTGACAATCCAGACAGCTCCGAGGATGGCACCATCTTGCCGGGCGAATGCTTTGGTTTGTCTTATCTTGCCTGTGTCGATGATAATCGTTTTAACCTTATGCATTTGCTGGTTTGTTTTCTTTTCTTCCTGATTCTCGTTATTTTCTGTATTCATTTTTTTTATTGTATTTCTACGGATGTGACATATCAATTTGCAAAAATACAACTTTTTTATTATATAAGGTGTAAAGGGTGGAAATATTTATATATAATTAAAGATAAATCCTCGTGAAATAGAGGTTTCAACTGTAATGTTATGAAATATAGAAGTAAAATGTATGTAAATAAAAAAAAGGAACCTTCCAAAAGAAGATTCCTTTTTGAGCCTCTTGTCGGATTCGAACCAACGACCCCG
>ERZ791861.353-NODE-353-length-29546-cov-4.088671_pt1 | contig 29546 bp, 35 predicted proteins | sample MGYA00510283_ERZ791861 | MGnify/ENA primary metagenome ERZ791861 (study PRJEB30046, sample SAMN00792074) | human gut metagenome | study: EMG produced TPA metagenomics assembly of the A metagenome-wide association study of gut microbiota in type 2...
GGCTGGGGATGGGTAAGGTGAAATCTATCAATCCGTACCGGCTGACGCCGGGCTTCGGCGGTTTTACTCCGGTATCACATGTAACCACAGCGTGCCGCCTTCCATGCCGCTGACGCGGCATATCCTGGTGACGATATAATGACGAGGTAATAAATGGCACAGGTTAAAAGTGGCCATAAAATATTGTCTGGAATAAATTATGCCTCATACAACTTAAGAGGCCAGGTAAAGCAAATGGCAGGTGTTATGTGAAAACGGATAAACGAGTGAATTTCAGATACCACGTTAAGAACAAAAAATCACATATTGACAGGGATTTGGTGATTCTGTCACTACCTCTGCTCCTGCCAACGTTCTCTTTAATAATACTTTTCATTTTTGGTTTACTGCTCCCCTAGTAAGAGCGATATGGGGTTCTACGCCGGAACCGCCGAAATTTCCGTTACCCCAGTTTTAGTCCGACAACCAGAGCATCCAGGTCAATAATTTCATTAGTGTTCTGAAATGTATAATGCCCGTTCAGCAAAATGTGCTGCCAGGCCACCGGCGATATCCGGGTCAGAGTCTCTATGCCCCTTTCGTTACCTTCGGCTTCCAGCCGTTCCAGTAACCGTGACAGGATCGCGGAGTTGTAATAAACGATCGCGTTGGAGATCAACCGTCCGCACTGATTACTGATGTCCGTTTCAATGTCATTTTTCCCTGTTAACTCCTTCTTGCCGCCGACTTTGGCGACTGCTGCACGCAGCTGGTGATAAGATTCAATGCGGTTCTGGGAACGACGGATATTGCGTTCCAGTTGCGGGTCACGCAGATACTTCAGCGTGTAAATGCTGCGAACCAGCCGATCGTATTCAAATACCGCCTGTCTTGTCGGGCTGGCCGTAGTATATGTACATAACTTACGGATCAGCGTTCCCTGCGTCATTTCTTTTAGCCCCAGCGTAGCGACGATGCGATTAAGATTACTTTTTTCGCGGGTGATAAGGTCCAGGTCAATCTGACCGGCAGGCTGGATCAGGCATTTTTTATATGCTGACGTGTCTCTGGTGCAGTACAGTTCCTGAAGTTGTTTGTTAAGGCCAGTAAAATGGGGTTCAAAGCGAAGGCCAAACCAGTGCAGGATCGCAAAGTTGGCTTTGTTGATGCTGTGCATGTCACCGGTAATGGCCGTGGGTTTCACTGCTGAGGTATTGCGGTACCAGATGTCAAATACATGATGGCCTTCGTAGTCGTTTGTGCCAATCAGGTATCCGTTGACTGGAATGTGGTTGCACAGCAGCGTGTAGGCCACCATGCCTTTACCACGACCAAAATATTTACGTGAATACCGTGCTTTCACTGTCGGACGTTCAACACCAAATTTTTGCCCGTCAACAGCTCCATAAAGCGTCTCCGGATCAAACGAATAGAGCGGAAAAACCGGTAGCGCTTCTATAGCATCGGTTATACAGTCATTGGCCGTGAGCAGAGACGCCAGACGAAGGTACTGTTCGTACGTGGTCTCCAGCACATGGAATGGTATATCGCTGGTTCGCGCCATCACATGGTTGCCATGGTTCATCGCCTGGGCAACGATGACCGCCATCAGACTGTCTACATCAGCTTCTTTTTTGGCGTAACGGGGTTGCAGCGGCTTCATGGCGGGAAGAAATCGACACTGCCCGTTAACAAAGCGGAAGACGTCGGTCACATCGCAGAATGGCAGTTGCTCATAAAAACGCTTATTCTGCGACTTATAACGGCTGGCCACCGATTTATGCCAGGTCAGCTTCTGCGTTTCTTTATCGTATTCCAGATGTTTCAGTTTCCCCTGTTTCAGCTCACGGTTAAACACTTTCCACTGTCGGTGCAGCTCGGATGCCAGTTTTTTTAGCTGTGTTTTAATGGGCTTCTGCAGGAACGGGATGTTCATTTCAGCCAGCACTGTGGCCTGTTCCCCTTCCGGTACCAGTTCATCAGAAAGATGGCGGTGCCGGAGGCTATTATTGAGGTGGAATTCTCCCGCCTGAAAACGCTTTCTTATCTGACGATAGAGCCAGAACTCATAACGCCCGGCATTCAGGCCTGTGGGCTCACCATCCTCACCGAATTCCAGCAGGTACGGGCGCAGCCGCGCAGGTAACGTTACCTGCGGGCACTCCTCAAGTGGCCGCTGCAAAAGCGTCTGTTTTTTGCTGAACACCGTTCTGAGCCAGTTAAGCGCCTCTGCCCACGGGCTGTCCCGGACCACGCTGGTGAGATCGAGTGAAAGATATAATGGTCGCAGGTGACGCCGTATTAATGCCGTCATGCCATCCACGGCCTGCCACTGTAGCGCCAGTCTGCTGACGGGCTTCACGCTCATACGTTGTGCTGTAGTTTTCAGCGTCTCCCTGGGCATTATTTTCCAGGCCCGGCGGCGGACTTCACCAAAGGTGGTGGGGTCAGGAACGCTGTCATCAACATAAAGCGACAGCAGACGCCCGATTTTAGACGTTTCGCGCCGGTATTTTTCCTGCATATCAGCCATGAGTTGGCTGGCCACGCTGCGGCTCTCATCCTCAAGCTGTTTCATATGGAAAAACATCGCATCCACCAGGTTGTCACTGAACTGGCGATAGCGAACCCAGGCATAACACAACAGGTAAAGGCGGGTCTGCTCCGGTTTCAGGTTGCGGAGATCGTAAACGGTATAGAAATTTGCCAGACTGGCGTAGTACAGCAGGTTTTGCTGCGAAATATTCAGTGCTGGCAAAATATCGCAGGCTTTATGGTGCAGCGGCTCCAGGATAGCCCGCTTTTCCCGTTCGTGAACCATCTGGCGCCAGCCAAAGTCACGCGCATCCTGCCTGAGGATTGCGAGCCGGGAAAGGGTATCATCACGTTCAGTCAGTCTGCCCAGGTCAGCAATAGTTGCATCATCAAGCTGTTCCGTCAGTATACGTCCCAGACGCTGCCTTTCTTCAGAAAGGACCCGGCTTACCAGCTCCTGAAGCGTGGTATAACCGGGGCGGATAATTTTATGTTCGTTGAGCCAGATAATCAGCTCCGTGGCAACAAAGCCGGGGGTTACATCCCGGTGAACAATGTTGGCTGCCTGCTGTTCAAGCTGTGGCGACAGAGAAGATGACCACGGTTGGTAACCGTACAGTGAGCAGATTTTTTCGCGTTGAGCATAGCGCTCGTGCCTGGTGAGAGTCAGCTCCGGAAGTGATTCACCCTGAAAATAACGGCTCAGCACAAAGTTACTGTCGTCCTTAACATCACCCCATCCGAAGCGGAAAAACAGGTGTTTGGCTTTAAAGTAAGCGATCTGAAGGATGCAATAAATTTGAGCGTGAAGACCCTGACGACTACAGGCCAGCGCCAGTTCTGATTCCTCCAGCGCCAGGAATTCCAGTCGCTGTGCATCATCGAAATCAGGAAGACCATACAGTGCCTCCTGCTCGGCGCTATTTAAAACCGCCAGCCGTTCACTTTTGCCTGTAGCTTTGCCACGCGTTGTCATCCTGACCCCGATTAATCATGTCCGTAAGAGGATCGCTCTGCGGACGGTAAAAATTAAATTTGCGCTTCAGAGAAAATCACTGCTGACGTTGTCTCATATAACTGGTACGGTATCAATCTCTTTCATGGCCCCTTAAACGTACACATTTATGCCTGAAATACGGATCGGGTATGCCCGATGCTCTACTGATAAACAGGATTTAACCGCACAGCAGGAAACGCTGGTCAGACTTGGCGTCTCCCCGGACCGGATTTACCTTGATAAAGGGCTGACCGGCTCAAACCGGCAACGGCCCGGACTGGATCAGGCGCTGGCCGCTGTGCGCAGCGGTGACACGCTGGTTGTTCCCAAGCTTGACCGTCTGGCGCGGTCAGTTCCTGACGCACGTGAGATAGCGGATGCACTACAGGCCAGGGGTGTGAAGCTGGCGCTGGGAACCAGTCTCTACGACCCAGCAGACCCTGTGGGGAAGATGTTTTTCAATGTGCTGGCCACTTTTGCTGAGTTTGAGGGCGATCTGATACGTCTGCGTACCCGGGAAGGGATGGCGATTGCGCGGGCAAAGGGAAAACTGCGGGGAAAACAACCTAAGCTGTCTGAAAAGCAGCAAAAAGAGTTGTGCCGCATGCGGGAAACCGGCCAGTACTCGATCAGCGATCTGGCGGATCTGTTCGCAGTGTCGCGGCCAACAGTTTATAGAACGCTTTCACGAGGACAAAAATGATCGACTTAACCACAGAGCAGCAACAACTGGCAAAAATAGTTCATGACTACGCCAGCCGGTTTCCTCTGACTGAGGATGGTGACGCGCAATTATTGCAGGGCTGTTATGACTACATGGAGGCGTTTAAACGGGTGATGGACTGCACATCAAAGGTGCAGATGGACTACATTTGCCTGCAATATCCCGGATATTTGTAAGCGTCAATGGAGCACCGTATTGACGCTTATTTATTAGTGAGTACTACGTTCCATGGCAGGAGTTCGTCAACTCGGTTGGAAGGCCATTCCGGCAGTACGCTCAGGATATGGCGCAGATACGCTTCCGGATCGATACCATTCAACCGGCAGGTGCCGATCAGCCCGTACAACAGTGCACCACGCTCGCCGCCGTGATCGCTACCGAAGAACACGTAGATGGTATGACCTTTATATACTCACTATAGCATTGGTGGGATATTCCAGAGGAGGTCATTATGCATTCGGAAAATATTGCAGCTTACATCGGGCTGGATGTACATAAAGAAACGTTGGCGGTTGCTATTGCTGCACCTGAACGGCTTGGCGAAGTTCGTTATTATGGTACGATTAACAACGAAGCCCAGGCTGTACGTCGATTATTTCAGAAATTGCAGGGACTTTACGGAAACATTCTTTCCTGCTATGAGGCTGGCCCCTGTGGTTTTGGGCTATATCATCAACTCACAGCGATGAATATAAAATGCCAGGTTATTGCCCCTTCCCGGATACCAAAATCACCGACAGACAGAATCAAAAATGATCATCGGGACGCAATTTCTCTTGCCAGGTTACTGCGGGCTGGTGAACTTACCCCTGTCTGGATCCCTGACCTGACTCATGAAGCTATGCGGGATCTAATCAGAGCCCGTGCAGCAGCTAAACGAGACAGCAGAGTTGCCCGACAGCGAATTCTGAGCATGCTATTGCGAACAGACAAACGTTATGCAGGGAAGCACTGGACCGGCAAACATCGAACCTGGTTAGCCAATCAATCATTTAGTCAGCCATCTCAACAGATTGCTTTTCAACACTATTGTCAGAGTCTGGAGCAGATTGAAGATCGCATACTTCAACTCGACCAGGAAATATCCCGCCTGTTACCTGAGTGGTCTCTGTGCAATCTGGTCTGCCAGTTACAGGCCCTTAAAGGTGTTGGTCAGCTAACCGCAATAACCCTGGTTGCTGAACTGGGTGATTTTTCACGATTTTCCAGTCCCAAACAACTCATGGCTTTTCTGGGACTGGTTCCAGGGGAATATTCCAGTGGAAACAGCATTCGTCCCAGGGGAATAACAAAAGTTGGAAACAGCGAACTGAGACGTCTGCTTTACGAAGCCGCCTGGTCTTATCGTACACCTGCAAAAGTTGGTGCATGGCTTATATATTACCGACCGGATTCTGTAACACAATATTCCAAAGATATTGCATGGAAAGCTCAACAACGATTGTGTTCTCGTTACCGAAGTCTGACAGCAAAAGGGAAAAAATCACAAGTAGCCATTACGGCGGTGGCTCGTGAGTTGACTGGATTTATGTGGGATATTGCACTTGCTGCCCAATCATCATTCAGTCAGCAGAAGCAAAATTAAACCCTGAAGCAGTCAGACACGGAATGAGTGATCCTCGTAAAAGAATTCAGGAGGTCAGAATGCGCCAATACCTGCATATAGAAAGAGGCCAGCTCACTGCGTAAATCGTCATGGGGCTAAAATCCCCGAATAAGAGTTTGTAAAATCCAAGATACAGTCTGACTGTTTCAGGTTCTTTAATCCGCGATATAACGAAGCTCCCGGAGCTGCGTAAGGTCTTTTTGGGCTCAATATTTGACAAAGGCCATAAGAATTTTTCTTTCCGAGACAGACTGCACGAAGCGCTCTTTCCGCTGTGTTATTGTCCGCCTCCGCCAGACCGTCATCACAGAAGTTGCACAACGCAACCCAGTGCTTCCTGATATACCGGAACGCATCTCTCAGACGGCATTTTTTCGATAACGTGTGTTCTTTCTCCTGCATCAGCTTATACAGGGAAGTCAGTAGCGGTTTACTCTGCATTTGCCTGACCGCCAGGCGTTCAGACACCGGCAACCCGCGTATTTCGTGCTCAATGGCGTACAGTTCGCCGATTAGTTTCAGTGCTTCTTCCGCCGTCGCGCTTTTGGTACTGATATATACATCGTGGATTTTGCGCCGCGCATGAGCCCAGCATCCTGCTTCCGTCAACGCGCCGCCTTCACGTTCGGCACTGAACAGCCGATCGTAACCTGCGAACGCATCTGCCTGCAGGATACCCCGGAAGGGACGAAGGTGTTGCTCCGGATGTTTACCCTGATGGTCCGGTGAGTAGGCGAACCAGACCGCCGGAGGTTCTGGCGAACCGGCATTTCGGTCATCCCGGACATACGTCCAGATATATCCTGTTTTCGCCTTCTTCCTGCCCGGTGCCAGTACTTTTACTGGTGTGTCATCAGTGTGAACCTTGCGGGTGTTCATCACATAACTGTACAGGGCATCATTCAGCGGAGTCATTAACTGGCAGCACGCATCAACCCAGTTGGAGAGTAAGGCACGGCTCAGTTCGACACCCTGGCGGGCAAAGATTTCACTCTGACGATACAGTGGCAGGTGTTCGCAGTATTTTCCCGTTAACACGCGGGCAAGTAACCCCGGGCCCGCGATACCACGCTCTATCGGACGGGATGGTGCCGGTGCTTCAACGATGCAGTCACATTTTGTACAGACTTTTTTTACCCGTTCTGTGCGGATCCCTTTCAGGGCGCTGCTCACCAGTTCCAGTTGTTCTGCGCTGACTTCCCCCAGATAATCCAGCTCACCGCCACACTCCGGGCAACAGCTTTCTTCAGGCTCCAGGCGGTATATTTCACGGGGGAGATGTGCCGGTAACGGACGACGATGGCGCGACTGTCGCAACTGGCGGGGAACCAGCGGGTCATCCTCACGCCCACTGTAACGATCGCTTTCCTGCTCGCGTTGTTTCAGCAGGGCTTCAGCCTGTTCAACCTCACGACGCAGTTTTTCAGAACGGGTACCGAACAGCATCCGGCGCAGTTTTTCTATCTGAGCCCGCAGATGCTCTATTTCCCGTTCATCTTCTTCGATCTTTTCTTCGGCACGTGCCAGTGCAGAGCGCAGGAAGGCCTCCGTCTCTTCAACCAGACTCAGTTGCTGGTCTTTCTGACGGAGGGCTTCAGCCTGCTCAGAGAGCAGCCTTTCCAGCTCAGCGATGCGAATGAGATATTTCTGACTCATGGCCGTTTTTATAATGCGGTCAGGAGTTTTTTACAACATTGTCAGTGCGTTAAGGCGGGATGTTTTTGGCTGACGCCAGTCCAGCTTATCGAGGAGCATTGCCAGTTGCGAGCGGGTAATGGATATCTTACCGTCACGCACCGCAGGCCAGATAAACTGACCTTCCTCAAGGCGTTTGGTGAACAGGCACAGACCATCAGCATCAGCCCACAGGATTTTAATCATGTCTCCCCGTCGGCCACGGAAGATAAACAGGTGACCGGAGAAGGGGTTATCATCCAGCACATGCTGTATCTGCTCCCCCAGACCGTTGAAGGATTTACGCATATCAGTAACGCCGGCAACGAGCCAGATACGGGTACCTGATGGGAGTGAAATCATCGTCCCCTCCCGGTCAGCTCACGGATCAACACCGTGAGCAGCTCTGGTGAAGGATTTTCCAGCATCATTTTACCGTAATGGAATTCCACATGGCAGGAAGCTGCACAAGCAACTGATAATGCCTCCGGAGCAGGAGCATCTGTAGCACAGCGCGGGGTGTCGATAAGTTCCACTGGAACCAGAGTCGGAGAGGCCGGAAAAGATTGTGATACTGTAGGGCCTACAATAGTTGGAGGCATTCTACGAGAAATACGTCCTTCTCTTTGCCAGAGGCGTAGCCATTTAAAAATCAGGTTGTTATCAACGCCATGTTCCCGGGCCAGTTGTGCAACATTGGCATTTGGTTTCGAAGCCAGTTCAACCATATGAAGTTTAAATTCATTAGAAAATATCCGGCGGGTTCCGGAGCGCCAGTCTGTAGGTTTATCCATCAATAGAACTCCGTCTAATTTAGAAGGAGCTCTAATTTAGTCTGCAAGGAGCAGGTGTTACAGACGGCATTGGCTTTACGCTTACGGATATTTTCGCTTTGCGAAATGGATGGAGCGACTGGCTCAGGGGATTGCTGATGGTGTTATCGAGGTTCCGAAAGACCACTAAAAATAGTAGGCCGCAAAATTTTGGCGGCTTCCCGCTTACAACCCCGCATAAATGGGTATGCCTATGCTATAAACAAACAAACTAAAGGCGTGACAGGGTAGGGGTTTGGGGAGCAGTGGAACCCAAAGGACGGTTAAGAGGTTCAATTGAGTGGTCAATAACAGGTAAATCAATCTGTTACAATTAACGACGTCTTTTGCTCTACAAACGGCCAAGATGAGTATAGGTAATTTGGCTATCGTAAAAGAGGCGGCTAAGAATGGCAATCTGCGATGTAAATTGGCCGGTTGATTTTTGGCTATTTAAAATGACTGCTTAACAGCGTTTACTGTTCTGTTGCTCCCGAAACCCCATAATGGTGATTTTCTCCTGAGGAGTCTTACGTTTGCGGGCTTCTTGCCCTAACAGGATCCCGGTCATCTCAAAATTGGCGTTAGTGTTAGACATATATTCAAGCCTATCTCTTATCTGGAGATACAGCTACTGTCTGGTGTTTCAGGGGGCTACATCAGTCTGAAGTTTCGCCTGCGTCGGGTAAGGATACGACATTACTGCCGTATCCTCCCCTAAGAACGAAGCTTGCGAGTTTCTCCGTACTTTGCTCAAATCTCTATAAGCTCATCGTTCATGATTGAGCCAGCATTCCGGCTGTGTATTTGTCGATGGCAGCACGCCCCTCGCTCCATTGGCAGATAATTCGGGCAGAAATTCCCGATGTTTGCGAGCAGAGGCCTTTATGTTGGCAGGCTGCTACGGTTAGCCCAAATGTAGTTTGCTGGATTTGATTATGTAATAAAAGCAGATTTCCCGGGGTGCAACGGCTGACAGAACCACGTAATCTCTGAAAAGATAAGGTTGTAAGCACTATGCGTCATATTAACATCATTACCAGTTGTCAGGGAGGTACTATGCTGGAAATTCTTCAACATACGCCTGTATGGGTATATATCGTGTTTGTTGTTCTGCTGTATTTAAGTATCAGGGCATGTTTTTCACATGAAGTGAACACGCGTCAGGCGATTATTTTTCCGCTGGTGTTTATTCTGCTGTCGATACTGACCTTTCGCTATTATCCGTATCCGGCATTAACCGTGCCGGTCTGGGGCGCTGGCGCGCTGGCTGGTGCCTTACTATCACGTTATTTGTTCCCGCGTAGTCGGTTTAAATTAGGGGAAAGAGCGCATAGCCTCGTTGTACCGGGTAGCTATGCCATATTGATTATTCTGCTGCTCTATTTTTTCCTGCGCTACTATCTTGGTTATCAGGAAGCGGTTCGTGGCGGCGTGCTACAGTTGACGACAACGCAACTGATTCTGTTTTTCTGCTCGTCAGGTTTTACCACCGGATTTTTTATTGCACGCGCCTGGTTGCTGCGCAAGTATTATGTATCACTCAATCATGCTTCAACCTGATTTTTGTTTTTTATGAAATAAGAAAAACCTTATGCTGACGCCCGACATTTTCGGGCGTTTTTTTGCCTTGTTACGCTACGAAGAGAATTATCCTTAATTACGCATTGTTAGTGTGGTGTTTGTTTTGTGAAAAATGCATTAATAAATACGCCAAATGCCGTTAATAAAATTATTAGCCCCATTAGTAATAGGCATATAAGTCAGTCTCTTTTTTGTTCGCAATGTGATGATGGTCACGATTTGATCTGTGTAATCTAATGTACATATTTGTAAAAGGAAGTTAATATGAATTTCAATTCATGAATTAGCTTTATTTAACTGTCTCTGTAACATGTCTGTGTAATCAGAATTTCCTTATCACAATGAATTATTCTCAAAGTAGCAGGGAGAATGAGTGTGTTTGAAGGACGTCCATGTTTGATCGTCGGTGCCAGTGGTAATATTGGCGAAACGATAGCAGTGAAATTAAGTGAGTCTGGCCGCAAGTTGGCATTAACGCATTCTCCTCGATCTGCGCCAGCGGCCGATATTCCTTCTGCAACCTGGTATCAGGTTGATGTTTCTGATTCTTCACAAGTGGCGGAACTTGTCGCAAAAATTGAACGCGATTTTGGTGCCAGCCCAGACCTGGTCTATTGCGCAGGTATTGTGAGAGATTCCGCCATTTCATTCACTTCAGATGACATATGGCATTCAGTTATCGACGCCAATTTAAATGGCGCGTTTTATTTCGTACGCGAAGTTGCCAAAAAAATCGTGACAGAAGAGGATGGCAGGATTGTCTTGATTAGTTCTGTCTCGGCAACAAAAGGTAATCCCGGGCAGTTAAGTTATTCTGCGACCAAAGGGGCGCTGGAATCGATGTGCCGGGTTATCGCAGTGGAGTTAGGGCGCTATGGCGTAACCTGTAACGTTGTATCGCCTGGCGTTATTGAGAGCCGAATGGTGAAGGATACACCACCCAAATCGGTAGAAGGACTACTGAAGAAAACCCCATTAAGAAAAGTCGGTAAACCCGAAGATGTCGCCAGTCTGGTTGATTATCTGTTAACACCTGAAGCTCGCTATATAACCGGCCAGGTCATTCAGGTAGATGGCGGCATGACTGCAGCATAACAATCTATTACCCAAATAGTGAATTTTCTGATGATGTTAAATGGCAGGCGGGCAAGCTTTGTTTTTTAATTGCATAATAAGGAAATAACAATGAGTAATAACACCGCAGTTGTGACCGAAGATAAAATAAAAGAAATAGTGGAAATCGCGCTTGATAAAGAACTCGACGAGTTCGAGATGGCTGCTAACTTTTATGAAGACTACGAAATGGACTCGCTGGGCGCTGTGGCGTTATTAGTCGAAACGCAAAAAGCCTTCAGGATAAAAGTACCGGAAGAGGAAATGCCGAAAATATTAACCGGTAACGATCTTCGTGAACTCATCGTGAAACTTATCCAGGATAAAAACGATGCTGATGGAAAATAGGCAACTCCTTAACCGCTATCCACAGCAACTCGATTACCATCAAATCATCAAGTTAGTGCCTTACCGTTCTCCATGGCTATTAATTGACAATGTTGTTCGCTGGGATGAAAACAGCATCGTGGTTAATAAAGCGATTTCTGGCGCCGATCCGATGATGGCGGCTCATCTGGCTGATGGCCCGAGCATTATGCCTGGCGTGCTGCTCATCGAATTTATGGGACAGGCAACAATGTTGTTAAGCACGCTGACTTCTCAGGCGCCACCAAGTGAACAAACTGCTGTATTAGGGCGCTGTAAAGGGGAATTTATTTCACCGGCGCGCATTGGGGAACTTATCACCGGGCATTTATCAATTACAGATGTGGTGGCTGGTAAAACCTTTTATGAAGGCATCATCTTCGCCGGAGAAAGGAAAGTCTGTAAGGTCTCGGGCGTGGGGGCATTTCTCAGCAAGGGGGGGCACCATGAATAATCACTATCGCACCAGTATTGATATCGCGAAGCAATGTTTTGTCCTGTCCAATGTCGGCAATGGCTGGCAACGATGCTGGAATAATTTGCTGCGCGGAGAGGAGAAATTTTCTATCGGCAATCACTTTATTCGTGACTGGCCAGATAGCCCGCCATTATCGATTATTGAAAATATCGCGGATAACCGTGACTTTAAAAACAGAACAAATGACGCAGCATTTTTCGTCGCCAGCCAAATGAAAGAGTCGCTTGACCGCTTATATCAGCAAAATGAAAAACTGACGGTATTAATTGTTGTGGCGACATCCCATGGCGATCCGGGACCGCTTTCGACGCTGGTCGATCTGGACGCTGAAAATTCACTCGACAGATTGACGGATGATATCGCCGAAGGGTTGCTGTCCGATGGCCTGATCGCCTCGGTGAATCGCGGTATAGGTCGTAACCTTCAGGGGGTCACCACCTCGGCAGCGTGTGCCACGTCTCTGGTTTCTGCATCGTATGCCTGCGACATGATTGATTTCGGTATCGCCGATGCGGTGTTACTTGTCGCGGTTGATACGCTGTCCAGAGTGGCAACCGTCGCATTTAATAACATTGGTGCCATGTCGCAAAGTGGATGTACGCCATACAGTTCGGGCCGTGACGGCACCACGGTGGGTGAAGGGGCAGTGGCTTTACTGCTGGCGCGTAAGGGCATTCTGAAGCAGGAAGAGGTGCAAGGTACGGTCGTCGGCACTTCCGTTTACTGTGATGCCGCCCATATGGTTGAACCGGATCCCAAAGGGGTGGCGAAGACCATCGAAAAAGCGCTGCATCAGGCCAGCGTTTCGGTCAGTGATATTTCGGCCATTTACTGGCACGGCACCGGAACAATTCAGAACGATAAAACAGAAGCGGAAGCGGCGCAGATCCTGTTTGGCGAATTCTCCCCGCCCTGCAGTTCAACCAAAGGCGTACTGGGACATACGATGGGTGCATCCGGTGGCTTCAATATACTGGCGGCCTGCGAAACTCTGCAAAACGGTGTTCTGCCACATGTGGCGCGCTCTGCAGATAATGTCTTCACCAACTTAGACGTTGTGCTCAATGAGCCGCGCTATATTGCGCCAGGCTCCGGGGTCACGCTGGTTACCGCGTTAGGGTTTGGTGGCATTAATGCAGCAATAATCCTTGATGCTAATAAATAGAGAGTCTGCGACATGAAAGCGATTTCTGTTATTGATGGACCCTGGATCAACGTTTTTGGCTGGCTGACGGCGCCCGCTTGCCTGCCAGTCATTTCCGTGCCCGGCGCGGAGGAATCCGCACGAGCGCCCTGTACGTTTAGTGGCGCTTCTGACGTTACCCTGCACGATGAGATTGCACAGGGCGTGGTTGATGTGCCGTTTGCTATCAGAAAAAAAAGCGCTGTGGCGCGCTCACGCTCGGCCAGCAAAGCCACGATTTTCGCCTCAACGCTGGGCGGCGAATTTATCAAACATTGCCAGGTTTCTGGCGAGGATATCGGGATTACCTGTGTATCAAGTTCGTCGACATTGCCGATCGCCTGGGAGTTTGAATCCGCTGGCGTCCGTGATGGCTGGAATGAAACGGATACCATGCTGCTGCCCAGCTCGATTCCCAGCGCGATATCGACACAGACCGCTGCTGCGCACAATCTGCATGCCACCGCGTTAACTTTCCTTGATGGCATAATGGGCGCCTGCTCAGCTCTGGAATATGCGGCACTCTGTTTTCACTACCAGCGTGCGCAGGAGATTTTATTGCTGTGCGCCGAAGAAGTGAGTCCTCCGCATCTGATTGCCGCCGGGCATATCAGCTATGCGCTCGCGGGGCTGTTGTTCAATGGTGCCTGCGGGATAGTGCTCTCAGCGCCGGCCCAAAAAACAACAGGTTGGCAATTTAAAATTATTCATCGTTACTCGCCCAGTGAACCGGTGGAACTCCCGCCGGACTGGCGCGCAGGCCATGCTTATTATGAGTTTGTCTTAAAAAGCGAGCTAACTGCGTTTACCTCCTGGCTGTTACCGTTATTGCTGCATCAGGCGGTTACTGAGGCGGTGAGTCAAAAAGTCATTGTGAAATGCGGCCACGAAAAGAGTGGTGGTTTTATCCTCGGCCTGGAATGGAAGGAATAACAGATGGAACATGTTCCTGTTGTTGCAGGACTTATCATGAGGATGCGCTATCCGGAAGGCAGGGCCTGGATTGGTGGTCCGGCATTATATGCAGCAACAGGAATGCGTTTAATGGGCATCAGATCGCGGATGATGGCGGCATTAAGTCACGACCTGAGTGAGGATGAGCGCTCTGTCATCGAGCTGGTCTCCTGCGATGATCGTTGCATAACGTTGCTTAATAGCCCTTCCCTGAACTGGTACAGCGAAAACGTGCTTGGCAACAAAGGGAATGGCAGGCTTGATGGCATGCCCGCAGTCTGGAAAAGTGAAAAAAATTTCAGCCTGCTGAATGGTGCCGTAACGGTGCTGGCGAATGGCGATCCCGCCTGGTATTACCCGCTTTTAACCAAAACGCAGCCCCGGTTGACGCTGATGGACTTCAATATGAACTGGTTAGCCGTCAGAGGTGAAGAGCTGCGACAGTGTATCCGTTATGCGGATATTATTACCATCACCCGGCATGAGTATCACTCGCTGGGAAAACATTTTTTCGCCACCTTTCTTGCGCAAAAGAACAAATTTCTTTTAGTGAAAGCGGGGAGTCATGGAACTGAATTCATTTCCGCTGGGGAGAGAGAATTACTGCCGCCCGCGAAGCCACAAACGGTGACGATGGATGTCGGTTGTGGCGATCTGCTGATTGGTTTACTGGCTGGCTATCTCTCCGGACAATTGACGCGATCTGACGCACTGGCCTTTCAGCAGGTAAAAGCAGGCTATCTTGCTGCACTTCCCTGGATTGCCACTCTGCTGGAGTCTGCCAGCAATGAATCCTTTATCCGGAGGTGCGTTAATGCGTTCCGGTAATGTGGTGGTAAAAGAGAGCGGCATTGATAACGATGAGATAAATAATCAGGACGACAGAATTTTCCCGGTTTTCTTTATGTTTATCTCGCTCGTTAACCTCATTTTTTGTCTTGGTTTTATCTTTTTTATAGATCTGAAAATTGCTTTTGTGATTGCGTTGTCATGTTACCTGTTAATCGTAGCTCTTGAACTAAAGCATAACATTAGGTCACCTGTCTCGATCTTTATGCTGATGATGTATGTGGTATTAACAATATTGTCATGGTTCGATATTTATATCGGTCATCGCGCTGGGATTATTATTTTTACTTCGCTGGCGCTGCTGGTTGGTGGGCTTTTACTGGCGGGTAAACCATTTACCGCATTCTACTCTGCAGGGCGGGGATTGCGATCGCTGCACTACACTAATTCTGCCCTGTGGTTGCTGGCGTATCTGCTGTCACTTTTTTTCAGTATCTGGTTTGTTCCGGAAATTGAATTTATCCTGGTTCCCTACGCGGTCTGCATTACGGCTGGCGTGGTCACTATATTGTTAAGTCTGGTGTGGTTTGGCAATGCCAATATCAGAAAAGACGCCTTTTCTATCAATAAATTTGATTTCAAAAGAATCACCAGTAACACCGCCGAATACCAGCAATTTTTTATCGATAAAGTGCTCTCGGACGAACAGCGTGATCATCTGCTGTTAGAGGAGCTGCAACAGGAAATAGCGCATTCCACGCTGGACAGCCATGACAATGTGATGATTTTTTGCGCCTATGATGGCGCGAAGATGGTGGGATGTATCCGATGCGTGCTGGCTCGGCAGGGGCCTCTGCCCATTGAACATGAAGCCAACCTTGATCTGCAGAATTTAAAACGTATCGGCGCCGTTATGCAGGCTGGCAGATTTTCCATTGACGAGAAATATCGGGAAAGGCCAGAAGTCATCACTGGATTATTTAAGTGCTTAATTGAGCTGGCGCTGGCGAAAGATATTTCTTTTATTGTCGGTAATGCGGCGACGCACAGGGTAACGCTGTATATGAAACTGGGTTTTCATCTGCTGTTTTCCCCATCGGATCCGCGTTCGCGCGTTAAGTTACCGTACGGCACCGTTTGTACGCCGGTGATTATGAATTTCTCAAACCTCATCATCAAAAATCGCAGCGAGGCAAGTAAATATGGCTTTATTGATCATGTAAATCGTTACTTACTTGAGAGATGGTATAAGCGGGCGGTGCTGCGTTATTACCTTAAAAAAGTCAGCCATCGCCCATGGGAATTAGCGGTAAAAGATATCAGGACGCGATTAAATTCAGTCGGAGGCGCTGTAAAATGAAAAAATTACGCTGGCTTTTATTATTAACGCTGCTGTCACCTTTTGTGCTGCACGCTGATGTGCTGGATGAACTCTTTAGCACGCGTAATCCTGCCAGGCTGGAGGCGCTGATTGAAACGTATCAGCTGTCAGCAGAAAAAGATCCCCAGGCGTTGAAAATTGTTGGTGTAGCCTGGCACCAGTTAGCGCTTGATAAGAAAGATAAGGCTGCGAAACAGGCGGTTGAATCTCTGTCTCGTTATTGCCAGTCCGCGCCTGACGATATGCAGGCTCTGGCCTGGCTGGGGAGTTCCTGGGCCATGTTAGCCAGAGACAGCAGCGCAGTGTATAAAAAGATCACTTACGTCAATAAGGGATTAGCCATGCTGGATAAGGCGGTTAATGCCGCCAGCGATAATTATCAGGTAAGAGTGCTGCGCGCCAGCGTTACCTACAGTGTCCCTGAGATGTTTGACCGTAAAAAAATGGCGTTTGAGGATTATCTGTACCTCACCTCCCATTTCCCGCTCTCTCCCGACCATCAAAGCGAATTTTATTACAAGTTAGGCGTTCTGGCCGAAGATGCAGGTAAGGCATCTCAGGCTAACGAATTCTTCAAAAAATCCGTTTCAGCTGATGAGAAGTCCGAATGGGCTAATAAATCAAAAGGGAAACTGTGATGATCAGGATTAGAGAGGTAAGTCATCACTATTCGCTGGGGCATAGCGCAGTCCCTGCGCTACAGAATATCTCGCTGGATATTGCTGCCGCTGAAATGGTGGCCATTACCGGGCCTTCGGGCAGTGGAAAATCTACCTTATTAAATGTACTGGGATGTTTACTGACCCCACATTCGGGGGAGGTCTTTCTGCTGGAGAAGCTGACGAATACGCTGAATGATTATCAGAAGTCGTTATTTCGGCGGGATAATATCAGCTTCATTTTTCAGTCGTTTAATCTATTACCGGTGCTATCGGTTGATGAAAATGTCGAGTATCCGTTGATTCTGCAGGGTGTCAGAAAAGTTGAACGTAAAAAACGTGTCGCAGAGATAGTCAATGATGTCGGTCTGATGGGATTTCGGCGGCATCGGCCGGACCAGTTATCCGGCGGTCAGCGACAGCGCGTCGCGATTGCCCGGGCGCTCATTACTGACCCGAAGTATGTGCTGGCGGATGAGCCGACGGCTAATTTAGACAGTGAAAACAGCAAAATGATACTGAATCTTATTGCCGAGATGAATCACATACGCAAAACCGCATTTATTTTCGCTACCCATGACGCAAACGTATATAACTTCGCGCATCGTATGATCAATATGACTGACGGGAGAGTCATATGACAACGGCATTGTTAGCGTTGCGCAATGTATTCAGAAATAAACGCCGAACTTGCATTGTTTTCCTGTCCATCTCGGCAGCGATGAGCGCCATGATTGTGTTTGGCGGCTTTATTAATTACACCTTTGAAGGACTCCGGGAATCGACGATCAGAACCCAGCTGGGGCACTTTCAGATTGCCCAGCGCGGCTATTTCGAGCAGGGCGCATCGCAGAGCAGAGAGCTGCTCATTTCGTCACCTCAGCGGCTGGAAACAAAACTGCAAACGGTACCTCATATCAGCACGATCTCCAGAAGGCTTACCGGCTCCGGACTGATTACGGTTGGCCACGCTTCGCTGTCTGCCAAATTAATCGGTGTCATGCCGGAACGCGATGAGGAATTCTCGAATTATGAAATTGTGGTGGAAGGCAGGCAAATCGAACAGGGCCATGATGATGAGTGTGTGATTGGCAGCCAGCTGGCAAAAGGTCTCGGGGCGCAGGTGGGTGATACCGCCACCATACTCAGTTCGAGTTATGACGACGCAATCAACGCGGTAGATTGTACCATTGTCGGTATCGTACGGACCCCGGCGAAAGAATATGACAAGGTTTATGTAAAAATGAACCTGGCTCATTTGCAGCGATTGCTTGATACCGAAAAAATTGAATATCTGGTGTTGTTACTGGATGAAACGGAAAACTTATCGATTGTTGCCAGCCAGCTGAGCACGGTAATAAGTGGTGAGTATGAGTACAGAGAGTGGACGCAGCTGGCAGAGTTTTATCAGGGCGTGGTTAACCTTTATACGTCAATATTCAGGCTTAGTTTCATCGTATTATCAATTATCGTCATTTTAAGTATCACCAATACGATGAGCATGTCGGTTTTTGAACGCTTTCGCGAGATTGGCACATTGCGGGCAATGGGACAGACGCGGCTTTCCATCATCGGATTATTTGTAAGTGAAGGGATCATTATCGGTATCCTGGGCGGCATCATTGGCGTGCTGGCTGGAACAGGGTTTGCCCAGCTGATTAACCTCTCAGGGGGGATCGCGATACCTGCGCCACCGGGCATGTCCAGTGGCTATACTGCACGTATTAATATCGATTTCACTGTTATTTTATACTCTTTTATGATGTCGATGATAACTGCAACGGTATCTTCATTATATCCGGCCATTATTGCGGCCAGAAAAGATATTGTCGAGGCACTGACCCATATATGAAAAAACTGCTTACCATCTTCTTACTTTTATTGTTGTTTCCCACAGCATCAGTGACGGCTGAGAGCCCCGAGTTGACTCTTTCACCTGAAAAAATATTGACGCGGGTTGATACTATTCGTGCACCTGGCAGTGATTTTATTTTCACTGTTACAGCCGATGTAAATAATGGCGAGGTGATGAGTGAATACACCGTGAAAGTTAATAACAGCACGAAAAGTCTGGTGCTGTATACCAAACCGGTAAAAAATAAAGGACGGGTAATCCTGTTAGATGACCGCAACATGTGGATATACATACCCGGTACCAGTCGGGCGATGAGAATATCCCCGCAACAGCAACTGGTTGGCGCTGCCTCTAATGCCGATATTTCGCGAGTGGTCTTTAATATCGACTATCGTCCGCTATCTGCGGTGACAAAAAAAGAGCACGCTCGCGAGGTGATTGAGCTGGAGTTGCAGGCCAAAGAAGCCTCTGCGCCCTACAGAAAAGTGGTATTAATCGTCGATAAACACAGCTTTCAGCCGATTAAAGCAGATTTTTATGCACTGTCGGGGAAAAAATTAAAATCGATAGATTATCTTGAATATGCCCCCGTCCTGGGCGAGGTGCGTCCGGTTAAATTAGTGATTAGTGACAGTGTTAACACCAGCAAAACGACAACATTGACCTACAGCCATTTTTCACTGGAAAAAACGCCGGAAGCATTCTATCAGCCATCCTATCTTAACCGGGTAAGATAACAGGATAAGTCAGGAGACGTTATGAGGGAGCTTGCTGGCAAACGACCATGGCGCGGATATGGATTATGCCTGCTGACGGCGCTCCCGCTGTTGGTCAATGCTGAGGGTGCTGATTTTGATTATCAGTTGCAAAGCGATCTGCGCAGCTATGTATATCAGGGAGAAAAATACAGAGATAGCCAGGATTTTAATCTGTACTCTGACAATTTCGCGCAGCTCATGGTGAATTTCTTCTCCCGCTATCATTATCAGCGCCTTACGGTGCCCGTAAAAATAAGAGCCAGCGAAAAATACTCTTTTGATAAACGTGATGATAAATCCGACCTGATAGTCGATGAGGCCTTTCTCGATTATTCTGCCACTGATACGCTTATTTTCAACCTTGGACGTAAACAGTTGGTTAATGGGGTGGCGATGGGAAATAACCCCACCGACTTTCTCAATGCTAATAAGTATCAGGATCGGCATCTGTCAGACCAGCAGCGCCGATCTGAGATAAAGGGGGATGATGTGGTTGGGGTCGTGAATTATTTTGCCTCATCATCTGTACAGTTTTACTATTTGCCGTCAGAAAATGCCAGCTGGCTCCAGTACGCCTGGAATATTCCATCAATGAATACCGATACCGGATTTTCCTGGTACCACGATGATATCAATGCTGTCGGTATCAACATCTCAACGACGTTTACGGATAAGATTACGGGCTATATCGAGAATTCACTGTCTGATAAAAGAAACCGTTCGGTTATCGATGCGCAGGGGAATCTGCACAGTGAATCGGGTTTGTTTACCGATCTGGTGCTGGGCTCACAATATACCTTTGATAACGGCATTAATATCAACGCAGAATACTGGTATAACCAACACGGCTATAGCAAAGAGGAGTATGACGATATCTCTGCCGCTGTGGCTACGGGTAAAATAAAATACACTGATGCTTCCCGCTCTTTAAGTATGCGTAATCGGTATAAAAATAAACTGTTTTTTCGGCTGAGCGATATTCCGGTTAATGAAGATATCAGGCTGGAGCAGACCTTTATTCAGAGTTTAACGGATAATGGCTACTTTCTGCGGAGTACGGTTATTGGCCAGCTGTCGGATAATTCAACATTGCGTGTCAGCATGGAATTCTATCAGGGCAATGCGCAGAGCGAGTATGGTGGTAACCCAATCAATTACGGCGTGTTTTTGTCCTGGCAATATTTCTTGGAGAGTAACTGATTATGGCATTTGCTTCGCATAACCCACAGCGTTATGACATTGGTGAGGATTGTTTCGCCCTTTATCATTCGGAATCACACAGTTTTGAGGTATTTCTTGGCAGTGAACGCGTGCCTTTCTTCTCAGCAGAAGTGGTAGATAAAATGCTCGGCGGCATGACAAAGATAGCGCATGGCGAGCTGGACTGTTCATCCGCACTCCATTTCTTTGTGTTGCGTTCCGCTTTCCCCGGTATTTTTAATCTTGGTGCCGATCTTGATCTGTTTCACTCGTTAGCCGCGGAGAAAAACAGAGATGAACTTCGTCTCTATGCTGACAAGTGCGTTGACCTTATCCATCACCTTTCTCACGGCATCAACAATGCGATAACGACCGTGGCGCTGGTAGAAGGAAAATGTTTTGGCGGCGGCTTTGAGGCGGTACTGGCCTGCGATTACCTGATTGCCAGTGAGTCCGCTTTATTCTCGTTCCCCGAAATCAAGCTGGGTATTTTTCCCGGTATGGGAGCCGCGTCGGTTATGTCGCGGGTACTGAATAAAGGGGATTACCAGCGAATTTTCCTTTCGGGTGAGATGTTTTCCGCGCAGCAGCTCTTTGATATGGGCCTGGTGAGCCAGCTGGTTCCCGACGGGCAGGGAGAGGCGGTATTAAGGCAGTTCCTGAAGCGTATGAATAGCGCCGCGTGTTATCAGTTATCCGCTATTTATAAATACAATAAGCGGCTACCAGTGTCGGAGCTGCGCTTTTTTGCTGAGCAGTGGGTAGAGGGGGTAATGGATTTAACCCGGCGGCAACTCGCGCTGATTGCTTATGCGGCAACGCAACAGAGAGAATAAGTACCAGGCGGGGTAGGCCCCTGAGGAATCCCCAGAAAAATGAGACAGGCATAGTGTGTTGTGATCTAATTGATTGCGCTAACAATTTCAAGGAAATCACCACTATGCCTGCGCGCTCATTATGCCGAAAATTTCTTAAAAATATACTGGAACCTCTGCATCTTTACCGTCAAAACGCACTGATTGACGCAACCAGTGCTGTAATAAATGGTGCATCTCTTACGCTTACCAGTATCGGACGCCATTTAACTGGAACTGCATCGGTTAAAAATAAAATAAAGCGTATGGATAGACTGCTGGGGAATCCCCATCTGCAAAATGAGGTTCCCATAATTTTTCAACGTGTTACGCAGAAAATTACGCAGGGAATGTCCCGTGCTGTGATACTCATTGACTGGAGTGCTTATCATGCTTCGCGTTTCCAGCTCCTACGGGCAAGCCTGGCATGTGATGGTCGCTCTTTACCATTGATGAGTTGTATCGTTCCATCATCACAGACGGCAAATGCTGAAGTGCATGAACGTTTTATTGGGTCGCTTGCTGAGTGCTTTACACCTGAAACTAATGTCATTGTTATTACGGATGCCGGTTTTCAGGGGCGATGGTTTCAACAGGTTAGTTCTCGTGGCTGGACTTATATTTGTCGGGTACTGGGTAACCACTATTACAATGTTGGTGATGGGTGGGAAAAGGTACTGGATTCAGGAAAAAAGGCATCAACAACAGCAAGTTATCTTGGTAAAGGTCTGCTGGGACGAAGTAAAGAAGCACAACACGAAGACTATTTTTACCTTTATAAAAGCAAACCTAAAGGCCGTAAATTTAAACGTTCAAAAGAAAGATCTACTAGGGCATCGGTGACAGCTAAAGCCCAGACAGCGGGGAAATCACCCTGGTTTATTTTTACAAATAGCACTGAATTTTCCCCTAAACAGGTGATGAGGTTATACAGCCGCAGAATGCAAATCGAGCAAAATTTCAGGGATGAAAAAAATCCTCGCTGGGGATTTGGGCTAAGGTTTGGAGCCAGCTATTCAACTGAGCGGGTCACAGTGTTGAGCCTGATCGCGACGTTAGCCAGTATCATTATGTGGTTAAGTGGTTTCAGTCTTGAAAACAAGGGATACATCATAAATATCAGGCAAATACAGTGAAACACAGGCGAGTCATTTCGTTGTTAAAGTTGGCGGAGAATGTATTTCGACATTCTCCGCTCATATTGAAAACCCTGTCGCTGGACTCGGGGTTGAAGAAATTACAGCAACGGTATATCGATATGATATTGGTTTACTGAGTTTTCTGGGGATCCCTCAGGGGTAGGCCCCGCAGCAGCGGCTTGCTTTGGGATTGTCTCGCTGCCAGCCGCTCAGTTGCAGGGAGGCCGCGTATTGTTTCTTCGATTGCGTACAGTTCGCCGATACGTTTCAGGGCTTCCTCTGCTGTGGATGCACTGGTTGCCGGGCTAAAACTGGGGTAACGGAAATTTCGGCGGTTCCGGCGTAGAACCCCGATATGTTCCGAACCGTCGCGGCCGTCTGGTTTGCTCATAGTTTTACCGGGGCATAAAATATGGTGTCTTAGAAAGATACTGAGGGCTTTAAGGATTAATACATGAGTGAATTTTATTCAAGGGCAGCAACTGTGGCAGACATGCCATTTATCATGGGTGAGTTCGAAGACGGCGCACGCAAAGGTCACTTCTACGAAGAGGTCCTCACATCAAATGTTGGTGAAACCTTTGAACAGCAGCTCAGGCTGGCAATCAAGGCGAACGAGCAGGGCCAATACACCGGGCATTTTATCTACATCCTGCTGCGACGTTCTGATGACAAAAAAATAGGACTAATCTGGTTCTGTGACGTACGCGATCCAACCGGTGTGCCACGACTTGAGCTCCGTGCCGTCAGTATTGTCAAAGAGCTTCGCGGGAAAGGCTATGGGTCAATGCTTGTGTCCGAAATGCTCGAATCAAACCCTGGCTGGCCAATGATGGCGAGGTGCTACGTCAAATCCTCGCAAATGGCCGACATGCTAAAACGCAGAGGTTTTTACCTTTTTGGCACGTCACCCAAAGGCACGCAGATGCTGTTTCGCGACCCAAAGTAAAAGATACTGGACCATGCTGGCCGACCAGAACAGGATAAAGCCAGCATCGACACACTGACTCGCTATGCCCATGCGTGCAGTATCAAAAAACTGTATCACTGGTATAATCTGGTAAAGAGCATATTGAGAACTTATCATGTCGTCACGCAACTCTATACATGATTTTATAATGCTGCTCCCGGCGCTGCTGTTAGTTGGGTGGTTAGTTTTGGTGATAATTCTCATGTTTAGGGATGATAAATGTGACAAAACTTACCGTGAAGGTTCGTTTCCCGAATTTATTTGTCTCCATTCTGATCGCTCGTCACTTCGAGAAACCGATTCTGAGAGACTCATTGTCAAATATACAGAAATACAATCACGAAAATAGGTAAAACCAATAATACTATAGCTAAAAAAATAGTTACTTTTCTGTATCACCCTGTCTCTCTCTGCTTTTTCATGGCTACTGTCATATTTATGTCTGTTGCGCGGTTTTATCTGTGTATATAAAATACATCTGTATTCATTGTTATCTGAAAATTTGCGTATGCTGATAAAAAATCCGATTTCTTATTTCCATATTGGCACATTTTTATTATCAGGAAAAAAACGTCATCTTCTGGAATACTGGAAAGCAGAAGTTATCATGCGGGATAAGTTTGTTTTTCACCGGCTTATCAGGAACGGTATGCAGAGGCAGAGAGGTTTTCTTCTGTGGTGGCGTCTGGCCAATGAGATGTTTATCTCCGGAAACAAAAAACAAAGGAAATGTGCGATAAAGATAAAAAATGCACTCATGGAACGGTATGGATGTGATATCGGCCTGGGCGCGCGGATTGGTAAAGGCCTCGTGTTGCCTCACCATGCAGGTATCGTCATTCATGGTAATGTTGATATCGGTGAGAATGTCATTATACGGCAGAATACAACCATTGGTGAAAAGGTTTCTGACAGTAGGGAAAACTATATTGTTATTGGCGATAATGTCGATATTGGTGCCCATACATGTATTATTGGGTTAAATGTGAAAATCGGAAGTAATGTTAAAATCGGGGCAATGTCTTTTATTATGGAAGATGTACCTGATAACTGTACTTATGTCACCAGGAAGGAATCCAGAGTGATAATTCGCGAACAGTAATGAAATACATGTTATCATTCTTCTGTTGGTGACTTTGCCGACTCAGATATATACTATCTGTATGTCGTGCATTATATATTAACGATACGCAGAGGTGTGTATATGGGCAGTGTTACAAAGAAACCGTCACCTGTTGTTATTATTAAGAAAAAAAGACGAATTCTTTCTCATCAGGATGATGCCGTACAGGCAGTTCCTGATGATATAAAACCAGCGCCAGTAATGGAATTTAAAACCGACTCATTACCTCCTGAAATACCAGCCACAGTGGCCGGTTCCCCGGAACAACAGAAAAAAACAGGACGTAAGAAGAAGAAAAAAAAGAAGAACAATAGATGGAATCATGAGTTTATCCGACACAGTCTGGACTGTGTTAAAAAAACATTCCCTCAGTTACGGGCTGAAGAGGGGGGATATCATGCATTTAAAATAGGCATCTCAAAGGATGTCATGGCTTTTATTTCGGCCAGTCCTGAGTGTGGACTAACTGTAAAAGAATGGAATTGTGCTGTAAGGATGATTACTGGCGGTTACAAATATCTGCAGCGTATATCAGTCGCAGGTACTCCGCGTTATGGTCTGGATGGCAAAGTTCATGGAACTGTAACGGAGGAAGAAGCGCTGTATGCGCAGGCAAAACTTGAAAAACACACGCAGCGTTATAACGCCAGGATGAAAGAGACAGAGGATGCTCGCCGCAATCAACCATCGACAGACTGACCCCGGTAACGGCACGAGGTTTTGATGATTACTGTTATTATTTTTGAGATGAATGGCTGGCGTGAATGGACACACCGCGCCCGAACAAAGGATGCACAGACAGCCATCATTCGGGCTATGAATAAACATTTTCCACGATCTTACCATTTCGTCCCTGATGATATTGATAATGCACCTGTATTATTTGAATCTGTAACACGTACACCGAATGTAAAAATAACCGGTCATATCTGGAAACCTATGTGGAACAGGGGAATTTGCTGGAGCGTCAAGGGTCCGTCAGTAATTGTCACGCTCATCCAGGGGGATTGACATAAAAAACGGTCGTGGGAAATCTGGATTCAGCGACCAGGTGGAACCATTTTAACGCAACCGTACAATATTGTACGGTTCCCAAACGCAGCCCTGATAAAGTCATTCGATGGCGTATTTCTTATTGAGAATAGTTACAAAAAGGGGATCGCCATCCGGTTCCTGGAGAACGGTCTCAGTACAGAAGGGACAATGGGCAAAATGGTTATCCAAATCCTTGCTGCCGTAGCTGAAGCGGAACGTGAGCGTATTCTGGAGCGGACAAACGACGGCAGAATAGCGGCACTTGCCGCAGGCGTAAAATTTGGCAGGAAGAAGCATCCACGAACGCCTACAGCGTTGGAGCTTATATCACAGGGAGAATCTCTGGGCAGTGTGACAGAAAAAACAGGTATCTCTCGATCGACGTACTTCAGGTTAAAAAGAACAATAAAGAATGATGCTAAAATTGCAACCTTTTCTAAATAAATTCAATTAATTACCTAAGCAAGGTGAGACTTTTAGAGGAAATGGGCGCGAACCCCCTATCTGAATCGTTATATACTGTGTATATACGTAGTAATGACGAGGTGATAAATGACACAGGTTAACATGAGTTTAAGAATCGACGCTGAACTGAAGGATGCTTTTATGGCCGCTGCAAAAAGCATGGACCGTAATGGCTCTCAGTTAATCCGGGATTTTATGCGCCAGACCGTTGAACGGCAGCATAATACCTGGTTCCGTGACCAGGTTGAGGCAGGACGTCAGCAACTCGGGCGCGGCGATGTGCTTTCCCATGACATGGTCGAATCTTCCGCTGCTGCATGGCGGGATGAAATGAGCAGGAAGGTCGCCGGTAAATGATGGAGATATTCTGGACCATGCTGGCCAGCCAGGACCGGAAGCGCATTCGTGAGTACATTGCGGAGCAGAACCTGATGGCCGCCATTGAACTGGACGAACGAATTGGTTATTCAGCCAGCAGCCTGGCCGGGCAGCCGTATAAAGGCCGCAACGGTCGTGTGGAAGGTACCCGGGAACTGGTTATTCACCCGCATTTTGTTCTGGTTTATGAGGTCGACAGCCAGTGGGGAAAAGTGTATATCCTGCGCGTGTTGCATACTGCACAGAAGTGGCCATAGAGGGGCTGTCCGGATATAAGGAGATGCAATAACCATGAATAATGATGAGCTGGCCACCAGACGTGCGCAGGCGATTGCCGAAGACAGGTGTTTCTCGAAAGGACGTCTGCGCGATGAATCCAGAATGAAACCAGCCCCCGGTGCTGAGCCGGTTAAGTGGTATAAAAACACTTATGGTGGCAGGTTCGCTGTAGGGGTCAGTTTGGATATGGGAAAATTTTGTACGTTAAGCGCATTATTTAACCAATAGAGATGCATAACGGATTGATTTTGCGTCAACGGCTATCGCTTTTAAATTATCGCCATTGCGGTATTGCATTTAGGTTATCCGATTGAGTTCAAATCCCCTGAAAACAGCGTATAGCGCGGGAGTACACCCAACCGCGATAACGCAACCGTACAATATTGTTCGTTTCCTAAACACAGCCCTATAATTCCGGCAAGTGTCATCTGTATTTAAAGGACGTGTGAGTATGAAATTTATGGAATGTGCTGTCCGGGATGTGATTTATGGGACCAATGTCCGTATTGTCAAACCGGTCAACATTTATGAATGTGAACTCAGGGACAATGTGTTTGTCGGCCCCTTCGTTGAGATACAGAAAGGCTGTGTCATTGGTAGTGGAAGTCGGATACAGTCGCACACGTTTATTTGTGAGAACGTAACACTGGGGGAGAACTGCTTCATTGGTCATAACGTGACGTTCGCCAACGATCTGTTTCGTTCAGGAGCACCAGATCCGTCACCGGATAACTGGATCAGCATTATCCTGGGGGATTCGGTTACTGTTGGCAGTGGAGCCATTATTCTGTCTCCGTATATATGCAGCGGAGCTGTTATCGGTGCGGGGGCAGTTGTAGTAAAACCGGTTGAGAACAAAGGCATTTATGCAGGAAACCCGGCAAGACTGATCAGAATATTATGAAAAAAGAAAAGGGCCGTTACTGGGGTCCGCTTGGAAAACGGAAAATATCCCACGCTAAGACTGTTTTTTGTACGATTCGATATCGACATTGCGTAATGGTCGGTACTTCCCTGTACCCAGCTTAAGATTATTACGCCAGACATCATCCCCATTAAGATTGATATGCTCCCAGCCCAACGGCGAAAGGTGAGAGAGCAGTTGGTCATTAATCGGGAGCTTTTTTCGTTTCAGGGATTCAATGGCTCTTTCTATGTATACCGTGTTCCATAACGCGATTGCCGCTGTCAGTAACGTCAGACCACTGGCCCGGTAACTCTGATTCTCCAGCCCCCTGTCCCTGATTTCACCCAGCCGGTGCATAAAAACCGCTCGCGCAAGAGCATTACGGGCTTCTCCTTTATTCAGCCCAGCTTGTACACGTCGTCGCAAACCAGGATCTCGAAACCAGTCCAGCATAAACAGTGTCCGTTCAATTCGACCAATTTCTCTCAGCGCTTTGGCCAGTCCATTCTGTTTTGGGTAACTGGCTAACTTTTTCATCATCAGCGATGCAGTGACTGTCCCCTGTTTAATCGAAGCTGCCAAGCGTAATACCTCACCCCAGTACGTTTCAATATCTTTGAGATTCAGGCTGGTTGTTGATATGACGGACTGAAGCCCAGGATATCGCTCAGCCTTTCCGTGAATAAACAGTCGCTTATCATGAAGATCCCTGATCCTCGGCGCAAAAGCGAATCCCAGCAAATGCATTAGTGCAAAAACATGCTCTGTGAAACCTGCGGTATCGGTGTAATGTTCGGTAATTTCCAGATCACTTTCATGATACAACAGGCCATCAAGTACGTGGGTTGAGTCACGTACCCGACTAATCACTTTGGTGTAGAACGGGCTATATTGATCTGATATATGCGTATAAATCTGTACGCCCGGCTCCTGGCCATATTTAAGATTGACCTGACCAGCATAACGCCCGTGACTGCCCACCCGAAAGTTCTGCCCGTCTGATGACGATGTTGTCCCGTCGCCCCAGAATGCTGCTAATGGACGTTTCCCCTGCGCGTTTACCAGTTCTGCAAGGGCGGCTGAATAGGTTTCGTCATGGATGTACCATGCCTGGATACCTTCGAGGGACGATTTTGTTACCCCGGGGCAGGACTCTGCCATTTTTGTCAGCCCCAGATTAATACCGTCAGCCAGAATTGTGGTCAGCAACAGCCTTCCGTCTTTTGGCCTGATGTTATTATTTTTGAGATGCGTGAAGTGACGTGTAAAACCAGTCCAACTGTCAACTTCTTCCAGTATTTCTGTAATTTTCGGATGGGGGAGCATGTTATAAACCAGACTGGCAAAGGCAGAAACACCGGAAGGAATGAGGTAGCCTGAGTTTAACGGACACTCCTTCCTGAAATAGAATGGCATCAGAATGAGCTAATAATGAGCAGAAAAACCCAACGTTACTCTAAAGAGTTCAAAGCCGAAGCTGTCAGAACGGTTCTTGAAAATCAACTTTCGATCAGTGAAGGCGCTTCCCGATTATCTCTTCCTGAAGGCACTTTAGGACAATGGGTTACCGCCGCCAGAAAAGGGCTCGGTACTCCTAGTTCCCGCACGGTGGCTGAACTGGAATCTGAAATTCTGCAACTGCGTAAGGCGTTAAATGAAGCTCGCCTTGAGCGAGATATATTAAAAAAAGCAACTGTAGATTCAATTGGTCAACGCAACAGTTATGTGAAAACATGGGGTTGCGGAGGT
>ERZ791861.363-NODE-363-length-29219-cov-4.936737_pt1 | contig 29219 bp, 26 predicted proteins | sample MGYA00510283_ERZ791861 | MGnify/ENA primary metagenome ERZ791861 (study PRJEB30046, sample SAMN00792074) | human gut metagenome | study: EMG produced TPA metagenomics assembly of the A metagenome-wide association study of gut microbiota in type 2...
AGCGCCAGGTCTTGGAAAACCTGCCGCTTACACGAAAGATACCGTCCTTATAGATACGCTTGATGGGGATGGACTGCTGCACACTGCGCGGGATGTAAAAGGCATCCCGCTCCGTGCTGCGGCCCTTGAATAGATTCCTCACTTCTTGTCCTCCTCCCAAAGATCGTATAGATAGTTCTCGCTGTGCCACAGCCGCCGACCGGCCAGCAGGAAGTTAGTTTTGCACCACGCCCACAGGAATTGCTCCAGCGTCAGGCCGTTGTAGTGAAAGAAGCCTGCCGCCGCCATAGGCGCAGCGCCCACGATGCACAGCCAGCCCAGCGTCTCGCGGTCTAATACGCCCCGCAGGGCGAAGTACAGCCCCACCGCCGTACCCACCGCCAGCAGCGAACAGATCAACTGTCGTGCTGTTAGGCCGAAGTAGACGGTTTCCTTGTAGCTGCGAATTTCTTTGTTGATTTTGATTTCCATGTGCTACCCCTCACTTATTATACGGCGGAAAGACAATATCACTTTCCACTTCGTTACCCCACACGTCCCAGCCAACGGACTTTTGCCGTGCAAAAAGCTCTATGCGGGGCACATCCCCCATAAGGCGCTCAATGCGACGCCGCGCTTCCGCAGGCTTTTTGCTGTGTTCCTCTATGTGGGAAACGATGACTTGCGGCACATCCTTCGCCTGCCTTTTAGGATGCCCTTTTGTTCCCAGCAGACATATTTCTGCGTTTGCCCTCGTCCAGTACCCCATGCCCATAAACAGGCTATCTGCCACTCTGTTTTGCTTGATCCATGTAAAGGCCACGGTTTTATACGCAAAGTCCCAATGCGTCATCACATCCCACGCCTCGCGCAGCATAGGAAATGTGATCCACATGAACAAGGCACAATCATCCGCAGCCAGCAGACCGACAGGCAATTCCCGAATACCCTCTACAGGCATTATAGGGTAATGCTTTTTTGCAAACTCCGTTTCACATTCCTTACTATACGTCTTATACGTCCACGGCGGATCTGCATATATCACATTGTACTTTTTCATTGTGTTCCTCCATAAAATGTCGAAACCCGTCTCAATTTGAGACGGGTTTCGGTGCATGTTCGAATTGCATTATGCATTCTACTGTGTTCATTTTAGCCAATTTGTAGTGTTCCATTTGCATAGCGAATGTAACCCGTTTCTAACGCCGGATTTCCATTGCTGAGTGTTTTCAACACTTTCATAAGGTCGAAAACAGCCAAGTACTCCCCTGCAATATGATTTAGTTCAAAATCATACCGCAAATGCTTAAATAGCACTGATAAAGATGGGAGAAGCTCATCTATATCGTTTATCTTTCTACGAATAGCCGCTTTGCTTTCTTGAGAAATCCTACGAAAAAGGTCGCATAGATCATGCGTCCCTAATTTCTTCCCATCATTTCTTGCATCATAATAGATCAAACTTTTCAGATATATTTCACACGCAAGACCAGCAAGAGAAAGATATATCTCCAAATGAGCGTCGAGTGTAATATTCGGATTATCGATATTGCAATTTCTTGTTATCAAATCAAATAGTCCATCAGCGGTCTGATTTGCTCTTGTTGCTAAGCGCTTCATCTCTATTTCGTCAGAATAATTCACGTCTTTTTTAGTGAACTCAGCTCCTTCAATATGGAGTGTGCTTCTTTCTTGCCTTACATCAAGTCCAAGAATAGAATCATGTGTAAATTCCCGGTGAGCCATCAACATCTCTCCCAAAACATTTTTCAGTCACACCCATGCAATCATATTGTCTCACAGGAAGGGTATTCTGTCAACCGATAATCTCCATCAATTTTGTGGAATATTCGCAGTAGTCCCACGCTTTACATCTCAAGCATCTCCCGTACTACGCGGTCGGCACCCTTCACCAAGCCCACCAGCACCAGCATATTGAAGATCACCTCGCCCAGATAGCCCCACACCTGCGTGACTACCGAGCCACCGCCCAACACCACCGTGTCGCTGGCGGCGAAGGCCGAGAACACGATACAGGCCAGCACGATCACCGCGCCCTCCAGGCACACGCCCATATAGCTTTTGAGAAAGGCACGCCCCATTTGGGACGTGCCCTCTCCCGCAAAGGACGCCAGTGCCACCGGCGACAGCGCAGCGTACAAATAGAGCTTGAAGAAACGGCCATATACGGTGAGGATCATCAGAAACGCCAGTACCGTGATAAGCAGGCAACCCAGCAGCGTTACCAGCCACAGGGGAATACTGGCGAGGAAGCCCACATCCTCGATAGCAGTCGCTATCTCCGCAGGCAGTGACACGGCTGCTCCGTCGATACCGCCCACACTGCCGGCAGCGGTGGAGATGATACCGGCGCAGACCGCGAAAATGTCTACCATCAGGTCGATGCCGTAGGTAACAGCCAGCTTCGCCATGATGAAGTAGATAAAATGCCGCAGGACGTGTTCAGGCCGCTGGAAATCCCGAAAGCTGGTGCTGCTGCGGAAGATACCGATGGCCAGAAACAGCACCAGCAGTCCGTAGCCGATGCCCTGCATGGCTCCGTTGACGGTCTGGATCGTCTGCCAGATGGTGCCGCCCTTAAATGCCTGGGGCGATTGGGTCAGCAGCGACCACATCTCCGTCAGCTTGTCATTCCATACACCAAAGGCATAGTTGAGATTGTCAATGATCCAGTTGTTGTCCATACCTTACACCGCGCCGATCAGCGTCAAGATCTCCTTGGCGAAGGTAATAAGCAAGCCGCCGAACAGGCACAGCAAGCCCTGCGTCCGCTGGCTGGCGTCGTGGCTTTGGATGCTCATGCCCACCTGCACGATACCCCAGCCGAGAATGATGATGCCAATGGCCTTGATGATGGAAAAAATAAAATCAGACAGGTTGTTGACGATGGTCAGCGGATCACCGCCGGTAGCGTAGACCGGCACAAGGCAGCAGAGAGTGAGTCCCGCGCCTGCACACACGGCTCTTACAATGGTGTTAGGTTTCTTCAATTTCATGTTCGTCCTCCAAAAATGTATAGTCGTCCAATGTGCGGAATTCGTAAGGCAGGTCGGGCAGCGTGTAGTCCGGCACAGGCGGGTTGTGGATGTAAGGCTTCGCCCGACCATCCGCTGTGCGGCGCACATTGGGATGCTTTTTGATGTCGTACTTCTTATCCCGCACCGGCTTTTCGCCTCGAATGAACAGCAGCGCATCATTGGTGGGCAGCATCCGTATTTCGTCAGGGGTCATCAGGTCACGCCCGGTCTGCTGGAAATTCACAGAGCTTGACCCACTGCGTCCCTTCGTCCGCCCGCGTGTGCGGGTATGCACCGTTTCCTTTCCCAGCAGCTTCGACACAAATTCCAGTGATGTGGGCTCGTTGCCGCCACCGAGAAACAGGAGGGTATCACAGTTGCCGATGATACCCTCCCACTCGTCCTTATACAGTGCCTTTATGCTCTGGATATTCTGTACGATGATGTTGATGCCGATATTATAGCTGCGGCAGGTAGCCAACACCTTGGGATAGCTGTCCGGCTGGGCAACGTTGGCCCACTCGTCCTGTATCACGCGCACCGGCATGGGTAGCCGTCCGTTATACCGCTCGTCCGCCCGCAGATAGAGCTGTTGAAAGCACTGTGTCAGCAGCATACTGACCAGATAGTTCATGCTGCCGTCGTTGACGGGAATAACGCAAAAGATTGCGCGCTTACGCTCACCCATCGAAGCAAAATCCATCTCATCGGTCTGCATCATGGCGGCATACTGCGGAAAGATAAACGCTGCCAGACGCACCGATGCCGTCACAAGAATGCTTTTTGCGGTCTTGCCCGCCGCCTGCTTGTAAACCTTATATTCCCGCACGGCGATATGTGACGGGTCGCGCTCCTCCAAAGTTTGGAACAGCAGATCCAGCGGGCTTTGATACTGCTCGTCCTCCTCCATGACCCGCGCACATTCCAGCATGAACATCAGCATTTCAAAGTTCTGTTCCTCCACAGGTGCCTCATAGAGCAGATACAGCATCAGCGCAGAGTCCAGCGCGATCTCCGCCTTTTCCCAAAACGGATCGTTGGATGCACCCTTGGGCGGTGTGGTGTTTTTCACCAGATTGTCCATGAGCTTCAGCACATCCGGGTCGTCCCGAATGTAGGTGAAGGGGTTATAGCCGTCCGATTGCCGGGGGTGGATGAGGTCAAATACCTTAATGTCGTATCCCTCGTCCTTAAGTAGATAGCCGGTACTACGCAGCATCTCTCCCTTTGGGTCAACGATCAGATAGGAGCAGTTGACGCTCATAATGCCAGGTTTGCAGAAAAATCGCGTCTTGCCGGAGCCGCTGCCGCCCACCACAAGGATATTGAGGTTGCGCCGATGCTTGTAGCCATCCAGCCCAATGGAAACGCGCTTTGTGAGGATGACATTTTTCCCGTTTTGGTCTGCATACCGCTTGTTCAGTTCGCGGGCATTGCCCCATTTGGCTGAGCCGTATTCCTCGCCAGGGCGGCGGTTTTCATGATCAGCGTAGTATAAAAGAACACCGCCACCGTAGAGCAGCAGAAACACCAGCAAAAAACGCGGCGTATACGCTGTCCATCGCAGCAGATCGGGACGCCTCACCATAGTGCTGATGCGCTCCAAGAGTGCAAAAATATTCTCTCCGGGGATATAGACGCTGGCGGTTACCATTGCGAAGTACACAACCGGAAGGCAAAGAATTGCCCAAACAATGGGATGCATCTTCTTCATGGCAACACCCTCTCGCAATACACCACATACCTCTCCCGCCCGCCGCTGGCGTAGGGATGGCAGGTCAGCAGCGTCAGCAGGTCGCGGTTTGATTGAATTTTGATTCTTTCGATTTGATGCGGCTGGATGATCTGAATGTCTGCCACGGTGTAGGTCAGCGTCTCCCATAGATTGGTGAGCCTTACGGTATCCCCTACAGCCAGCTTATCTATGTGCCGAAAGTAGTCCGCTCCGCGCCATCCACGGTGGCCTGCAATGACGCAGTTGGTGTTGGCACCGCCGATGGGGGCGGAGGTATTGCCCAGCACCGCCGCGCCTGCGGCAAGGTGGTCATCGGACGCGCCCAAATAAACCGGCATGGTCAATTCCATAGCCGGTATCTCCAGCACACCGATGATCTCATCTTCAATACCGTAAGCGGTCAGGTCGGCGGCGGGTTCTTCGCAGGCTTCAAGGTCGGCGAGATTGCACTGCTTTTCTGTGTAAAGCTGCCGGTTGTACTCCTGTAGAGCCGCCAGCAGTTCGGGGTATTGCTGCTCCGGCTTCCGTTCTTCAAGGAAGTTTTGTACGGCTTCGTTCGTGTCGGCTTGAAGCCTGTGTCCTGTGAACATCGGCCACAGCATCACGCAGGTGCCCGCCACGGCCAGCAACGCCGCCAGTACAAAAGGTGTCTTACGCATGGCGCATCCTCCGTCTTACCAAAAAGTAAGCACCGCCAACCACAGCCACCGCGCCAAGGCCGATGCCTAAGCCAGTGAGGTAGTGCTGTGTCCATGAGGATGCCGCTGGTTTTTCCGCGGTGGCAGCGGTTGCCTGTTCGGGTGTGTACGGAATGCGGTGGCCTCGCACCAGCAGCCTGTGGGTGTTGACACCAAACGGCGTGCAGGTCACCAGCGTTACATAGTCCTTACCGTCCTCGATTTGCAGCAGACTCGTGTCCGTGGGCAGCACAGTAGCGATATTGTCCACCTGATATGCCAGCACCGCACCCAGCACATGGATATAAAACGTGTCTCCCGCCGCAAGCTGGTCAATGTCCGAAAACAGCTTGGAGCTCGCCATGCCGCTGTGAGCCGACAGCACCGCATGAGTGCTTTCTCCACCCACCGGCAGAGATGTGCCGACCACATGGCCAACTGACTTTTCCAGCGTGTCCGCGTCCGTGCCGTGCTGCACCGGCAGATATACGTTGATTTTGGGGATGTCTACATAGGCCATGGCGCCGCCCACCGTGAGCTGCTGGGCATAGGCCAAGGGAGGGGCGGATGCCCCTCCCTTGGTAATGGCTGCGCCGGACAGCATGGCGTTGTACTGCTGCGCGGCTTCCCGCTGGGCAGTCAACTCGACGTCATCGGTGTCCGCGATAGTTGCGGTGTAGGTGGTTTCTATGTCCGAATGATACCTTTCGCTCAGAAACTCTCCCACCAGTGGGTAAAGTAGCAGCCCCAGCGCCACAGCACCGCAAGCCGCCGCCAGTAACCAGCGTTTCACTGCTCGTTCTTGTGCTTACGGCTGCGGATTACGATGAAAGCCGCCGCGCCCAACAGTGCCACACCACCAATAGTGAACATCCACGTGCCGTAGCCACCAGTCTTTGGCAGGTCGAAGCCGGGGTTGTTGACCACAGTCAGCGGCACAATGGCGTTGCCCTCGCTCATGGTGACATCCTTGCCGTTGACGGTGACGGAGGCGGTCAGCAGTTTGGCACCGCACTTCTCGCACTGGCCATTCTCAGCGGTCTTGATAACGATCTTGATCGCGTCCTTCAGCAGCACATAGCCCTTGTCGGTGGCAGTCTCGGTCAGGGAGTAGGTGTCATCCTCCAGCCCCTTGACCACGATGTGGCCGCTGCTATTGGGAATGAACGTAGTAGCGTCAGCTTTCTTTGCCGCAAAACCCTTGGCATAGTACACGCCATCCGTCAGGTCGGCAACCACGAATACATCATCGGTGTCATTGTGCAGCTTAAACTTCACATTTCGCAGATTGCCGCCGTTATCGCTGAACTGCTTGAGAACGTCGATGCCGTAGGTATACACATGACAGCAGTCCTTGAGGGTATCAAAGTAAGTCGTGTTGGTGCGTTTCCACGTCAGCTCGACCTCGTTGGGGTTGTCGGTATCGCCCATCTTGGCATCGGCGGTCAGGGTGGCGGCGTAGGTGAGGCGCATGGTGCAGTCGGAGTAGCCGCGCTTCACGCTGTCGGTGTAAACGGTGGCAGCTTCGTTGATCTCGCTCAGACCGGCATCGGTCATGCGGATGGTCATGGTGTTGGCGGTATCATCGTAAGCCACGGTGAACTTGCCGGAGCTTTCATCCCATGTGGCGATCTTATCAGTGCAGCCAGCGTCCTTAAAGAACTCGATGACCACGTCGTTCTTGTTGTAGCGGATGCCCTTGCTCAGCGTGTCCACATAGGTGTACTCGCTCAGAGAAGAAGCCTTGGAGGTAATCGTGGGCAGGGTGCTGATGATCTGATAGTCCACAACATCACCCACGGATGCGGTAGCAGTGTGAGCGTAACCGTCCTTGATGTCGGTCAGGCTGCCGGTGTTCTTGCCGGTGGAGTTCTTGGCCTCACGCACGGTCTTTTCGAGGTCGGGGTTGCCGGTCTGGTTCTTGGGATAAACAGTGACATCGTAGCTCCATGCCGCACCGTCGATGGTAGTCATGGGCAGAGATACGAAGAAGGGATTGCAGGTAGACGTCACATTTTCAGGGGCTCTGGTCTCCACGACGAGATACAAACCCTGCTCCAACTGATCAGCGGAGGCGTGGCCGGTGGCGTCGGTCTCCGTCATATCCACGCCGCCGTTCTTCACGGCGGTTTCCAGAGCGTTCTTCACATTCGTAGCGTTGGCTGCGAGAGCTGCGGCCAGCTTGTTGTTCAGGCTGTCGCTGGTGAAGTAGTTGATACCGCCCTCAGTCTTGTGAGCGTCTGCGGCGGTCAGGTCGATGGCAGACAACACGGCGTTGCTGCGGTCGGAGCTGTCGAAACCATACAGCACACCCACCTGACGCTGGCCGTCCACCAGTTCATTGTTCATGGTGATGTCGGCAATACGGAGGTAGGTAAACTCCACGCCTTGAATGGCATACTTGCTCAACTTGTCGGTAACCGCACCGTCACGCAGGCCGGTGGAAACGTAGGACTCCGCGTCCCACGCGCCGTCATTGCCGGCCTTGGTGATGTCATACTTGTAGATGCTCAGGGATGCTTTCTTTCTGGGATCGATGGTAGGCGCAGAATCTGTTGCGGCAAATGCCGTCGTAATCAGGCCGATGGCCATAAGCGTCGCCAGAATCAGTGCCAATACACGATGGATCTTTTTCATGTTCAGTTGTTCTCCTTGTTCATAATTTTTGAGTTGAGTTTTTCACTTTTTACGGGTATACTGGTGGTATCAATCCGAAGGAGGTGATTGCAGATGGTCTATACCGTGGAGCAAATCGCGCAGCGTATTTTGCCTGTTGCACAGAAGTACGGGCTGAAGGCGGTTTATCTGTTCGGTTCCTATGCCCGCGGCACGGCGACCGAATCCAGTGACATAGACCTTTTGATTGACACCTCGGGGACAAACATCAAGAGTCTCCTCTCGCTTTCCGCTGTGTACTGCGACTTGGAAGATGCGCTCCAAAAAAGCATTGACCTGATTACGGTAAGTTCGCTGGAGCAGCGGCCCCAGATGGAAAACGATGTACGCTTCCGTGATACGGTGCTGAAAGAAAGGGTGAATCTCTATGTTGCCGCCTGATGCCCAGCGCTTGGCCCATATCCGCGATTACTGCCTTGAGATCCGCAAGACGATCAAACGCTACGGAGACTCTTTTGAAGCCTTTGACAGCGACCCCGATTATCAACGTTCGGTATCTTTCTGTATTTTGCAGATTGGAGAACTGAGTGGAAAACTCTCCGCCGAATACCGGCTTGAAACAGCAAAACACATCCAATGGGGTCCCATCAAGGCCATGCGAAATCTTGTGGCGCATAACTACGGTAGCATGAGCCGCGAGATCATCTGGGAAACCGCCATAGCGGACATCCCCGTTTTGTGCGAGTTCTGTGAGCAGCAGCTACAAGCCTTTCAGAATTGAACCATCAGCCTGCCGTTTTGCGGCGGGCTGATTTTTTGCAAAAATAAACACCCATGCAAAGCATGAGTGCTGCAAACATAATGAGTGCAATAAAACCGTTGCTGCCCGTGAAGGGCAGGACGAAGCCTGCATTGTTGCAGGCAGTGATGGTAATGTCTCGGTTATTGCTGTCCAACGTTCCTGTGAACAGCGGCTCGGTCAGTAGCGTGTACCCTGCTGGGGCTTTGGTCTCCGTCACACGGTACTGCACACCGGTTTTGAGATCGTCCCACTTGGCAATACCAGTCTTGTCTGTGGTGATTTTGCTCACCTCCGACCAAGTCTTGCCATCTGCGGAAGTCTCCAGCAGCAGCTCCGCACCAGCGAGAGGACTGCCGGTAACGTCCACCTTGCGAACGGTGATACTCCCTTTTTCTTCCACAATGTTGACCTTAAAGTGAATATACGCCCACACGGGGTCGGGCAGCGAGGTCAGCGCCGCACACGCCTGGTAGCCGCTGCCGTTGCTGGGCTCCAGCAGCACAGACTCTGTGCCCTCCACATCCAGCGAGTAGCCGTAGTCGCTGCTGATATAGCCGTTCAGCTGCGCCGCTGCGTCCTTTGTGGCCGTCACGGTCAGCGTGTTCCAGCTCTGATTGACCGTCACGCCGCTGATATTAGTGCTGAAATAGTACTGCGACAGCACACCATTGGTGTCGGTGGCCGTACCGATGTACTGACTGCCGTCCCATGTCAGCGTAATAGCGTTGGCGTCCGAAAGCTGATTGCGGTACTTCACCGCGAAGCTGGGGATCTTGCCGTGGTTCATAATGCGGTCAATAATGATGTTGTACGCCACCGCCACGTCGTCGCCCGCATAGTGGAACAGGTTGGCGCAGGTGGTGTCGTACAGCGTGTAGGGGTACACCGGGCTGCGGTAGCCGCACACGAACTCCCACACCACCGCCTGCGTCGCCAGCTGCGCGCAGTCCGGGTGCATATTGAAGCCGTAATTGCCGCCATAGCCGTAGGCCATAGCCAGCGTCACGGCATACCGCTGATTCCACGTCAAATCGCTCCACGATGTGGAGGAATACTGCAAATCACCGCTGGCCGAACGCACCTCCGGCTCCATGCAGTAGGCCGGGACAGTCTCCCCTGTGTCGTTCCGAGTAAAATACTTCAGCTTGTTGCTGGTGTACGGCCCCCACTGGGACACCGGCGATTTGTCCTCATGGTAGCGGTACTCATTGCCGCTGCTGACGATACCCGTGACCGTGGCGGCGTGGGCGGTCACAACGGACAGCCCCATGATTGCTACTAAAAGACATACCAGCGTCAACAGCTTAGGAATTGTTTTCTTCATGCTCGTCCTTTCTCCCAACGCAAAAGACCGGCAGCTCACGCTGTCGGTCTTTCGATCGGGTATTCAGTTGGTTTATCCGTATAGCACCACTACGATGTACTCGTCCGATGCCGCATCGTAGCGGGCGGTGCAGTTGAACCGCGCATACGCGCTGACCGTCTCTGCGCCGTCCATGGCGGCGAGGCAGGCGAAGGTGGCGTCCACGTTGCCCTTTACGGCGGCGGTCAGTGCCGCCTGTCCGCCGTTCTCCGCCAGCCATGCCACGCTGTCCGCCGTGCCGGGGAAGTAGCTGGAGTTGGCGGCGGTCATACTGGTGTCGATGGTCACGCCGTACTGCGCTCTTGCGTACTCGTTGCCCACCCGGACAGCCTCCGCGATGGAGTAGATGTTCCCGCTGGCGGCAGGCTTAGGCGCAGGGGCAGGTTCGGGCGTAGGCGCAGGCGCAGGCTCTTCCTCCTGTTTCTCCTCTGCTGGGGTAGGCACTGGTGTGGGTGCGGGAGCAGGTTTATCCTCCGGCGCAGACGCGGGTGTCGCTGGTTCTCCCGGTGCAGTGGGCGATGCCGTTTCAGCAGGTGCAGGCTGTTTTTTCGCGGCTTTATCCGCATTCTCCGCACCCGCCCGCTCAGGAGCGACGTTGCTCTCGGATGTATCGCCTCCATCTTCTGTTTGCGGCAGCAGAGATTCGGCCACCGTGCGCTCCTCTTCGTTCTGCTCGGCCTGACTTGCTGCATAGGCAGAGACCTTGGTGTTGGACTCAGACGAATCCGAAACCGGTGCTGGCTGGACTGCGCAGCCTAACAGACACACGGCACTCAAAATAAGTGAAACTAAACGCATTCTTTTTCTCCTCATGGGCGTTCTCTCCTTTACGTAAATATCGCAGCACTGTTTAATGTGCTTTGAAGATATTTACGACTGGAGCCTCGCCTTTTTCAACACTATGTACTGTTGTTTGGGTTTTGCGGCGATTGCATTTGCCGCTCGGGTGTGAAACGCTGCTCTGCCTACCACATATAAAATACCCTCTTCCTGTATGCGAAAGACCGCCGAGTTACCACCCGGCGGTCTTTACAATTTTGACTGTACCAAGTATAGCACATGGTGATTTACGGTGAAATCGCAAAACAGTGCCAATCCATTGCCATACCCTGCCGATACCGTGTCAGATCAGACATGCTGCTTGATAATTCGGGTGATGATCCCCAGCGCAACGCCATGTTCCTCATCCAGGTGGGTAACGGCAAAGCTGACATCATCCTTTCGTCCGGGTCTGCGCCGATCATAGCAGGAATGTGCTATGGCATTGGCACCGTTGCTAAGGCGGATATACACAACGCCCTTATGGATATGGGTGACCTTCCCGGCATATTTGCCCTGAATACGGCATTTCTGGAGATTGTCATTCTTGCTGTTGCCGGATACGCTTTTGATGTCGGCTTTAATTCTGATGTGCTCCGGCTCTGTGCGGTCAATCTCCAGCACGCGTACCAGAGTCTTGTCTCCCACAGCATAGCGGTCATGAGCATCGCCGATCCAGTCCCACGAAAGGTCGCGAGCCAGAATGGATGTCTCCACGCCAAACACTTCGACCCGGACGACCTGCTCCGCCACAGCAATCACACGGGCTTCCACCACGCGCCCGTCATAAATACGATACTGTCCGTCACTGTCCTTACCGAAATAGTAGATCTGCTGCTTCTTCAGCATGGCGTCCTTTCGGCTGGCAACAACGGTTCGGCTTTTGGCGTCGATGCCCTTGACCACAAGATCCACCTCTGCGCCCAGCATCTTATTGAGGATCTTCTGGTGTCGGAGGATCATCTCATTATAGTCAGCACCGTACATATCTGCCGGGAAGTCCAGCACCATCTCCTTCAAGGGGATCACAATGCGGAAACCCTTGTAGTCCACAATGGCAATGGTTTTCCCCGCCTCCGTTCTTTCAATGCCGCTCAGCATACCGGAGAGCATGCGCCGGGTGCGGTAGGCATTGTGGATCTCGTGCCAGATAATGTCCTCCATCTGCGCCTGCGTTTCCGCTTCGCCCCGGGCATCCAATGTCAAAATATCTCTCTGTTGGACAGCGGCAGGGGCAGGTTCAGCAGAGGCGGCAGCATCCTCAGTAGGCGGCGTAGCCTGCTTCTCCACCTCTACCGTCTTTTTTGCAGCGGTTCGTTTGCGGACAGTGCGCTTCGGCTTTTCAGAGGGTTGGGGATCCTCCGGCACAGTCACCACTTCCGCAGGCTCAGCGAGAACACTCTCTGTAGGTACAGTATCCTCCACAACAGGATCGGCTGCGGTTTCCGGCAAACACTCTTCTGCCACCGGCTGTTCTGCCGCTTCTTCGGGGACGACGGGAAGTGCCGGTGCTTCCGGCATCACGGCAAGTTCTTCTGTTTTCTTTCTCGGCATATTACTTTCCTCCTTAGCTCATATTTTGGTTGACATGATGGAATCCTTATCGGTTTTTACAAACTCACTGCGCCTGTTCGGCACCTTCTTTGACTTAATAGGCTGCTCTGTTTGTTTCGGTGCGGGCGAAAACGCAGGGCTTTTACGCCATTCCGGGATATGGGCGGAGGCCTTGCAGTCCCGCAGTTTCTTTGCCTCGTAGTGATTGGTATAGTCGTACTTATCTACCTGCAGCACCTTGTTGCCGCGTGCGATGACCAGCGCGCGGTTTACCGGCAGGCGCAGCACCTCATCCATAGTCAGTAGCTTGCGCTTGCCCACGCCGCTGGTTTCGCGGAACTCCGGCGTGTAGTTGCTGATACGCCATGTACCCAACTGCTTGGCCTTGCTGGAGACATGGACGCTGACCTCCCCGGTGCGGTCACTGAGGAATTTGGCAGTCAGCTCATCGGTGCAGCCCAGTGCAAGCTGATAGTCGCAGCAGCCCAATATCTCCTGCCATTGGTTGTAGGGATACCGGTTCTGCAAGCCCGCCAGATTCTGAAACACGCAGCTCATGCTGACGCCCCGCGAGCGGATCACACTGATCTTCCGGCTCAAGTCTGGAATAACGCCGCAGGCTGTCAACTCTTCGCCCAGCACATGAACGGGGACTGGCAGCCTGCGGTCGGCACAGTTTTTATCCGCGTAACGGATCAGCTTGATAAACGCGAAGGACAGAAACAGGGACGTGAGAAAATCAAAGGTACTGTCCTGATCGGATGTGATGCAGAAATAGGCACAGGGCTGCTTGCCCGGCAGCTCCATATCAATTTCATCATGGCTGGTAATTTGACAGATGGGCCGATTCTGAAACACCTGTAATCGGCTGCCCAGCCCGATGATAACGCCGCTGCGCACCGTATCCGAGGATTGGCTGAACAGCGCGTAGGGTGCTCTGGCAGGATGGCTGGCCGGCAGCATGGAAAAGAGGTTATCCAGTTCCTTCTCTGCGTTCAGCACCAGCAGCTTATAGACCTCACCGATGTTCCGGCTCTCCGGTGGATAGCCCAGTGCCACATATAGCACCAACGCTTTCAGCAGGTTCATCTCGGCAGCGTTCCAGAAATGGTCGCCCTTTTCGCTGCCGGTATTCCTGATGATAATGTCGCAGAAGATCTGCGCCATCAGCTCATCACCCTCGATCTCCGCCAGGCAGTTCCATGAATCAGAGTTCTCCGGCTGGATCAGGTTGAACACCTTTACCACGTAGCCCTTGCTGCGCAGATATTCGCTGGTCTTTTCGTAAAGCTCCGATTTCGGGTCGGTGATGATCAGTGACTCCTTGTGGCCGTTGTGGGTCTCGGACGCGCTTTGCAAAATGCGATTGATGCAGTAGGCTCGCGTTTTCATAGAGCCGCTGGCGCCGAACACGGCGATATTGCCGTTAAGCCGGGAGTTCTCGGGAATACACACCACCTGATTGTCCAGCTTGCCCAGTATGACGCCGCTGTGCTTGCGGATATCGGACACCAGATCAAGGACGCCCTTCATCTCCGCTTTCTCCATGAAACCAGCCGTTCCGTAGGTGCCTTTGTTGGAATAGGTCAGGTTGCGCTCCGCGTCATACTCCCCGACATCGGAATAGCCCATGCGCATCACCATGACGATCAGCAGGCCCAGCAGCAACAGGCAAAGCCCTACGCCGATGAGCCCGCTCTTACTGAACAGTGCTTCGCAGCAGGCGGAGAAGGACAGCACCGGCGCGGCCGGGGAGCTTCCGTCGCCTGGCGTTCCGCCCGCGTCCTTCCACTGTTGATAGTTCCGGGCGAATTGCGATAGATAGCCACCGCCAAACAGCAGCCCTGATAGAAATAGCGGGAGGGCGAATAGCAGAGTTCGCAGTTTCTTTTTTTCTACGGAAAAAACCTCCTCTCGAACGCAGCAAAGTCAATGGCCTGCACAACAGCCCTGTCGCCGCAGTAGCGGCGCAGCACTTCAGCCTGATGGTCGAAGCAGATCAGGATGCCATAGCGATCCTGAAGCCGCAGTGCCGTATCGAACCGCCTGATCCGCGGCAGGTCACAGTCATAGGCAAACAGCACCGGCGCACCATCCGGCGTCATGGCGTCATTCTCCACTGTTTCACTCAGCTGCCGGGGCTCCAGATCAAGGAGCAGCAGCTCGCGCAGGTCATTGTCTAGTTCTTTATCACAGAGGAGGCGCAGCAGCACCTCTCCATGATGGTCGTTGGTCAAGAAGCAGAATCGCTCATAGCTGCCATCCAGAACGAAATAGTTTTTGCCACCCTGATCAGTCAGCAGCTCATAGGCCAGTTCCATGCTATCACCCAGCAGGAGACCCCGCACCGCATCCGGGTGATACTGGTGCGGCATTCGTTCACGGCACAGTACCGTCTGCATGAGTGCCTTTGTCCGCATCTCAGCTTTATAGCTCCATTTCATCAGCGCGTTGCCCATGTTGTAAACCACGTGGATATGCTGCGGTGTCAGCAAAACGCCCACGGACCGGGCACCACGGATTTTAACAAAGGTTGTCCCCATCTCCTTGATCTCACGGGATGAGTAGAAGGCAGGGGTGCAGATGCTACCAGTCGCTGTTTCACCGGGACGGAATACGCCGGGTTTTTCATCGCGGAAGATACTAACGTTGGCGTTACGCATGGTGATCAATGTCTGAGAGACACGGTGGAGTCGAAGCCTCTGCTCTGGCTCACTCCTGATGTGGTTGGTGGCACAGGCTCCGGACAGGTAGAAAGAAAACCTCTCCGGGTTGTGCTCCAGCAGCAGCTTTTTCGCCGCGGCGGTTAGCCGGTATCCACGCAGTCCGTTCTTATAGTAGGACAGCAAAAGCCGCTGACGCTTCAGCGACTTGACCACGTTCTCTTTGTAGCTGGTGCCACCGGCGAGCCTGCTCAGTTGGCTGGCCGGCAACTCACCGGACAGGGCGACCAGCGCCAATAGCTGATAGGCTTGTGATAGGCTACCGGGAGCTTTCTGTGGTAGGGTACTCATACTGACCACCTCCTTCTGGTGTGCAGTACCCAGACTGCCATGACCACGGTATTTTTCGCCCGCACCGGTCATGTGAAAATGCCCGGAAATACAGGCTTTGCCGTACCATCGTCATGTGTACTGTTTTTGATACGGTCGAAACACTATAAATCGGATATAGATCTGAGCCGATTCTCGCGGTCCGAAAGCCAGCCCTGAAAACGCTCCTTATCCATCACCGACACGCGGGTACAGTCACCGTCGCCGATCTCCGTCGTGTTATAGGCATCGCACAGCAGACCTGTATCATCCTCCATAACGAAAGTGGCAATCACATCCAAAAGCTGCTTGAGCTCCAGATTGTCATAGTCACGCACCCGGTTGGGGGACAGCTCGCGGCTGTAGATATGAGAAAAGCAGACAACACAGTGCCGGAACTTGGGCAGCGTGTGTGTCTGCGCATACTTACTAAGCGTGTAGTAGATGGGGTCTGTCAGATACTCGCAGCTATGCTTCTTGCTCTTCTTAGGCAGTAGACAGGGGAGCGTGATTTCCAGTATGCCATCTTTCTCTATAACAGAGATGCCCTGCATGACACCAGCCGATGTCAGATACTCGGCTTTTCGGATGGTGGTCGTCTCATAGATCAGGTGCCGCAGCCGGCAGGCAATGACCTCACCCCGCAGTGCGGCCTCTGTGGACAGCATTTCATAGTTATCTGAATGCCGCTGGATATTCGTGTTGTCCATAGCGTAGAGCGTGTTGGACAGGCGGGTGATCTCATTCAAAATGCTCTCTATCCGCTGCGAGAGGGTGGCTCTGTCCACAAGGTTCCTCCTTCCTGAAGTACTGTACGCAGCCCTGCTCATCCACCATGCAGTAGGCGGCGATATGAGGGATGTGCAGGTGCTGCATTTGGTCTTCTTCCTCAATGATAACGAGCCGTTGCCCGGAATCATCTTCCGCGGCCAGCGCGTGCTGCAGCAACGCTTCCTTACCCGGGCCTACATAGACAACCTCATATACCTCGCCATCGGCGAAGAATACCAGCTTTGCCGGCATATTGTCAGGGCTGTGATACTCCACCTTTTCGATAAAGTCCAGCAGCACCCATAGTGCCGCTGTCAGTTCTCTGTCCTCGCGGCAGTCAGGGACATCTCCGTAGCAATCCCGGTCAGTGTTATAAAATATCCGCTGCTGCTTGACCAGATAGCGCAGCAGGTTTTCAATCACGCCCTCCTTGCCCGGATACAGGCGTAGAAGCTGGTCACGGCGCATGCAGTGATAGACGGTTATGTTCCGCAGCAGCTCTGCGGCCTCCTGTCCATAGATCTGCTCTCTGTTTCTCATAGGCGGCATCACCTCCGTAATGCGTATTAACTCCGTATTAAATGCGTATTGATTTTGTAATGCGTGTTATCTCCGTATAAACGCCGTATTAGGTGTTTTCTGGCTTTATGGCTTTATAGATAAGAGAGCGGCAAATGCCGCTCTCTTATCTTCTCATTTACCTATAATAGATTCGTTTTGTTCGGATCACTTCAAGTCTATCGACTGGCAAGACCTTGGTTTCTTCCGTGAAAGGAATTAACTCGCCTTACCAAATCCGTTCTTAGTCCGTGCCCGTGTATACCTACCTTTCAGGTATCCATCCAGCAATTTCTCATGTGTATGCTCATAAAGTCCATCGGAACGCAGCAATTCGACGTTCCCTTCGACTCCATCTACGAATGCAGTCGCAGCCGACTTATCTTCAAAGCCTTTGATTGCCGTCAGATATGTTAACGCACTCTCTACATCAAGGCCCAACACAAACTCTATACAATCTTTGCTCTGTAGCACGCCTGCGAAAAATCTCAGCTTTTCAGGACAAGTCCCTTCATACGCTTTTTCCGACATCAGCTTCTTGATGAAGTTCTCATTTTTCGCCATGTAATCTGTCGTGTCCAAATAATCCTCCTTCTGAAACATCGCAAGATAAATCGGCCATAAGATTTTCCCATGTTCACCATCCTCTGGCTCAAACCTCCTCAGCGCACGGGTTTTGCAAGATACATACCGCTCATACTGTTTGAGATCGAAATATCTCTTGTAAACCTGCTCTGGCACAGTATAAACGGTATCGAAAGAGCATAGCAACTGTACAGTAGTTTTTGTTATTGTTTTGCTCAAATCACTACTATTAACGGCATCAACATATGCCTGCTGCAAGTCTTCGTCCTCTTTCAATTCACCATTCTTTAGCATCTGCCCTTCCCATTCAGAATCCATAATCCGCGTTGCCGTCATGAATCGAATTTTTTCAGTGGTAGCATTAAGATTTAATATCGCTTCAAAAGCACCTTTAACGCTGTTTTTTCTCTGCGCAGACATATATCTATAGCGCACCATGTCAAAATCCAATGAATAGAAAAGCTTACTTGCCACCTCAGGAGCAAGCTTTGCAATAAATAGCAATATTTTGTGCGACTCGGTGGTTCCTTGTTTTCTCCTGTTAAAACACCTTGACAGCATTTCGACTTCGTTCTCTGTAACCAAGGAAGGGGGGATCATGCTAATCACATCCTCAATAGGTGCATAGAACAATCGCTGCAGTTCAGTTTCTGTCATAACAGGACACTCTTCGCCAAACAGAAACTTATACCGCCTCCAGGTCTCCGGTTTCTCCTTCAAAACAAGCTCACGGATGGCCATAAGATAATCATTATTTTCTATCAACCAAGCCTGCTCTTCCTGTAATGCAGTCACAACACTATTGCAGTCAAACGGGATAGGATCCTCACGAGATAGCATTTGCAAAACAACATCTACCCAATGCCCATATATCTCCATCTCCTTTGTTACTGCAGGCGTATATCCTTCAAATCTGCCAAGCGTCGAAATATAATCCGTTGTCTGTTCAGATAATCCCTCCTCGCTTTCCTCTGCTACCATATTAACAAGCTGCTGGTACTTCCCAAAGAGGGACTCGCATATATCCCCCTTACCATTGCTTATTGCAGTAAACACCAAGCTCTCAAAATCAGGGGTGATCCTCATTATTTTTTTCTGATAGAACAGCATGTCTACCAAGACCGAGGCATCCTGCAGCATTTCCCATGCTGCTGTCAAGAATTTCCGCATGTCGGCCTGTATTGCATCTACACTTGCTTCTCGCACAAAGCGCACGGTCATATAATAAGCCATATCAGTGTTGAAATCCTTGCTGGCGGTATTGACTATCTTCAGTGCATCAAATGTGGTAACATTATCCAGTTCTTCTTTTGAAGCCATCTTATGCACGCCAAAAAACAATGGGCGATATCGCTGTATTTCACCCGAGAACTCCCTGCATAATTCCTTCCTCAACTGAAGCAGGGCCGTTTCTGAAAATTTTTCCTCCCACACTCTGACAAAATCAGTTGCATGCACTGCAGTGTAAAATTTCCTGTCAGAGTCAAAACGGAGAATCTTTTTAATTTGCATAATTGTTTTTTCAGTTGCATCAGATGAATAGTCGAGTTCACTCACCCACTTAACGACTTCCGAAAAAGCATGTTTTAACGCTTCTATGTAGAGTTGCTCAAACGAAAAAACTACATCTGGCAACGGCAGTTCCAATCGCTTGCGCTCCTCAAAAGTGCTCTCAATAATCTTGGAGTCGCCCTCTATAACTTTGTCAATTGATTCCTCCAATCCTGCTATTTCTTCACCGTATAGTATCGCTCGTTGAACTGTACGCTCGTCCACATTGAGAACTTTGCTATTTTGGGGATAGTTGTAAAAATACATCCGATAATTATTGTCAATCTTTTTAGATTTTACCAGCTGTTGTATTTCACTCCTGTAACCTTCGCTGATACCCGGCAAAATTTTGGCTATTTCCTCATCTTTAAATCCATTCTTTAGATAGAGATTTACAAGTTTTTGAAAAGCCTTCCCGTCTGTTGCATAAAAATCCTCTTCAAATTCCGTGGTTATATAAGCAACTATGGCGCACTTTTCAAACTCTATATCCCCACCAGCATTTCCGCTGAACCTTTCATGTAAAGATTCAAAAAGCGAAAAAGCTATATTGAGTCTATCTTTTATCTCTCGAAGCCCCAATCTTGTTCCGCGAATAATCCACTGAATGCCTGGGATATTCAGTACCTCTCCTTCCCATTCAATACCAACTTTCTTGATATCGGCTTCTTTTTGCTTAAGAAGTTCATTTAGAATGGTTTTATAGTCATCAATATTTATAGTTTGCAAATTGAGCACATAGTCAAACAGTTTTTCGTAAAGATGCCCATATTCTTCTCCCGCATTTTCCTTTGAACAGAGAAGGGTTTCTGGTTTTACATTGATGAGAAAAGTAACTTTGTTCCGGTATCTGCATTGCTGCCCAGCCACACTGTCGGGGACATAGTACTTTCGTAGTTCCTTCAGAAAATTAACAACGGCGTCGTTATCATCTGTTCTGTCCAAATCCTCAATCACTACAATATAGTGTCGACTTCTCCTTTTTAATATAGGCACTTTTTGCAAAACCGCTTTGCCGCTTTTGTAACGAAGGACATCCGAGCGATAGAATTGCATGATCTCATTGGCATCGATCTTACGATCCCCTTCCGACTTATTTGAGGAAAATACGATTTCTGCTCGTGTAATTACAATTGCTACGAGTATTGCTGCTATCAGTAGCATACACCACTCAATGATAGCTGCCGCTTCTCCGAAAAATGGAATGGAGACCTCAAGCTTCTTTGGAAAGATGTACCCCAAGGAAAAAAGCACGAGCGCCATTAAGATGCTTATCCAGTAGGGAAGTTTATCCGTCTGAACTTTCAACAATCCGAAGTTTTGGCTCAGACGCCGACTCACATAATTACCTTTTCTCCAGTTGATTTGGCTAATAAGCTGGTAAACAAGTCCTTTGTGAAGTTCGGTCGTATCACCACTATGTATGTGCGTCTTCTGGCCTTCTTCCCTGTCTGCCTTCCCGTTGCCCCCTGTTGGAAAGAGGTTAGACCACATAGATATCTTGATAACGCGCTTATGTTGGTTTTCTCTGTATTTTTCCTGTAAAAGTTCAACAATGCTGGTTTTGCCTGCGCCAAAAGGAGATGTCAGCGCAATCATTTGTCCCCCGGCTGTAATAGCTGCATCCAATTTTTCCACATAGGTCGAGAACCCGATTACATCCTCATCTGCAGATGTAATCGGCGTGTTCATAAATACCAGCGAATCGAGAGTACTTTCTGCTTCTTTCTTTTTGCACATATACTGCCCTTTCCCGAAAAAACCTATATACTTCTCTTTTTTAGTATATCTGGTTCTGCTCAGGATTGCAATTATTTCCGTAACAACTATCGTCAAAATCTGCAGAGTTTCCATTTGAAAGTGCATATTTAAGAACACGTGACATATCAAATTCAACATTTCCTATGGAGATATTATCTCTTCCAGGCAAGGTCTCGCTTTTTTCATGCATCTTTCATGCGGCGCAGCAGGTCAAGCAGCTCGCGGCGGTCTGTGGTAATAAGGTCGTGTTCCAGTGGGCTGGCTTTGATTTCCACTGTGATATTGTTGTTATTGCTGCTGATCAGGCCATTGCCCCGCTCAAAGTGGGTGATCTCCATGACCTCCGCTTCGGAGAGATGCAATACCTGCTGAACGCGCTGGGCTTCCTCGTCCTCCAGGTTCAAGATGACTTTCGTGCGGCAGTTGTTGATAATCCCCTTGCCGTACTTGCCGTTGTCCAGGGAGAAGAAGTCGTTCAGATCCTGCGTCGCGCAAATGCCGCTGCCGGAATAGGCGCGGATGGTCTTGAAGATCTCCAGCACCATTTCAGCCGCCAGACGGTTACCGATGCCGAAGGTGCCGGATCCGCCGCCGATGAGCTGCCAGCATTCGTCGATAAAGATGGCCTTTTCCTCCGTGCGGTTGGCTTTGGCTTTATCCCACACGAAATCCAGAGCTACGAACATACCGATAGGCAGTAGATCACCGCTGAGTTCCGAGATGTCCAGCACTGTGAATTTGTTGTCCAGATTCACATTGGTCTGCTGGTTGAAGGTACTGGCCGAGCCGTGTACAAAGCGGTTGATGATGTTGGAAAGGCGTTTGGTATCGCTTTCCTCCCGCAGGACGTCGTAGAGGTCGCCCAGCACAGGCATCTGGCGGTAAACGTTGGGGTTATCCGGATCACTGAGAGAGGCGTTATCATGGGTGATACCTTTCCGTGCGTAGGTACGAATCAGGGCATCGTCCAAAAGCTGTTTTTCCTCATAGGACATATCGGGGATCAGCAGGGCAAAGAAGATATGAAGCCGCTGAATTTTTGCTGCCAGCTCAGAGCGTTCGATACCGGGGCCATCCAGCGTTTCCTCCACGGACTTGTCTATCTTGCGTATCTCCAGCACGTTGATGCAGCTTTTGGAGGCGGGGGAGATACTGATAAACTCGCCGCCTGTGTTGATGCAGGCACGGTGGAACTCATGACCTTTCAAGGGTGCCAGCATGAAAACCTGTATGCCCTTGCGCCGCATACGGAGCGCCATCAGCAGGATCAGGAAGGTCTTGCCCGCGCCGCTGGTGCCGCATACGGCAATATTGGCGTTTTTATAGACCTTGGAGTCAAAGATGTCGATGATGACCGGAGAGTTGTTGTATTTGTTCAGGCCGAACAGGATGCCGTTTTCATCACTCAGCTCATAGGACGTGAAGGGATAGCAGCTTGCCACGCCGGTGGTCAGCGCATTGCGCTTGGAGCGTTCAAAGAGGTGCTTCTCCATGCTGACCAGCGGCAGCGACGATAGAAACGCCTGCTCCTCATGAAAGGCGCAGCTGCACACGTCCATATCACGGGACACGAGCAGTTTTTTCAGTTCATTGACCTTCCATTCCAGTTCATCCACTGTGGGAGCTGTCACTGCGATCAGCAGGTTCAGGTAATAAAAGTCCTCGTTGTTGCCCAGCCCTTCCTTCAGGAAGTAGCCGCTTCGGATAGCTCCATCCAGATCATCAAAGTCTGTGTTGGTATCGCTGGCGTCCTTGATCTTACTGCGGTTGATACGAAGCTGCTGTCCCAACCGCTGTACCATGCGGGCTTTCGGCTGGCGGCTGATGAACATATCTAGGTCAATGCCATCACCGGCGTTGACAATGAGAGACAGCCAGCCGGCCGGCACCTGCGCCTTATAGCCGGTGGAGGGCACCAGCAGATAGGCATAGTAGAGTCCGTCAATACAGATATGCCGCCCGTTGGTGAAGTCGATGCTGTCAGGGGCGAAAAACTCCGTACAGGGAATGGCATCGATCTCAGATTCCAGTCCTTTCTCCTGATACTGGGCAACGATCCGGCGAACTCGATCCGGCAGCGATGTAGTGGTGTTGCGGCACAGCAAATGGTAGAGGGTATCGACCGTAAATTCATCATCGTTTTCCGGGATCAGCACCTCATTGCCGCATTGCTTGAGATAATTGACTGCGGTGCGGGCTGCCGTTTGCAGGGAGGCAATGGCCTCCGCTTCCTCGTTATCCCGTTTCCGGCCTGCCCATGCCTCATATTCAAATACCATGAAGAACCGGCGCGAGGTGGCTTCCCGTGCACCGATCCGGTCAATGAGCGTCAGGTAGTCCTGCTGCAGCAGGCGACAGTTTTCATCGGTTTCCTGCGCCATCTCCTGCTGCACGATCTCTCTGTGCCGGTTCAGGTCGGCACGCTTGGCAATGACCTTGATTTGCATTTTGACCGGGCTGATTTTCAGAAACGAAATAAATGAATAGATGATGTTTCGCTGCTCTCTGGCACTGCGCAGCAGGAAGTTGATAGGTATAACTTCGACAATCTTCAGGTAACGGTGATCCCGTGTGTAGATGATGCCGTTTTCGATCTTCTCCACAGGCAGGTATTCTGCCACTGGATTGATGTACTTGGGCGCGTCGTCACCGCTCTTAGCTTTTCGCTTCCTACGTTTTTTCCGCTTGTCCTGTTCCTCTTCATTGCGTGTAATAACACGGCGGTTGCAGAGATATTTCAGAACAAGAAAGATAAATGACGAGAGGCTTTCGCCGTTGATGCCAACCAGCGCGATGATGCCAAGAGGCAGTGCGGTCAGGCACAGAATGATGATCTTGGCAGTCAGCGTCAGTGCGGACACCGAGAACACCGGTATGCCGATAGCCAGCACGATAACCAGTGCCTCGGCTGTGTTGCGGAGCTTCAGCAGTCCGCCGAAAAAAGTCCCGCCTTCAATAAAATTGGGCGGGATGATATAGGTGTCATATTCATTTGGTTTACTCACATTTAGTTCTCCTTCCTACCCTATGATCCAGAAAGGCCCACCAGCACCGGCACGGCCGCTGGCTTCATTCAGGATGATAGCCAGATCCCATGCCTGTTGGCTTCGGGTATAATTGGCAGGGTCGGCCACCAGTATCTTTCCGTTCTCCACACCGCGCAGCACGATGAAGTGTCCTGAGCTGGTGAAATGACCTTTCAGCATGATTGCCACCACCAGCTTGCCTTGAGAGAGCGCATCCACAATGCGCTGCCCTTCTGTTTTCCCGCAGCCTTGTACCGGAAGCCCCCACGCTTTGGCAGCACCGGGGATCAGCGAATGGTAGGAACCGCTTCTACTGCACCAGTAACCGTTTTCATAGGCCCAACGTGCCATCTCAACGGGATCGACCGTCTCGTTGGTCAAAGAAGATACCACCATTGCCATACAGGTAGGCCCGCAGCCGTAGGTTCCGATGTCGTCGGTGCCGTAGGGCTTGTGCGCGTACCGCTTGTCCAACTGATTATAGTAGACCACCTGCGTCGCGCCATCCGAAAAGCGAATGTCACCCAAAGATACAAGGCCGGTGGACTCGGCGGGCAGCAAGCCCTGCATCATACCATCGCCCAGGAATACGCTCAGGTTCTGGGCGTAGTTTTCCGCCAGTCCCTTTTGTTCATCCGACAGAGCGAATATCTTATCCTCAAAATAGGCCTCTCCGTTGTAGACGATGGTATATATCTTCCATATCTCTGTTACTTCCGTTTCCGTCACCGTGACCTTACCGGTTTTGGGATCCGTATTCGTTTCCGTTACCGTAGTCGTGCGAGACTCCTCCGTGCTCGTGAAGGTATAGAGGGCGTCCTTGGCCTTACGGATTACGTCCTCCATATCCTTGAGGGAGATAGATGCGTAGTCCTGATTTTTGGCGGCACAGTACATGGCAATGAAGCGGTTGGCATTGTAGGCCGGGGAGCTTTCGTATGGATTGATGATCTCCTTCTGGTCAGCGCCGGAAGCGGTAAAATCCGCGTCAATCCGGGCGCGAAGATCCTCCCGCCCTTCCTCCAGCAAGTCGCTGATCGCCTGCGAGATCTGATTGATGTTCTCCACAACGGCGGCGTTGTCGTTGAGGATCGGTGTGTCTGGACTTCCTTCAACCCCTGCCTTGGTCAACCCGCCGAAGATCAGGGAGGGCAGCAGCATGATGAACAGGACGGGAAGCACCAGCAACCCGGCAATGATGGCAGCAACCGCCTTGCGATGTGTCCAGAGTATCGCTGCCGCCGCACCGTAAGGGCCTGCGGCAGCAGCACCTTTTGCCGCGCCGCTTACCGCTTTTCCGGTTTTGATGGCGCCGCGCACAGCGCCGGCAGCGTGTGCGCTGATCTCAGCGGCTTCGTTCAGACCGCTGCGTTCTTGCTGGGTCATATCAGGTCTTGTCCTTTCTGCGAGGCGGGTCAGGCAGGCGCCGGATCAGGCTCTCACGATAGGAAATGCCGCCATCCGGATTCTGATAGGGCTTTTTCTCCACTACGTCCTGTGCGTACTGCCTATACCATTTTGTGCCATCCACGGTGGTGACGGTGGTGTATTCCCGTTTTGGCTCCATATACTGTTCAGTGCTGTACATGGCAAAGGCACGACCGTCAGGTTCTTCCTCAGAGGTCTCCGTGCCGGTGATATGCCCACCGCCGATCTCCACATTGGAGAAGTTCGGAATATCCGCCGCGCCTTCACCAAGAGCCGTATAACCCATATAGGACTTGAGAGCGTCCGCCGCCATATTGCCGGACATGACATCCCCAGATCCCGCACCGCCGGTGGCAATCCGGCTGATAACGTTATTGGCAATATCGCCGCCCTTGGTCATAGAGGCACGGAACGCCATGCCGCCAACGCCGCCGCTGCCTGTGCCGGTTGCGTTTCGGCATGCGCCGTTATAGAAGCTGCGATTGGCAACTCCGGCCAGACCGCCCTGCAGGAAGGTATTGCTGTCACCGCCACTGCCACCGGTGCTTCCGGCTCGCCCTGCATTACCGCCTCGACCTCGCCCGGCGATGCCACGGGCGGCAGCGATGCTCCGCGCGGCCAGCATCGCTTCTGCCAGCATAGAGCCGCCTGTATGGCCCACATTGATGCCAAGGCCTTGCATGAAGCTGTCGATCTTCTGTGAGATTTTCAAAAATGCCACTGCGCACAGAAACCAGACGAACAGGTTTCCGGCCACGCCTTCTTTACCGGAAGCTGAGACCTGAGACTGCACATCCGATTCCGTCAGAGCAAAGGCAGGGATTGTGAGCGTACATATAACCAGTACGGACAACACGATCCTTGTGATGTATTTCGTTTTTTGATTCATGATCGTCTCCTATAGGGATAAGGGGTTTGCCAGGAAGGTTCCCACCATGGTGATGAACAGGCGCAGGCACCATGCGTTCATCAGCAGCAGAAATATCTGGCCGCCGAACATCCGGCACCACGCCTTGAAGATGTTGGAGGTGGTCTGCGCCGCGCCCGTAGCAAAAGCCGCCGGTGCCGTGAATACCAGAACGCCCAGGAGCACATAACGCTCCGCCGCCTCAAATAGCAGCTTGATATAGTTCCACGCCAATATGAGGACGAGGATCAGGGCGATTAGAGCCACCGCGCCGTTGGCGCAGACCCCAAGGATGGTAAGTATGACCGAATTGAAGTCGGCAAAGTTCAGTGTGGGCAGCTCAGACGACATGATCCACGCGTAGGGTGTCCCGCCGATTTTCAGTATCAGCTCCACGATTTCATCTGCGAAATAGGCCAGCAGGATAAACAGCACAGAGCGGATCGTCAGCTTTACCGGGTCTTCTGCCTCTACGCCTGCTATAAGACCGTAGTTCTTGAATAGCTGCCAGATCAGGTTCAGCAGGATCATGCCGATAGCCAGTGCCACGAAGATGTTGTACATCGTCTCCGCGGCAGGGAAGTAGCGCAGGAAGGTGGTCATGTCGCAGCCCAGAGCCCCCAGCACAGAGGTGTTGATAAGGTCAAGACCGTACATGACCTGTTCCGCGATCCATTCTACAATGCCATCTAATATGCCCATAGCACCACTCCTTTCTCAGCCGGGCAGCTTGGCGTTATCCGTTCCATCTGCCATCTGCGAAGAAGGGCGTCACATAGGACATGATGAAGCCCAGCCCGTTCAGGATCGCCCATGTGATGATGATACGCTTGAGCCATGCGCGGCTCTCGTCCACAGTGCGGCCGCTACGGGAGAAGTTCATCATCAGCAGTGCCACCGACGCGGTGACGATAGCGGCAATGGTGGAGATAAGAAGAATCTGGTTATAGACATCCTTCATGATCTCGTTGGCTTTCTCCCAGATGGTGGCGGCGAAGACAGGCTGACAAAGTATCGCGGCCATGGTCACGCCCGCGAAGGCCGCATATAGTGCCATGCCGGGACTCACCCTGTGGAGATGTGTCTTGGTCAGGTCATGTTTTTTCACTGGTGATACCTCCTGTGATAAAAAAGATATGGAGGGGCCGCTTCCTAGACGCCGCCCCTCTTGGACTGCCCAAATTACCGGAAACAAAATAACACCACCCCGTAGGATGGTGTTACTCGTGTCGCCTTGGCATAGTTTTGAGCATACACAGTATAGCACACTTGGTTTTACGCCGAAATCGCAAAACCGTGCCAATGTTGTGGCGGGAGAAGGTCAATACGTCTATACACCTCAAATTACCTGTCATATATCTTTTCACCATGAAGAGAATCTTGTGTATTGCACTCTACATTTTGAGTAAGTCGGTATCCTTTCTGGCAGGCGTATTATGGCGTATTATATAATCGACGATCGGGGACTATAACCGAAATGTGCGAGTAACAGCGCCCTCGATCTTTGATTCCCGACATACGACATATGATTATTTATGCTGTCAATATAAAATTGGCAAAAAGTTGACAAATTTATATAAATATAGTAAAATTGAAATACAAATTCTGGTTGACGAATGCACCTACACGTATTATAATGGATGGTTTCGGCGTATGGCTGTAGCACGGGAAACTGCCATCCTAGTTCTAGGTTGCACTCAGGCAAAAATATCATGGAATAGAGGGCGGTACATAAATGCCAGAAGAGCAGAGGGATGAATGGCGTCGGCGTAATATATTTGCCCAAAGCAAAGTAGACGGTCTCGCATATTTCTTTTTGTATGTAGTTATTCCGGTTGCGATAACTTATATCAGCTTGAGTACATTCTCTAATAATACTGTTTCTGCGACATATTGTTATGTTACAATCTTTGTAAGTGCATTAAATTGCATTTATGATGCTGCAAACAGATGGATACCCAAAGAAAAAACTATTCGGAACACAAAACTTTTCATTGTGATAGCGTCTTCTGGTATAATTATGATTTATTGTATTTATATTATTTCGAGTGCGCTAATCACCAATAGAGTGGTAACCAGATATGATGGCATACTGTTAGTATATGGGCTAACAGTCATTATCGCTTTAATCGATTTGGTCGCATGCGCTTTTTCCGAAATGGCTTCTAAAGAACTCATTGAATCATTTTGTAAGGAAAGGAAGTGATTTTATTGAGCGCACAAACTTATTTGTCGTTTTTTGTAGTTGTCTCTTTAATCGCCGTGTTCATATCTTCGGTTCGGTCGTATCGTGCAACAAGAAGAAAACTTATACAGATTAAACAGAAGCTGGAATCAGATATTTCAGTTGCCCAAATGATGCAGTCCGAGCAAAGAATATCTGAGTTTCTTAAAACTAATAGATTACAGCCTGGTGTGTCAATCCAAATAATCGCAGATAAACTGAATATTGTAGAAGGTGGTGTACAAGAGGATTTAACTGATCGCGCTTGGCTGAGTGGCCCAAATGAAAATGGAAAAATGACAGTCGCGTTCAAAAAAGGTCTTAGTGAAGAAGACTATCATTTTGATTTTGCTCATGAGTGTGGACATCTTATTAACGGAGACCCGACCCCTGCCACGCGTCCTGAAGGTTATAACAAGCCGCAAGCGGAGCAATTGGCTGATTATACCGGCGCGGCTCTGTTAATGCCTTTTAACAAAGTCTGTGATTTTTTGGATGAGCATGATTATGAAAAGAGCTCTCGAAGACAAAAGCAAATACTCATACGAGAGCTTTGTGATAAATATAAGGTCACTGAAATTATTGCTTTGCGACGTATAAAAGAAGTCTATACAATTAAGCAAGCAATGTAACACTAGGGTAGGTTCGGTAATTATCCCGTTCCTGCCCTTATTCTTTTGTTGCGTGTGGCAAAAGTATAGCTTTTTCCGCCGGCACAAACTTCTCCAACAGCGCCAGGCTCTCCTTGGACGAATATCCCCACAGCACCGAGCTCAGGGCATCAATCGCCATC
>ERZ791861.364-NODE-364-length-29108-cov-13.743297_pt1 | contig 29108 bp, 25 predicted proteins | sample MGYA00510283_ERZ791861 | MGnify/ENA primary metagenome ERZ791861 (study PRJEB30046, sample SAMN00792074) | human gut metagenome | study: EMG produced TPA metagenomics assembly of the A metagenome-wide association study of gut microbiota in type 2...
TAATATAAGTTATTGATTTACAGACGATTAAATATTAATTTAACGCAGTATTGTACAAATAGACATTACCGTTATTGTCTGGAGTCAAGGTATAGGTGTTGTCTGTTAGGGCAACAGTATTGCCTGGACTAAAATTACTAACTGTAACAGTAATGTCCTCACTATAATTTGTCGCAATGCGCAAGCGTGAATAGTTACGTGTTGCATTAGAAAAAGATACAGTTATAGCCTCACCATTAGGAGTGATTTGTGCAGTTCCCTCGATGTATTCATCCGTTCCAGCAGCCTTACCTTCTTTCAAAACTAATTTGCCAGCTTCCCATTTGTAATTAGGGGCATAATATACATGAGGAAAGGTTGGCACTTCGTCTTCTTTATAAGACAGCTCGCCACTTGCCAATTCCCAATTACTGCCATTATATTTAAAAGCAGCATACTTAGTCCCTAAAGTATTACTGGTCATCTCCAGAAGCAACTCATCTCCTTCTGCCCATGAAGTTTTGCCTTCATCTGTTGTACCAATAGCACGAGTCTGTGAATCTCCGAATGCCGGAAATTCACCAACAACCAACTGTACGTTGCTCTTGCCTGTTGTTGCGGTTGTTTCTTCTATATCACTTGTGCATGACGCCATTACTATAGTAACGACTGCCAGCATGATGTATTGAAATATCTTTTTCATATTCTTTCCTCCAATTATTTGAGTTCATCTTCGTTTGTCCAACCAGTCATATTATCTACGCTGATTCGGGTCAGTTCAACTTTGTCTTTTCCGACATCGAGTTTGTAGGTGTAGCGATGGCCCTCTTGAAACTCCGTATTTGACCTCATTTTTGCATGGAAGTTTTTGTCGCCTATCTTGAATTTCACGAAAATCTCGTCAGCTTTGTAGGAACCAGGGATAACGATTGCAGAAAACATACCATCGTCATGCTTACAGGCTTTTACCCAATCAGGATTGCCAGAAGGTGTACCCATTACAAATTTCCCCTGGTCTGGGTCGCTAAAAAATCTAACACTGTTGTTTTTTGAATACACTTGTGGTTCACTAATATCCATATCAGGATAATCCGCAGTACCAACATGATATACTATCGTGACCAGCGACATGCGATGCTTCATAGGAATATCTACATAATCTTTAGGGACATCGTACCAATATCCGTTTATTAAATCTGCAGCTTTCAACTGAGTCTCATCACTTTGGTCTGTATGCAAATTATAGATAGGAAAATTGGTCATATCAGAAGGATACCAAGCAATCAATTCGCATCTTCCCACTTTTTCCCAGCGAAGTCTTATGGTAGGTTCCCAACGGTATAACCCATTTTCTTCCACATATTTATATTCACCAGTTTTAGTAGTTTCATCACCGAAAATTTGCAGTACACTTATTCGGTCCTCATTCTCCCAACTGTTACCGTCTCCCAATGTATTGACACGAGTCTGCATACCTCCAACAGAGAAAGTGGCATTGATTTCCTGCCCTTTCAGCGTAGGAGCCATATCCTCATTTTGCGTACATGCTGTAAAGCCCATAGCCATAAGGCCCATTACCGCATAGGAAATTCTTTGTTTTATCGTCTTCATAATCTTCAGTTTTTTATTGTTAGTGAGTTAGTGAGCCGCCAAGCTCACTAACCCTGTATTCCCTATTTTCAGTACCTTATTTATCATTACAAAGCTATATCTGCGTCTAAATCACTTGAATCACCATTTTCCCAAGGATATATATGAGCATCTTCTATAGTAATCCCCGTATTTTTAACAGTTATGTTGTATGTATATTTTTTGCCACCTTCAAATTGTCCATTGGTGGATGGTGTTATAGGGGTTGTGTATTTTACTTCGCTATCATTCAACAACAAGTAAATCTCTATATCCATCTTATTGCTTTCAAGGCTTTGCGGCAACATGATATAAGCAAAACTTTCTTCGCTTTCAAAAGGTACATCATTAAAAACACGAGTAAGAGTAGCTCTGTCACCAATAGTTTCAACCGAACCTGTTCTTGTGTCAAATTTACCGCTTGTAAATATTCCTTTCAAATCTAAGCAATTTAATTTATAATTGTTATATTTGACACCCTGCCCTGGTTTAATTTTGAATTCAACCAAACTCATACAATGCTTAAAGCGATGTTCGATATCTGTAAAATTCACAATTGGAGATGCTTTGCTTGCAGTAGCTCCTGAGGCAAAAAGTACATCAGCCTTACAAGGTTGGTTTGCTACTACCTCAGCTACATTCCAATTCATTTTACCATCAGTTAAGAATTTGTTATAAGGATAGTATGCACTAAATGTTGTCTCTTTGTTGTCCTTGAAATAGATGATGTTGTTATTGTCAGCAGCTTCAAAAGTACCATCCCCATTTGTTGTTACATACTTTTTGTTGTCTCCTGTTGTATTGCCTGTTGATGTGACATATACGCCTATGGCATCGTTCTCCGACCATGTGTCGCCAGTGGTGGCGCGTGTGACGTTTTTAACAATATCCGCCTGTACGGTAGCAGCAACAGGACCATTGTTGCCGATACCGTCTTCTTCGTTAGCGCAAGCTGCAAACAGCAATGCTGCGGCAGCGATGTATAAGATTTTAAACTTCTTCATAAACGTTATATTTTAAGTGTTGTTATTGTGCTATATGTTCATTATTGTCTCCTGCCTCTGTCCAAGGCTTAATGGTTCCAGAAATATCAACGGCAGAACGACTCAATTTTACTACTGTATAGTGGTATCTTTTTCCACCCTCAAGTTTTACAGGCATTGTCCATACGAAAGGAGCGTCGTAACCATTCTTGAGGTCAAACTCTATCACTCGGCTTGCTTCTTCTGTAGGGAGCAGGATTGCCTCATACAGCTTGCCAACTTCGGTAGTTTTCATCGTGATGTCCGCAGGAGTTTCTTCACCAGAGATAGTTCCATCCACAAGATTGAAAGTGGCTTTGGTATTCTGACCTTTCACTGTCACAGTCATTTTCTTAAGGTCTTCTTGCGTGAGACCGTTACCTGGTTGAACATCCAAAATAAGATTGCTTAACTTATGGAAGAACTTCAAGTCAACCTGTGGCGTAGCTTTGTTGCAGCCTTCTGTCTTGGCATACATGAAGTCGATAGTTTCTTGTTTCGTTTGGTCTGTTACATCAAGTGCTACCTTGTAGTCATTGACAGTGGTCTGTGGATAGTAAGAATAGAAGTCCACATCTCCATCTATCGGGAAGAAAACAGTCTTACCACCAGAAACAGGTGAAAAGGCTATACTTCCATTTGACTGATAGCAAACATTGTCAACACCCTCTCTGATTACATCCGCAGAGAGTGTCTTGCCAGCTTCTGTCATGAAGATACCGATCTTGTCACCATCAGCCCAAGCTACACCAGCAGCACGGGTGTTTACGCTGATAACACCAGTAAACTGTACGGCTACCTTATCGTTCTGGGTAGAAGGTGCGATATCTTCTGTACTGCATGAAACCATTGCACCTGCCAAGAGTGCAAGGGCGAAAAACTTAGTCATCTTTTTCATCTTATCAATATTTTAAAAGTTATTATTATTATTTGATTTCTACTTCTTTGTTGAGGTCATTCCAGCCATTGATGCCTGTTTGCAGATTCATCTTCGGCCGCATCTCTTCGTACTTGAACCTTAGTTCATACTTTCCTCCTACCTTCATCATAGGAGCGGTGATGTCAAACTCCTGCAAGGTCTCGTCAGGGAGCAGCAGGCGGAGATAGATATGAGAGGATGAGCTTCCCTGTATGGTCGGCATTAGTCGGATGACTTCCGATTTCAGGGTTGATTCCGTAGCCAGGATAGTAGGTATTTCTACTTCCGTTGGCTCTATGCTCGGCAACCCATATTCTCCATCACCATTCTTCTGTGTAGGGAACAGACACCAGGCTGCATCTAATGCCTTGCCACTCATCTCTGTACCTTTAGGTACATTCTCTATGATGATGGTCAGTTCGGCAAGCACGCTCTTCATCGGGTTTTGCACCACATAGTTGCCTTCCTTGTTGTCAATCCTCACGTCGGTCACTCCAAAATAAGCATTATGGTTCACATCCTTAGGATTGGTCAAGCCTATCTGGATATTGTTCCAATTAGTCAAAGACCGGGTCTGGTCAGTGGTGAAGAATGGCTCTATGAGATTGGTAATAGCCAATATCTGATAATGCCCTTCAGGAAGAGCGAAGCGTTGGCTTGCCACCTCCTGCGCACTGCCATAATGTTTTTCCTCTACAAGCGAACCGTCATCGGCATTGAATATCCAGAGCTTCACATCCTTCACTTCCGTACCTTGGTCGGCTTCATCAGCCCAAGTGAGCGATACTGACAAACCGCCTTCATCCTCACCATCATGAACATCATGGTCGCAACTTGCCAACAGGCATGGGACGCATAACAGCACCCATAACCAAATATTAAATCTTCTTTTTGCTTTCATTCTCTATCTTGTTTTAGGAGTTACGGATGATGATTGGTAAAAGGCAAGTTGATTCCTAATCTTATGCCACTTTCCCACAAGAAGTTGTTCTTATGCTGATATTCCGGCATTCCATCCATACGTTCGCCAGTAAGACGAGTCAAACCGGAATAGATACCCAATTTCAGGCAAGAGGTCAGTTGATAACCAACCTGCAAGTCTGCACCATAACCCAAATGCCAGTTGGTAGTACCTTTTATCACTTTGGCATCATCGGCTATAGTCTGAATATCAGCCTTGGTCGTTACTGCATATATATGAGGTGAAACAGCCAAATCCCATCGGCTGTCAGCTGTTTGATGGAACAACCCGAGGAGGTTGATATTTACTCTGGCTCCATATTGTCCCATAGAGACATGGCTTTTCAGATTGGCATATTCCCAACTGTCCATGCCCAGGACACCTGCCTTGTAAAGCACACCGTCGCTACCCAACCAATAGTTACGTTCTACGCAGCAGTCTTGTGCAGACAAGTTCATTTCTCCATACTTGGCAGATAACTCAGCCGAGAAGATGGAGTTAAAACGATAGCCCCCATATAAGCCAGCAGCCCAACCGAGACGAGTCTTGTCATGTCCGAAGCTTGAGAAAGTAGAGAAACCGAAAGGCATTCCACCCTCTACTCCGACGTACCAGCCTTGCTGCCCCGTCTTTCCATCTTCTCTTACTTCTGCTTTCGCGAAAGAAAATGGAAGAATTAAAGCAAGCAATGCGACCAGTAATCGTTCTTTTCCAGTTAAGTAATTTCTCATATTAATCTTTTTTTTATAGAAAATATACTGTCTTTTTCCAAAGAGCAACATACTTTTTTCTTAGTTAAAACTTTCTTCATATCTATTATGTTTTGATTATAATTTACAATATTTTAAATCCTTCATGATACAGATTGTAAAAATCCTGGTGCAAAGATAAGGTTTTTATTTGAAAGTGGGGGGTAATATTTGTTTTTTCAGGTATGATTTTTTGTTTTTAGGTGTCTCCTTCGTGGGCAATGCGACACCTTGTTTGTATTTTTTAACGTTTTCAGACTCTATTCAAGAAGTAATTATCAACAAAGACTAATTATACGTCACCTGTTCATCGAGGCATATAGACCATTCAACACTCCACATTCAACATTCAACATTCTCTAACTTTTTCCGAAACTTTTCCCTAAAATCTCTTGCGGGTTTGAAAATAAAGTCGTAACTTTGCAGTAGTGAATTTTAAAACAGATGGTTATGAAGTACTTAGATCCTAAGGCAGACCTTACGTTCAAGAAGATATTCGGCAATCATCCCGATCGATTGAAAAACCTTCTGAATACCCTTCAGTCACTCAATGAAGATGAACTGATACGACAGCAACAATATCTGCCGACAACAGAAGAACTGGAGATTTCCGGCTTTACTGATGCCGAACTCCGTGCCTATGATAAATTCTGGGATTCGGTAAGTGTTGAAAGAACCCTTCTGGATGACAGGTACCAGAAGGGAATGGAAGAAGGTATGGAAAAAGGCAGAGCTGAAGGTATAGCTGAAGGCATAGAAGAAGGAATGTCCCAGCGAAGCCTTGAGATTGCCAGAAAGATGCTGGCAAAGGGTTTGGATGAAGCATCGGTCATGGATATGACGGGGCTGACGGCAGAGGAGATAAAGCTGCTGAAAGCGGAGATGTAGATTACGAATGTCACCATATAATCAAGGGTCTATACGCCACCTGTTCATCGTGGCATATAGACCCTTGTCGTTTCGCCCTGAATCAACGGAAGAACCGCTTTATACCCCATCTTCTTCATCTTCTTCCTCTTCAGCAGAAGCGTTGGTATCCAACTTCTCATCCTTTGATATAGAAATACTACCCATTCGGGAAATCTTAAGTACCAGAGGTACATATTCATCACTGGTAACATCAGGCGACCCAACACTTGCTGCGAAGTAAAGATAATCACCTTCTGCTTTCACATACACAATACCAAGCAAAGCACCCATGTCCTGTGTATGTTTGTCAATATAAGATGTGAAATCTTTCTTTGTGAAAGTACGGCTAAAGAATTCTGTGCCATCGCTTCTCAATACCTTAACCGAAATTCTGTTATCATAATACTTGGTATTTTCGTCCAACTGGAGAACCGGAAGTTCCTTGTCAGAACTACGTTTCACCACCACTTTATAATGGGAACCAACCCAGTCAGCCTCTCTGGTCTGCTCATAATCACTCATTTTCTGAGTAGCTTTATTCACAACCTTAGCCACCGGTTTAGGAGCAATAATGATATTACTCTTCTTCTTTTCTGTACAAGCCGTCAAGCTTGAAATAGCCAAAAGACCTATTAATATATAATCAATTCGTTTCATTCCGTTATTTTTTATTACTGCAAAAGTACATTTTTCTTTTGAAATAGCCAAAGAAAAGAACCGAAATCTACATTCTTACACAAAATCAGATGCAAAAAAGGCGTCTACTTTCACAAGCAGGCGCCCTACATACCTAAATACTAACTAATAAATTTCCTATTGAATCTTACACGATATAATAAAAGTTCAGTTTATGAATTCTAATCGTAACTTTGACGTAAAGAAAATGAAAAGGTTTAATCAAGATATAAAAAAAAGTGCTTTTTCTGCTTTTTTTTTCATTTCTTAGCAAAAGAACATCAAAAAACATGATTTTGTTTTGTTTTTCGAACAATTTGCCGTACCTTTGCAGCATAATAAAGACATTAAGTATGAAAAAGAGGTTAATATTTATCCTTTCTGTATTTTTTGCCTTCATTTCATGTTCGCATCAGCAAACAGAAAAGAAGGAGCAAGTCATCGACACAATACCTGTGATGGTGATGCAGATACAGAAATGCAATCGCTTATATACAGCTGAAGCTCATGTTCATAAGATTATAACACATGATGACCAGCTTAATCTGAAGGGCTCACTGTTCAAGAAAGACTTTAATATTCATGTTCCCGGCTCAAACCGCAAGGTGGCCATTCCGATGGATGCGACATTAAAAGCTTATGTAGACTTTTCAGGATTCTCTGCTAAGAACGTTAACCGACAAGGTGACAAGATAGAAATCATCTTGCCAGACCCCAAAGTGATGCTCACCAGCAGTAAAATCAATCACGAAGGTGTAAGACAATTCGTTTCACTCACCAGAAAGAACTACAGTGATGCAGAACTGTCACAATTCGAACAACAAGGCAGGGAAAGTATCATTCGCGATATACCGAACCTAGATATTCTTGAACAGGCACGCCAAAGTGCAGCAAACACCCTGATTCCGATGCTACAGGACATGGGATTTGCTGAAGAGAATATCAAAATCAGTTTCAGGAAGAAATTCACTTTCAACGATCTGAAGACTCTTCTGGATAAGACAACCATCGAAAAGAATCACTAAGCGAGGAGAACAATGATATGAAAAGAATACAAATCATCGTACTATTAGCACTGATCCTTATTCTGGGTGGAGCCTTCTATTGGCTCACCAAAGACAACGAGGTCAGCGTGGTACAGGAAGATAAGACAACCCTCTCACCCACTCAGGTAGAAAGCATCGAGAATATCGGTCAATGGGAATTTCTATCTGTAAGTGATGAAGAACTGATAGATACTATACGCCGTGGCTTTTTTGGCGATGACCAACTGGTACGTATCTATTACGGAACGTTGCGCTTGGGTATCGATATGAAGGATGTAAAAAAAGGATGGCTACAAGCCAGTCAGGACAGCATCGTATGCACTTTACCTCCTATCAAACTGCTAGACCATAACTTCATTGACGAAGCGAAGACCAAGAGTTTCTTTGAAGAAGGCAAATGGACAGGCAGCGACAGACAGGCTATGTATGAGCGTGCTTATCAAGCCATGAAGAAACGTTGCTTAAACCGCACCAATATCTATACTGCACAGGCGAATGCCAAGACTCAGTTTAGAGAGATGCTGAAAGCAATGGGATTCAAAAACGTGAAGATAGAATTTGAGAAATAACAAGGTTATAACACATAAGTAACTGCGTTATGCCATGTAAGTACTTACGTTGTTGAATGTAAGTACTTACGATAAGCAACGCAAGTAACTGCGTTATCAGGTATAAAAAATATAGATATAAGATAAACATAAAATTTTTAAGAGATGGATGCAATAAACGATTTTTTCACCGCATTTAGTTCATTCCTGTGGGGATGGCCTATGATTATCCTGCTGTTGGGAACCCACATCTTTCTGACCATCCGCTTGCGCTTTCCACAACGCAAGATTTTCAAGGCAATCAAACTGTCTGTAAAGAAAGACAAGAATGCCACAGGAGATGTTTCACAGTTCGGAGCACTGGCAACAGCACTGGCAGCTACAATTGGTACCGGTAACATCATCGGTGTGGCTACAGCTATCGCTCTTGGCGGACCAGGAGCCGTACTCTGGTGCTGGTTAACCGGTGTCTTTGGTATTTCTACCAAATATGCCGAAGGATTACTCGCCGTAAAATATCGCGTAAAGACCAAGCGAGGCACGATGTTGGGTGGTCCTATGTATGCCCTGGAAAAAGGATTGGGCTGGAAATGGCTTGCAGTCCTGTTCGCCCTCTTTGCCGCATTGGCATCATTCGGAATCGGTAGCACGGTACAGGCAAATGCCATCTCTACCCTGGTAGAAAACCAATACGGCATTTCTCCATACATTACTGGAGCCATCGTTACGGCTTTAGGAGCAGCTGTGATTCTTGGAGGCGTGAACAGTATCGCCAAGGTTTGCGGCATGCTGGTACCTTTCATGGCACTCTTTTATGTATTAGGCTGCATCTACATTCTCTGTGTAAATCATGCTTATTTATTGCCTGCCATCCACGTAATCTTAGACTCTGCATTCACAACAAAGGCTGCAGGTGGCGGCTTCGCTGGAAGTACCGTGATGATTGCAGCCCGCTATGGTATAGCCCGCGGATTGTTCTCGAACGAAAGTGGTCTGGGTTCGGCACCCATCGTTGCTGCAGCAGCCCAAACCCGTAACCCTGTGCGTCAGGCATTGGTTTCATCTACCGGTACCTTTTGGGATACTGTCATCATCTGTGCCCTTACAGGTCTTGTCATCACCTCAAGTATCATAGCATACCCAGACATCGACTATCATAACGGAGCAGCACTCACCAAGGCTGCCTTCAGTAAGATTCCATATATCGGAGCTCCGATATTGACCATCGGACTGGCAACATTTGCATTCAGTACAACATTGGGATGGAGTTATTATGGAGAACGGTGTGTAGAATATCTGAAAGGCAAAAAGTGGATGCTCTGTTTCCGCATAGTCTATATTGCTACTATCTTCCTGGGTAGTGTCATCAGTCTGGGACTGGTTTGGAACATTGCCGACTGCATGAATGCTTTAATGGCGATTCCAAACCTTATCTCCTTGCTCTGCCTGAGTGGTATCATAGTGCATGAAACCAGAAAGTATCTGTGGAGAGACCAGTTAGATAAAGACATGGACGAAAAAGAAATAGAGGAATTAGAATAAAAGACACAGAAAGAAAATACCCTGAAAGGGAGTAAAAATACAAAAGCTCGGCATTGCATCACTGCAGACCGAGCTTTTATTATTAAATCAACAAAAACTAATAAAATATCTTTTCTAAAAACCAAAAAACCTATTCGTTATGAACTTATGGTGCAAAGATACTACCGTTTGAGCAATAAACAGCACATTTTCTGTTGATTTCTATACTTTTTATTGGGCAAACGTTTGCACAGTTTGCCCTATCAGATTACAATTTATACTGCAGATGTTTCATTGCATGACCACCCCAAGTGGTATCATTGACATATTGGAAACCAACCTTCGTATAGAGACGCTCCGCTTTCGGATTGCCTTTATCACAAAGCAAACCTACAGCAGGAAGTCCTAATTCTCTTGCGCGAGAGATAGCAGCATCCAACAGTTTAGATGCAATACCTTTTCCACGGTATTGGTTAGAAACTGCCAAACTATCCAAATAGAACTCACCTTCCTCTGTTTCAAGCTCCATAGCCGAATAGTCTATTCCAAAAGCCACGATTGCAGCCTCAATAAAGCGCTTACGTAATCTTTTGACATCAGCACCATCGTATGCAACCAAGATGCCAACAAGAATGCCATCAGTAGACATAGCAACCAATGTATTCTTATAACTATACTGACTGTCCTCCATCTCTACAAGTTTAGTCATCATACGGTGAAAATCAACCAATGTATGCTGAGGACCAGCAAAATTTTGGCAACACTGCGCATTCATCGCCTCCATGATAAGCGATGCGATATGCGAAGCCTTGTCAGGCGTAGCCTGTTCTATTTGAATTTTCATTATAGTATTTTTTGTTTATTGTTTTATTATTGTTATTTCTTTCATGCTCCAGCATCGTGAGGAAATTCTACAAAGATTACTTTTTTCATGATTGCAGATTGGGTTTGATGCCTTATCGTTTACAAAGTTACGTATATTTTTTGATAAGAGCAAGTTTTTTATATTTTTTATTCGAAAAAGTTTTTTTATTCGAAAAAAAGATGTATCTTTGCCACAGGTTTTGAAGCTAAATTTCTATTACTAGCATAATAGAGATACCCAAATCCCTTGGGTCCCAATGCTTCAAAACCTTTTTCGTTTTTAAGAGCGAAAAAAGAGGGTGTGTCATAAATCAGGATAATAGTTGGTGTATAACAGTTGACTACCGCATGCACAACAGGTGTTGTGCATGCGCATATCAGCTGTTATGCAAGCGCACAACAGCTGTTGTGCGACCGAAGATACTGACTGTCTCAACAACATATCCTATCTCTTTCAACAACTTATTCTATCTCTTTCAACAACATATCCTATCTCTTTCAGCAACATATCCTATTTCTTCCAGCAACATAACCCATATTTACCAACGACAAGAAGAGGGTGAATCATAAACTTATGACACATCCTCTTCTTCGCAATATAAATCCTTAATGTTTTGATTTTCAGAATATTACTATAATCACAAAGCTACAGAAGCATCCTTTAAGTCTACTGCCTGTGCCTTGAGGGTTCCCTTTCCTTTTATCACAACGATACATTTTCCGAAGAATGCCTTGCGATGTGAATCGGTGAAACGCTCCAAAGAAGTCTGACATCCATTATCTGTTCCCAGAATCTTTGGCTTTTTCAGGAAACCATGACCACTTGCCTCCTGTTCTCCTGAAACAGAGAAGAAAATCTGGTTATCTGCGTTCGGACAGAGATTGCCGTCTTTGTCTACCACATTCACCTCGACAAAGGTAGTCGGATCTGAAGTGCCATAGGCCTGACAGCCCTGATAAGTCTTCTTCAACACAAGATGATGAGGAGCTCCTGCAGTCTTTATGACCTGCTCTCTAAGAACTTTACCATTCTTTCTGGCTACAACCTTTACTTCTCCCGGTTCAAAGTTTACTCGCCACATCACATGATATTCAGTACTCTTTCTGAAAGCATCGCCTTCGTTCTTTGCACCGTAGACTGTCTTCTTACGGATGCCCTGACTCTTGCCATTGATAAAGAGTTCTACCTCATCGGCATGATTATAATAACACCACATGTCGATGGTCTGTCCCGGCAGCCAGTTCCAATGAGGGAAGAGATGAAGCACATCTTTCTGAGTCCACTCACTCTGATACATATAATAGCTGTCTTTTGGAAGACCCGCCAAATCGATAATGCCAAAATAACTGCTACGGGCAGGGTAAGCATAAGGAGTAGGTTCACCGATATAATCGAAACCGGTCCAGATAAACTGTCCGCCCACAAAGTCGTTGTGCTTCACCACATCCCAGGTTTCTTCGTGGGTACTACTCCATGATGCATGGAAATTATCATAAGCCGAACACATAAACGATGGATCGGTATAAGGCAACCACCATTCCTTTGGCGCAGTATAAATGCTGTCGCTAGGCATCATATAGTAGCCACGAGTCTGCAAGGCAGAAACACTCTCCGACAGAATGAAAGGCTTGCCAGGGAAATTCTTCGGCACATCCTTCACCCACTGATGGTGATAATTGAAACCTATAACATCAATAGCCCCACTCTTAAAGAGATGATTCTTCGGGTCGGGCTCATTGCAGCCAGCAGTAACAGGGCGATAGCTCCAAGGATCATACTCCTTCACGATTTTTGCCAGATGCTGGGTAAGAAGCGAATTGACACTCAGTTCATCGCTATGTGCCAAAGTTGAAGCATCATGACCGGCATTCAGAATCAGGTTAGCCTGCTCCAGACTGAGCGTATCAGCAGCCGCATCCGACCATTGTTCGAGAACCTCATTACCGATACTCCACATGATGATACTTGGATGATTACGGTCGCGCTTGATGAGATCAGACAGGTCTTTCTTATGCCATTCATCGAAGAAACGGGCATAATCACCATTCGATTTCTTGCGGCGCCACATATCAAAACTCTCGTCCATCACGAGGAAGCCCATCGAATCGCACATGTTCAGGAGTTCTGGTGCCGGAGGATTATGACTGCTTCGGATAGCGTTCACGCCCATATCGCGAAGGATGGTAAGTTTGCGATGCATCGCATCTTCATTGACAGCAGCACCCAGGCAACCGAAATCATGATGCTCACAGACACCATTAATCTTGAGATTCTTGCCATTAAGGAAGAAACCCTTCCTTGCATCAAACTTCACATCACGAAAACCGGCAGTTGTCGTAGCAACATCCATTACCTTCCCATTTACTAACAGCTCACTCTTGACAGTATAGAGATATCCCTTTCCAATGTCCCAGAGATGCGGATTCTTCACCTTGAGTTTCTGTTCCTGAACACCCTGACTCTTTGCTACAATCTTTCCTGCAGCATCATAGATGGTGTTACGGACAGAGAGTTTCATCTTTTTACCGGAAGCAGCGAAATCTACCTTCACCCTGACATCACCCTGTGGAGAAGTTGCCACATACTGTCCCCATTGGGGAATATAAGCAGTTTTCATGGTTTTGGTGAGCCAGACATGGCGGTAAATACCGCAACCGGAATACCAGCGGCTGTTAGGCTGGTCGCTGTTGTCTACCTTCACAGCAATGACATTATCACCCATCTTATTAATATAAGGTGTAAGATCATACTCGAATGTACTGTATCCATAAGGGCGGGTTCCGAGTTTATGACCATTGATATACACGGTAGAATTCATATATACTCCATCAAAGGTGATGGTAAAGCGGTCATACTTTTCCTTAGGATTCACCGAAAAGTGCTTACGGTACCATCCGATGCCGCCCGGCAGTGCACCACCACCGGCTCCCGAAGGATTCGAAGGAGAGAAATCGCCCTCTATCGCCCAATCGTGAGGAAGATTCAAACTTCGCCAATGCCGGTCTGAATAATCAGACTTTGACATTCCGGCACTATCTGCTAAAGTGAAAAGCCAGCCTTTATCAAAAGACTGGCGATCACGGGCGCTCAACGACTGAGCGCCCAATAGAAAGATTGCTAAAGCAAATATCTTCTTCATATTACTTCAGTTTTACAGTAACTGCCTTACCAGCATACTTCACCATCTTGCCCTTAGGCGCCTTGGCGAGGCTGATACCCTGCTGGTTGTTATCACTAACAAGTACGATATTGAAGCGACGCTTCTGTAGCATACCTTCAAAAGCACCCTTACGGGCAGCAATAGTAATGGTCTTCTGAGCATCATTATACTTGAAGTCGATCATAGCATACTTACCCTTCTCGTAGTTGTAGTTGGTGCCCTCATCCTCATAGAGTGTATAAGAACCGTCCTTGCCTGCATAGACATAGAGGTCGATGAGTTCAGCCTTCTTCTGATCGCTCCACTCCATCTCTGGACCCACAGGAAGAATAGAACCCTCTGGAACAAAGACAGGAATCTTATCGAAAGGCGCATCGGCAACGATTGTCTGTCCACCGGCATAGTGCTTACCGGTATAGAAATCATACCAGCCCTTCTGCTTAGGAAGATAAACATTGCGGCTGTACTTCTGATACTCGCCTACAGGACAAGCCATGAGAGCAGGACCGAACATCCACTGGTCTTTGATGTCGTAAACATTGTCATCGCCGTTGAAGTCCATTACCAATCCACGCATCATCGTATAGTCCTTGAAGTGAACCATACCCGCCATACTGTAGAGGTAAGGCATCAGACGGTAACGGAGTTTATCGTAAGCCACGATGGTCTTGTAAGCCGGATGATCTGCCGGAGCAATGTTCCAGACCTCACGTGTAGGCCACTGACCATGAGTACGATAAAGAGGTACGAAGCAACCGAACTGGTTCCAGCGAGCCTGCAACTCGCGCCATTCCTTCAAGTCAGCATTTTCCTTACCGGTTTTGTCAAACTCCTGCTGGGCAGCCACATAACGGTTTTCTACACAGAAACCGCCCTGGTCCATTCCCCAGAAAGGCAGACCTGCCATAGAATAGTTCAAACCGGCTGTCATCTGGGCACGCATATCTTCCCATCGGGTAGCAATGTCACCAGACCAGGTAGCCGTACTGTAGCGCTGCTCACCTGCAAAGCCCGAACGGGTCAGGAGGAAGACACGCTGGTTAGGGTTCACGCTGCGCTGTCCGTTATAGATAGCATCAGCATTCACGATGCTGTAAGCATTGAAATATTCGGTAGATGTACCGAGGGCTGTAGGACCAGAAAGAGCCTTGCGGTACCACATCGGGGTACAGTCACGAACGTTTGGTTCTGATGCATCCATCCACCATGCATCGATTCCGAACTTATACTTGGTATAAAGATTCTCGTCCATCTGGCGCCAGAACATCTTGCGGGCACCATCAGAATATGCATCATAGAATGAACCGCGGAAGCCGAGCCAGTCGTGAATATCATCCTTGATAGCCTGATGATACATCCAGCCCTTGCTGTCGAGCTCCTTATAGTTCTTGACTGTATCATAGAACTTAGGCCATACGGAAATCATGAAGCGGCCATTCATGGCGTGTACGCTGTCGAGCATCGCCTGTGGGTTTGGATAGCGAGCAGCCTCAAACTCATGACTTCCCCATGAATCCAGCTTCCAATAGTTCCAGTCCTGAACGATATTGTCTACAGGAATATGCAGGTCGCGGAACTTCTTCATGTTGTCCTCGATGTCCTTGCTGCTCTGATAGCGCTCACGACTCTGCCAGAAACCGAGAGTCCACTTAGGATAAAGCGAAGCCTTGCCGGTAAGCGTACGGTAACCGGAAATCACCTCATCAAGATTCTGACCGGCGATGAAATAATAGTCCATATCCGGCGACATTTCACTCCAGATGCTCAACTGGTTCTTCTCTGCCTCAGAACGAGGAGCTGCTACGCGAAGTCCGCAGTAAGAAACATCACCATCTGGCTGCCACTCGATGCGGATAGGAGTCTTTACGCCCTTCTTGATTGGAGTTTCAAACTTATAAGAGTTCGGATTCCATGCTGTACGCCAGCGCTCAGGAACTACCAGTTTGCCGTCGATATAAATCTTCATATAGCCGGCATAGTAGAGTATAAACTGATAGAAGCTGTTGGCTGGAGCTTCCACATAACCCTCGTACACCACCTTGGAACCATTCAGCGCGAAGCCCTTTGGCAGGTTCTGAATACCGCCCTTGTCGGTCTTGTTGCAAATCTCAGAAGCCTCAGGCATTGCATACTCAAAGTAAATGCTATCTTCGCCTCGAACAATCTTCTGACCATTCTTATCCACATAAGTACCTGTCAGCTGACCTTCCTTACCATCCTTATCATAGAGTTTGAAGGCATGGTTCAGCTGGAGATAATCTTCCGGATTACCCCAACGGCAATAAGAATAAGAATCCCAGAGGATGCCGTAGTTTTTATTAGAGATGACGAAAGGCACACTCACCTTGGTATTATACTGGAAGAGGTCTTCGTTCTTGCCCTTCATATTGAGTTCCTCACTCTGATGCTGACCGAGACCATAGAACGCCTCGTTATCAGGAGAGTTGAAGAGCGCACGCCATGACCATCCGTGCTTCTGTGCTTCAGGAACCTTGGCAATGTCTACACCGATTTCACGATCAGGCACAGTGAACGGCTTGAAAGTTTTTCCGCCCTGAGCAACCTCATTGAGAAGGACATTGTCTTTCAGGTCATAGAAGGTAATCTGACCCGTAGCCTCGTTCATGACAGCACGCATAGCTGCAGTGGTAATGATGAGATAGTCTCCCTGCTCTTCCACCTTATACTTTGCCTTGCTGTTTTGAGGCACAATAATCAGACTCTGTTTATTACGGAAACTCTGTTCGGCTGTAGCCTGAACACGGATAATCTTATCGCTCACCACCTGGAGGCGAATCTGACTAGGACCAAAATTCTGGTGTTGCTTCAACTGAACAGTGAGATAATTACCATTCTGGTTGAAACCGGCTGCCTGCATGCCTGTGGCACTCATCAGCAGCACTGCTGAAATCAATAATGTTTTAGTTAGTCTCATTTTATACGTTTAAAGGAAAGTTTAAAAATCTGCGGCAAAGATACGAGAAAATTCCCGTATCTTTGTGCGCAAATGTTATCTGTATGTGTATAAAATGTTAATCAGATGCGTAAACTACTCTGATTCTAATAGATTCTTACGATATTGAGACGGCGTAACGCCATACGCCTCTTGGAAGTATTTAGTAAAATAACGTGGATTATTGAATCCCACCTTATAGGCTATTTCACTGATGTTCAAGTCGCCCGAACGCAGCAGATGCTCTGCAAATTTGATACGCTTGGTTCTGAGATACTCAGAAGGTGTAATACCCGTCAGCGAAATCATGCGTTTATATAATTGTACACGAGAAATGCTAAGATGAGTACTGAGCGATTCTACCGATGTTTCAGGATTGCTCATATTGTCGCGGATATAAGCATTCACCTCATCAATAAATTTGCGGTCGGCCTCTGTTATTACATATTCTGTGCTCACATTCTTGCGTTTCTTCAAGAGATTCAGAATACAGAGATTCAACATATCTATATCGAATGGTTTGGCAATATACTCGTCAGCACCACACTTCAGACTTTCCTTGCGTTGCTCATCTCCCATACGGGCCGAGAGCATGATGAAAGGTATGGCTGTTGTTTCGTCATTGTCCTTACACATCCGGCAGAGTTCGTTACCATCCATCACAGGCATCATCACATCGCTCAGGATGATGTCTGGACGACGGTCGATGATCTTGTTCCAGGCATCCTGACCATTGACAGCCTCAACAACCGTATAGTCTGTCAATACTTCGTTCATAAACTCACGGAAGTCCTCACTGTCGTCAACGAGGAGCACTACCGGCTTCTTGATCATCGATTCTCCAGGCTGGTGCGCATGTTTACTCATTCCGTAGAGAACGTTCTTACCTGCATCCGGATCCTCATCAGTAGCCTGATGCACCGTGGTTATGATAGGTGCTGCACGCAGAGATCCGAGATGTGCCGTAGAATTAGAGGTGGTACTACTCTCTATCGGAAGATCTACCATAAAGATGGTTCCTCCGTTTGGATTATCTGTAACATCTACTTTACCGCCATGCAGTTCGGCAAACTTTTTTACCAGGTTCAAACCTATTCCGCTACCACCCTGTGGTTGCATTTCAGTGCCATTGACCTGATAGAAACGCTCAAACACATGTTCCTTCTCCTTATCGCTGATGCCCTTGCCAGTATCAGATACTGAGATGCGGAGCATATCCGAATCCTTATCTCCTACACGCTGGCGGAATGCAACACTCAGAGAAACGGTGATAAATCCTCCATCTGGCGTAAACTTATAGGCATTGCTCAGGAGGTTATTCACGATTTTTCCTACCTTATCAGCATCAAACGACATCTGCAGACTAGGCACCGTAGAATCGAAGGCAAGCGTTACTTTGCTGTTTGCCAAAGTACGGAACGAAGTACAGATATTGTCAACGAAGCTCACGATGTCGATATGCGACAGGGTAAGTTTTTCCTTGTTCTGGTCTATCTTGCGGAAGTCGAGAATCTGGTTTACCAGATTGAGCAAACGGGTAGCATTGCGATGAATCATCTCCAGCTTTCTGCGTTTACTTTCATCTCTTTCTTCTCTGATCATACTAACCAGCGGCGAGATAATCAGGGTGAGCGGAGTACGGAGCTCATGACTCACATTGGTGAAGAAGTTGAGTTTCAGTTCGTTCAACTCCTTGGTCTTCTTGATACTGTCTTCCTTGCTCTGGAGTTCGAATTTAACACGCTGCTTTTCGAGCATGCGTTTACGATAGAGATAGAAAGCTACACCTATTAATATAATATATACGATGAACGCCCATATAGTGAGATAGAAAGGCGGGTGAATATGAATCTTGAGCGTGTTCACCTCATCGCTCACACTACCATCAGCATTCACCACCTTTGCCTCCAGAACATAGCTGCCTGAAGAAAGATTGGTAAAGGTAGCCTCCGGACGTCCCTCAGGTGTCAGCATCCATTTGTCATCAAGTCCCTTCATACGATAGAGGAAACGGCAGCGGGCAGGAATACTCACCTGGTCGGAAGCCAGCTGTATGGTAAACGCCTTATCCTTATAGCTGAGATCCAGTTCTGGGTTTGTATCAAGCGATTTAGCCAGAGGCACTCTTCCCTCAAACTCCTCACCAGCCTTAAGCGGATGATCGAAGAGTACTAAACCGCTAAACAAGACATGTGCATGTTTCTGGGCAGGAAGGATCTTGGCAGGATTGATGATATTAATACCATCCTGACCGCCGATGGCGATGGCTCCATTTCTCATCAGACAGGCAGAACGCTGGTTAAACTGGCGGCTCTGCAAGCCATCGAGCGAATTGAAGCTGATCATCGTGATGTCCCATTTGCCCTGATTGTTCTTAGCCAAAGTAACACGGGTAACGATAAATTCAGAAACCAGCCAGATGTTATGCTGCTTATCTTCGAGCACCATACAGCCTACCGTACCCTGCGTACCATTGAGGTCATTGATTGACTCCAACTGTCCTGAAGCCTCATCATACATGGTGACACCCGCAGGCGAAGCCATCCACAAGATGCCGCGGCTATCCTTCATCATGTAATTCAGGGAAGGACTAGGGAAAGGCTGTCCGTCCTTGGTTGTATTCACATTGGTTACCTTTCGGGTTCCGAAATTAAAGATAGAATAGTTCTGCGAATGACCTATCAGAATTTCATCTTTATTCGGCAGGAAGAGCGAATTGATAAAATCGCTGGTAATACCCGAATTCTGAATATTGTAGGTTGTAAACTTACCACTTTCAGGATTATAAATCTGGAAGCCTGAGCCCAAGGTTCCGATAATCAGGCGATGATACGGATCTTCGGCAAGACACCAGACGCTGTTATTGGCAAGTCCGCCAGGAGCTGCCTGAAAGCTCTTCCATCTGCCATTTTTATATTGGGCAAGTCCACCATTGAAGGTTCCGAAATACATCGTACCATCAGCCATGGTTACGCTGCTGACCACAATATCCGAAGTCAGACCGGTTTCAGCCTGTGAGAATCGCCAGCTCTGTCCGGTAAGTGGACTGTAGCATACAATACCGCTATCATTGGTTCCGCACCAGAGATTACCATTCAGATCCTGCGTGATTGTACACACATCACCAAGCGGAATAGTTGTGAATTTCTGAGCGTCAGGCGAATAATAGGCCACGCCGTTCTTGTAACTACCTACCCAGATAGCTCCCTCATCATCCACATAAACCTTCTGCAGGGAATTGTCAACGATACTTCCCTTTGCTTCGGAATGAACATATTGACGGCAGATTTTGCGTTTGAAATCAACGAAGAAGAGACCGTTATGGTCGGAAGCCACCCAGAGATTGCCAGCCTTATCGCGGGCAATATCACGCATCAGAATACGGGTTGGGCAAGGAATAGCAATGCCCATGTTTGTAAGATAAGAACGGGCATCGGTCCATTTCCCGGTTTTAGACTGATACACATAATTGGCATTGCTTACTGAAACCCAGAAACCTCCTATACCATCATAGAAAGTATAGGCACCATTATCACCGGCAGCTTTATGGTTAGCAAGGAAGGAATTGTACCAGAGAACCTTCTGTTTCTGTCCGTTGACACGGCAGATTGTACCATCACCATAGGTAATGAGCGCATCGCCGTCAACCTCGGTTATTTTACTGATATTTCCCTCTTTCAGACAGCCCGGCTGAGCCTTTTTGGTAAATTTAAAAAGGTAGGTATTCTTGGTTTTGGCATTATGATAGTAGAGTCCCTGTCCGTAGACAGCTATCCACATATTCTTATCCTTATCTATCAGGAGTTTGTAAGGAGGTCCCTGCACATGGATGTTTTTGAGCCATTCTTCCGGTTTGCGGTCAAACTGCTCTTCATCATATTTGTAGATGCTGTACCCCACAGAGGTATGCACCCAGATATTTCCATCATAGTCTTGCTGAAGTTCATCTACCGAATTGTTAGGCAGCGACTTATCATCAGTGTTGCTATAATAGAAAGTTTTCATACGGAAGCCGTCAAAGCGGCACAGTCCCGACTGGGTACCGAACCAGATGTAGCCTCTGGTGTCCTTGAGGATGGCACCCACCTGACTGTTCGTAAGTCCATCATGATTGGTGAGGCTGCTGAATTCTACGTTTTCATAGGCAGCCCATGCCCTACCCGGCTGCATGAGCAGCAAGAGCAGAAACAGCACGATGGCATGTTTCAAGTAGTTTTGTTTTTTCATCATCATAATCGTAGGTTTATATATATTTATCTGAAAAGATATTTTATTTCTATGGTAGGTTTTATTTCACGTCGTTCTTTTCAGAACTTTCGCGTATTTTCAGTATCATCGGTACCACTTTCTTATAGATTTTTTCATCACCATTGATACTTCTCATGAGTAGATCACAGGCCGTGGTTCCCTGTTCGTGTGCCTTGTCCATGATAGCCGAGAGTTTCGGCGTAACGAAGGCAGCAGTATCACCATCGGTAAAACCGATGATAGCAACATCCTCTGGTATGCGGAGCCCTTTTTCCTTGATAGCATCGAAGGCGGCATAGGTGATAATATCGTTAAAGGCGAGGATGGCATCAGGTCTGTCCTCCTTTTCGAGGAGACGGAGGGTAGCGTTTCGTGCCACATCGAAATCGATTTTGTCGCAGACTACGAGGTCACGGTCGATAGGGATGCGGTTCTCTCTCAGCGCCTCCAGATAACCGTGTTTTCTGCGGCGCACCATATCAAGATGGTTTGGACCGCCGATGAAGGCGATGCGGCGCGAACCGGTATCTATCATATGCTGGGTAGCCTCCTGGGCGGCAACATCACCATTGCCTACTACCTGAGAGAACTTATCTTCTAAGCAACAACGCGCAAAGAACACCAGTGGAACGCCCATCTTATGCAACTGCTCGAAATGAGAATAGTCAACCGTGTCCTGTGCCAGGCAGGCGATGATGCCTTCCACATGCATATTCAGGAAGTTTTCTACCGCTCTCTTCTCGTGTTCTGTATTCTCGTGGCTATTGGCGCTGATTACCGAGTAGCCATTTCTTACAGCATAATCTTCTATACCATCCAGCACGGCAGCATAATAATGAGTCACCAGGTTTGGCACAATTACACCAATCATCCTAGGTGCTTCTTTTCTGAGGCTCTGTGCAAAGGGGTTTGGTCGATAATTGAGCTCCTTGGCAAGGCTTTTCACCTTTTGAGTCATCTCCTCACCCACTTCATGGCTGTTTCGCAGGGCTCTAGATACAGTTGCTATGCTGACGCCAAGTTGATCGGCGAGGTCTTTCAAAGATGTTCTTCGTTGTTTCATTTGTTAGTTTACGCTTATTATAGAAATACATTTTTGTATCCACAAATTCTGCATATTTTTCTTTCCGACTGCAGAATTAGTGAATTCTTTGCAAAGATAACAATTTCTTTCGAAAGCGCAAACGTTTACGTTATTATTTTTTTGAAAAAATATATTTTATAAGAAAAAAACTCGTAATTTTGCAAAATGAAAAGTAATGAATAGTTGATAATAAGTTAGTTAGAAACAAGCGTGGGTTTGGAATGTCGGGAGACAATCCAAACTCTTTTTTATGTCCCAATGCCAACAGATTACCTGCCAGGATACAAAAAACAGGATACAAAAAAAGATGAGGGCACATACTGAATACCGCCCCCATCTGATATGGTTATTACTGCTTAAAAACAAATTTCTTCTGTCCGGGATAGTTAACGAATATCGCTACCAGCAGAGATACAATACTCTTCGGAATCATATAATGCAACTGAATATGTTCGTGCGCATTCAGAAATTCGGTCAGAGCGATGGTGCCGCCCGAATTGAGCATCCAGCTGATGCCCCAGATGATAAAATAGCGCCAGGCTACACTCTTTTTCTTGCTCTTGGAATCGCCGAACACATAACGGTAATTCAGTATGCAGTTGGTAATGCCGCCACTTATCACTCCCAGTGCATTGGCAAGTCCGTAATAAATGCCGATGATATCTGAGAGGAAGAATGCCAGTCCGAAGTCTATCACAGAGGCGCAGGAGGCGGTCAGTTCCGCCTTGCCGAAGGTTACGAGTTCTTCTTTAATCTTGCCCATAATCTCCTGGATTCCATAAGCAGTACGCCTACTATCGTAGTAAGAATACCCAACATGACATCGATGATATAATGATGACCGGAATAAACTGCCGTCCACCAGATTCCAAGACAGATGCAGGCGAAAAGCACTACCGTATACCAGCGTTTACGGCTCATCACAGCATAAATCGTAGTGAGGAACATATAGGCAGCATGCAGGCTAGGTACGGCAGCAAAGACATTGGCATTCTTGCCATAGAGTCCGTGGAACACGTGCAGTCCTGTCATTTCGTCCCATCTGCCCAGACCAGCCACATTGCCCGGTGTATTGAGCACAGCCTTGAAGCCATAGTTCATCGCATACCAGGGCGGAGCAGCCGGATAGATGTAATAGCCGATGAAGCCGATGACATTCACCAGCAGGAAAGCCCAGGAGAAACGCTTGAACCATTTAAGCTGTTTCGTAAGATACAGATAAAGGGCAAAGGCGATAGGCACCGGAACCCAGCAGAGATAGAAGATGCCTGCCCAGAAATCGGCAAAACCGCAATGGTGAACCTTGAAGTATTCGCCCGGAATCATCAGCTGGCTATGGTCGGCTACAGCCTGCAGTTCTGCGCTGGATGAAGCAGCAATGCCGAAGAGCGACTTTTCTGCATGATAGAGATTCGCCACGTCAATATCGTTCACCATATAATTAGGATAAAGGCGCATCGAATCGTAGATGATTCCAAAGAGGAACCAAGGCAGAAAATAGAAGGCAAAACGGCGTGTCTTCTTCCAGGCTGCGAGTACCACCAGGAGGATAATCAGATAGATACTAAACACTTTTTTCTGCTTTTTTATTGATAGAACTTGAGTTTATCATTTACGGCTGTTCATCACAACATAACAATGCCAGATACGCCAGAAAGCGGTGATGTTTGCCAGAACGGCAATCAGAATCATTCCGCCAGCCAGCCACCAGATATTGCCTGTAAAGCCGGTAATCATCGCAGTAACGGCAGTAACCACAACGCGCTCAGGACGCTGCATGAAACCTACCTTGCACTCAATATCCAAACCCTCGGCACGGGCACGGACATAACTTACCATCACAGAACCGATCATCGCTGCAAAGGTGACTACGCCCATCCAGAACCAGATCATATCGCCCTGCATACGTACGAAGATGAGGCAGATGCCAAAGAGACTTACCAGTTCGCTGTAGCGGTCGAGTGTAGAATCCCAGAGTGCACCGAAGAGACTGCTCTTGCCGCTCAAACGTGCCAATCGGCCATCCATCATATCGAAGAGACCGGCTGCGAGGATGATGAATCCACCCCATCCTACAGTAACCATGCAAGATGCATAATCAGCTTGCTCAGTTCCGAGCATCCATGCAGCATCGAGGAAGAAACCGGCTGCCACAATATTGCCCAGGAATCCTACGAAGGTAACAATGTTAGGAGTAATACCTACTGCTATCATCCCCTTGATAAGTGGATTGATGATGGCATAGATAACTTTTTGTAAGAAATCTCTATAATTCATATTTTAATCTATTTTTTATTGTCTGTTTAAGAAATGTCTGTTTAAGAATTTGTTTCTTTAAGAAATGCCAGACTAGATGATTCCAGCCGAAACCAGTATGATCTTGATGATGATTAAAGAAACGGCTGCATAGAGGCCGCCCAGCAGATCATCAGCCATCACGTAGAAGGCGCTCTGCCTGTTATCCAGTTTCTTGATGCCTAGCGGTTTCACCATATCAAAGAAGCGGAAGAGAACAAGTGCCACCAATGCCCACCACCAGGCATCTTTCACTTCGCCCTGTGCCGTAAGCGGGGTCAGCAACGACAGGGGAATCCACACGCCAGCCATCTCGTCGATGACCACACGGCTGGGATCCTCGCCCCAGTAAGGCTGCAACTGAGCTGTTGCCCAAGTGCCCAGAATAGTGGAAACAATGACGAGAAAGAAGGTGATACTCTGCAAGCTCTCGCCCGTAATACCGAGTCCGTAAGCCAAGGCTGCCCAGATGAGGGTTGCCAATACAGAGCCAGCCGTTCCCGGTCCCCAAGGCCAGAAGCCACTGCCGAAACCGGTGCCTATGATGACGGGCAGCAAAGGAGGCCGCTCGTCGGTAAGATTTCCCTTGTTATTCATTCGCTTGATGTTTAATAAGCCCGCAGAAGGGCGTTTCTTCTTTAAATTTCAGTGTGCAAAATTACGCTAAAAAATTAAATTAACCAAATAGTTTTCTCATATTTTTCGGAATTTCATCATATATTGACAGATAAAAAGGTGAAATAGAGCAATATCAAGGGGTTTTATACCACTCAGGCTCGCACGGCGAAGAGCAAGAACAGGCAGCAGAAGGAACTGCATGGAAGCCTTTTTCTGAAAATCTCATAAAAAACTGAAATAATGAATAGGTTTTTGCGTCTATTTACGAATAATGTTATAACTTTGCATCCAGAAAGCCCAAAAAGTTCCTAGGAGCTTCTGCCCTTTCAGGGCGTGTGGAGCTTACTTGCGGTTTAGAAGAAAGATTAAATCATGGGCGGAGAGCCCCTATATATAATAAGGTATAAAAAATGAAAGGTATTAAAAAGTTATATTTTACAGTCATCCTTCTGATGATTTCTACGCTTCAGATGATGGCTCAGCAGAAGATAACAGGCCGTGTCATCGATGACGACGGTTTTGCCGTACCGTATGCAAGCGTGCAATACAAAGGACATAAAATCGCGGTTTCAAGCAACGGAGAAGGTAAGTTTACCATTGATAAGAAGCCGGGACTCATGCTCACCGTAAGCGCACTGAGCTACAAGAGCACATCGGTGAAGGTTGACGAAAAGACCAACTTTCTGGAAATCAAACTGAAAGACGATACGCACAAACTTACCGAAGTGGTGGTGAAATCGAAAAAAGGCCGCTACAAGCGTAAGGATAATCCTGCCGTAGAACTGATGCGGCGCGTGATTGCTGCCAAGAAAAAGAGCGATCTGAGCAACCACGACTATGTGCAATATGATAAGTATCAGAAGATTACACTCGCGCTCAACGACCTGAAGAAAGAACAGCTCGAGAGCAAGTTCTTCCAGCGCCGCCAGTATCTCCTCGACCAGGTAGAAACCTCTCCGTACAACGGAAAGCTCACCCTGCCTGTCAGCATCGACGAGACTGTTTCACAGCATATTTACCGCAAAGATCCGAAGACCGAAAAGGACATCATCAAGGGTCAGCAGAGCAATGGAATCGGACAGGTAATCCAGACCGGAGAGATTCTCAACACCGCCCTGAAAGAGGTGTTCACCGATGTGGACATCTACGATGATTACGTGCGCCTGCTGCAGTATCCCTTCCCATCTCCTATCGGCAGAACAGCCATCAGCTTCTACCATTATTACATCGAAGATACGGTGTATGTGGAAAGAGACCTGTGCTACCATCTGCAGTTTATCCCAGCCAACAGCCAGGATTTCGGATTCCGAGGCGAACTCTATGTGCTTGCCGACAGCAGCCTGCACGTGAAGAAATGTAACCTCTACATGCCTCACAACAGCGATGTAAACTGGGTTACTGACATGAAGATTGAACAGGAGTACACCAAGCTCGACAACGGCGAGTGGGTGCTCTCTAAAGACGATATGATAGCCGAACTGCACGTCAACAAGCTCCTTCAGGACCTGCTGGTGGTGCGAAACACGCGAATCACCGATTATGCCTTCGATGCCTTGCCGAAGCAGCTCTTCAAGGGCAAGGCGAAGATCAGGCACGATATGGATGCGATGAACCGCGATGAGGCTTACTGGAACAAATACCGGCAGGTGGACCTCACGAAGAGTGAATCGTCGATGGACAGCTTTATCCACCGCATGGAGAACTCCAAGGGATTCAAATACATCATCTTCGGTGTGAGAGCCCTGATGGAGAACTATGTGGAAGTGGCTCATACCAAGGGCAAGAAGGTAACGGTGAAAGACAGTCTGGGTGTTGAAAGAGACAGCATCATCAACGACCGCCGTAGCCTCTTCGACCTCGGACCTATCAACACGTTCCTCTCCAACAACTACGTAGACGGTGTGCGCCTGCGCCTGGCGGGCAGAACGATGGCAGCCCTCAACCCCCACTTTTTCTGGGATGGTTACGGCGCCTACGGTCTGAAGAGCAACAAGTGGTACTACGGCCATGTGCTCACCTATTCGTTCAACAAGAAGAAGAACAGCCCGTTCGAGTTCCCGATGCGCAAGCTTACCTTCGAGCTGGGGCATGATATTACATCTCCATCCGATGATAACCTGCTACACAACAAGGACAACTTCTTCATGACCCTCCGTGCCACTACGCAGGACCAGATGTATCAGTATCACCGCCAGAAGGTGACCTTCACCTACGAAACCGACTGGGGGTTCCGCTTCGACACCAGCCTCCGCTGGCAGAGCAACCGCACCGTGGGCAATCTCCACTACTTCAGGGTGAGCGACGGCGAGGAAATACGCAAGATACGCACCACAGAGGCGAGTGTAGGCTTAGATTACAACCCGGGTGTTACCTATGTCAACACCAAGCAGCAGCGCCTGCCTATCAACCTCGACAGTCCTGAAATCTCGCTTCGCCACACCATGGGCTTAGACGGATTCATGGGCGGCCAGTATCAGAGCAACCTCACCACGCTGGGCATTTACAAGCGCCAGTGGCTGGGAAGCTTCGGTTATATGGATTTCAATATCGTGGGCAAGGCGCAGTGGAGCAAAGTGCCTTTCACCATGCTCATCCAGCCACCGGTCAACCTCTCTCTCTTCGAGCAGGAGGCAACCATCAGCATGATGAAGGACTGGGAGTTCCTGAGCGACCGCCAGCTGTTCTGGTCAGTAGCCTGGGATATGAACGGCAAGCTGCTCAACCGCATTCCGCTCATCAAGAAGCTGAAGTGGCGTGAATATGTAGCCATCAAGGGTGTTTGGGGCGATTTGACCAGCAAGAACGACCCGAGCAAGAACCTCAATGATGAGAAGCTCTTCAAGTTCCCTACCAACTCCTATACCTTTGGCAAGACGCCATACTGGGAGTTTGTAGCCGGTGTGCACAACATCTTCAAGTTCTTCGGAATCGATTATGTTCGCCGCCTCAACTATTATGACCATGCAAACATCTCAAAATGGGGCATCCGTATGGGCTTCCTCATGTCATTCTAATAAGAAAAAAGATGCCTTGATGCAGTATTTTTACTGCATCAAGGCATCTGCGCATATATATAAACAACATATAAGAGAGTAAATACAATGAAGATTCTATTAGCAGACAAACAGGACATCACAAGAGCCGGATTGAGCTATGTGATCAGCAAGATGGAGGGTTTGGAAACCCGGACCATCGAAGACAAGGCAGAGCTGATGCTTGCCTTAAAAGAGAATGAGGATACGGTTGTAATACTCGACTACACCCTTTTCGACATCAATGATGCTGCCGAGTTACTTATTTTAAACCAGCGTTTCCCATACACGCGCTGGCTACTGTTCAGTGAGGATTTGAGTGCCGATTTCGTGAAGATTCTCATCGCCAGCAGTACGCAGTTCAGCGTATTACTGAAGGAGTGTTCGCTAATGGAAATCAAGGAGGCGATACGTTTCTGTGTGGCAAGCAACCGTTTTGTCTGCCAGCGCATGATGGAGGTTCTTCTGGCTCCGAAACAGGAGGAGCAGGAGAAAATCAACCTCACCAAGACCGAGACAGAGATTCTGAAGGACATTGCGCTGGGAATGACGACGAAAGAAATAGCAGAGAAGCGCTTTTCCAGCTTCCATACGGTCAATACCCACCGCAAGAACATCTTCCGCAAGCTGGGCGTAAACAACGTTCACGAGGCTACGAAATATGCGCTGAGAGCCGGTTTGGTTGATTCGGCAGAATATTATATTTAACTTCGGTTACTGAAGTTTCGCATGTGGTTCAAGTACGGGCTGAAGGCCCAAAAGCTCCCAGCCCAGGGCATCGCCCTGGGTATAATGACAATCAGCAAGGCGCCCTGTAAGGGCAAAAGCTTTGTATATTGTCAGGTATTTGAAAGCTTTTGCCCTTACAGGGCGACAGGTTTGCGCCCATAAACAC
>ERZ791861.403-NODE-403-length-27079-cov-17.130477_pt1 | contig 27079 bp, 22 predicted proteins | sample MGYA00510283_ERZ791861 | MGnify/ENA primary metagenome ERZ791861 (study PRJEB30046, sample SAMN00792074) | human gut metagenome | study: EMG produced TPA metagenomics assembly of the A metagenome-wide association study of gut microbiota in type 2...
GTGCAAAGAACGAACCTGCCTATGCCATGATGGATGGTATTGTTGCAAAGGTAGGGTATGACAATCGTTCTGGCAACTATGTTACATTGAGACATGGCAATTTTTATATCAGCTATTGTCATTTGTCCTCAATCATAGTTCGCAAAGGTGAAAGTGTATTTCCCGGTATCATTGTTGGTGTCACTGGCAATACCGGTCGCAGCACAGGCAGCCATCTCCACCTTACATGCAAAAAGGATGGCAAGAGTATTAATCCCGCTATCCTTTTCACTGCTAAAAGTTCTCCGTTATAACAGAAACAGACCGATATGAACTCTTGTTCACATCGGTCTGTTTCCTAGTCAAACTCACTTGCTAAAACTTAAAAAGTTTATCGTTTTGGCTTAGTTTCACTACTATGTATCTATCGTCTTTCAACTCTTTGGGGAGTTTGTCGGACAAAATAGAGGCAACGAACTGCAAGTTGTGATTTTCCTCTACGAATTTTGCTGTACCCAAGAGCTGGTTGCCATGTACCAATTCTTTTTTGTCATACAATCCAAAATGCAAACATGGTATATGCTCCTTGTCTGCGAATAAGATATATGCCATATCAAAGCAAACAATTTCTCCTTGCTTCTTTCCTGAGCTGAAGTTTATTGTGTCGGCATCAAATCTTTCTATATTGAATTTATAGATTTCATTTTTATTCTTTGTTTCTGTTTCGTATACCATACCATATTGTTCCGCATAAAGCAACTGTGATATTTTGGCAAGATAGTTGTTCAGCTTATCCAATTGAGCTTGTACCTTTTGCTTGAATCCATCACTAAACAGAGAATTGTCTATACTTTCAATCTGTTTGTTTAGAGAATCTATCTTCTCTTCTACTTTATCGATTTGATCAATCTGCTGCTTTAATGCACCCAATCGCTCATGCTTTTGAGTAAGATCTGCTATCAGACTTTCATAGTCTGTATAGTACGATGATTGCAATAATTTGTCACTAAGTGTTTTTTCCGATGCATGCAAAGTTCTAATCTCTGAGTCCAATGCTTCTATCTTCTTCTTTAACTCAGGCAACTCACTTGCAATAAAATCTGCTTTTTTCACAAGCATACTATTATGGTGTTTAAGCAAATCTTCGAAAGTGTGATGCAGGGTTGGAACAAATTTCTTTGCCTGATTATATACTATTTTTAATGTGTCAGCATCGATATTCGACTTGTTGCTAAGGATTTCCTCTTTAGCTTCTTCCATTATATCATAGCGCAACTTCAATGAGCTAAGTTGAGAAGAAAGCACTGTTATTTTATATTTCAAGTCAGATAACTCAGCCATGTCGTTGTCAAAGTCAGGGTTTAAGTGCATCTGTTTCTTGATATGCTCCAATTCTTCTATTTCTGATTTGACAATACCTAATTCTGAAGCTAAAGCATTACGGCTTTTTTCTTTTACGAGTTTCTTTCTAAAACTTTCTTCTGTTTTCTGCTTCTGAAGTAATTGTTGACGTTCTTCCGCATCAGTATAGTTCAACCCCAACATATATAGGTGCAGAGTTTCATAAACAGCATCAGAAGTTGTACCTTCAAGCCAATGCAAGGTATGATTGACTGCAGCATTTGTATATCTTACATTATGTGCAACCAATTGTCTAAATGTTGGCTTGTTGGTCTCCACGCCCATGATAGCATACTGAAGAGCTTTCTTAAATTCATTTTCGTTTGAATAATTCTCTCCATTTATTTCTTGAATAGAGTTCTTGCGTGAGAGAAAGTTTCTTCTTATGCGAACTTCTTTGGCTGTGGTAGTCCAGTCACTAACCAAAATTAAAGTTATCACCACTTCCTTCTCTGTCAAGAATGTCTTTACTTCTTCATTGACGACACGCCTATCTTCAGGACTTATATATATCGTTCGAGCTTCCTTACCCAAACAGATGTCAATAAGTCTGAGTATGGTTGTTTTGCCAACGTTATTTCCAGTCTCTGTATTTGTGTCTGGGGTTTCGTCGACTATCAAATTAAGACCTTGATGAAAGTCTAACCTTCTGATAAGACCTTCTTTTGATTCTATGATAAGTGATTTTATGAACATAGCTCAACCTCCCCATTTTTAACAATGACACAATCTATTAAGTAAAGCCAATCTATACAGAGTTGCAAGATAGCAAAACTCATTCTATACTGTTCTCGAAGACGACAATACAAGTCCACGACAGAAATTTTCTTTTCTGTCTGCAGCACCTTTAGTACAATAGCACCATTGTAATAGATGCAATTTTCTGGTCTCATATTATCTGGTAGAAGCATAACTATATCGGCTTTTCAAATATTTTACATTCCATAAATGCGTGCACCATCAACATTTCAACACACATTTCCAATAGTTCTTGTGATAAATTATTATTTTTATTACCTATTTGATTGATGATTTCATTTTTAATTGCAATGAACAAAGCATCGCCACTTGCCTGTGATTTCAACCCAACATATATCCTATGCAATTTCTGCAGCACAGCCATACTTTTGTTTTTCCCTTGCCTAGCATATTCGCTGTAGATTTCCTGCACATTGATATAATAAATTTTATATTCGTCTATGGCATCTTTTGCATATATAGCCAAGTTGTTGAAACTTATTTTTGCCTCTATTTCAAATTCAGTCATATCAAAATCACATTCGTTTAAATCATCTTCTGCTAACTGACTAATGATGTAGTTCAGTCCAGAACTTAACTGTGTAGTATCGGGAACATCATTTTGGATATTGTTTTTTATGAACATTGCTATTGTATCGATGTCCGCAATATCCGGCATACCCTTTATTTTGTTCGCAATGAAATGAATATCCAAAATATCTGTTTTCGGATTAAACACAACCTCATGAGGTGGGTTGTATTTATACTTTCGCTGCTCCTTTGCGTCGATAACAATTGGCGCAAAATAAAAATGATAACCAGTATATTTCTCTGGAATTTCTTTCAAAGAATGATCGATTTTCCCTTTGGTACTTGTACCTGTTACTTGTACCAATATGTGATTGGAATCATCAACCAAATCAATTCCTGGTGCATTTTGTTGCAAACTATTTGCATTGCGAAGTTCCCAGCCATATATAAGATTCAAAAGACCTATATAGAAGTCTTCTGATATGACATGCAAATCCAACAGGTTTAGCAAACCATGTAATTCTACACTGCTTGCTAAGCCTGACAGTCTGTTCACAATATCATTTATATATGTTTGTCTTTGTAACATCGCCATAATTTATACTTAAATAATCTGCAAATATAAAGTTTTTCTTTGACAAACAAGTCTTGTTACCTTACTTTTTAAGGTTATTTGTGTTAATATGTCAAATAAATATATGAAATAAAGAACATAAACAAAAAACAGACCGAATGAACTCTTGTTCACATCGGTCTGTTTTTGTCACTACCACCTACTTCTTTTATACGTTTTTATCACAAGTGGTGTATAAGGAAATCCTTCTTGTGTCATTTTCAAGCCCTCGCCATCAAATTGAGTAATTTGAATCTCCGTATCATCCTTGATGTGTTCACTTTCATAAAAGCATGCCAGAACAGAAAAATAAGTGAAGTCATCTGTTCTCCTGCATATCTTGTACCATTGGTCTGGCTCACTTTTCTCTATCAGATACTTATTATTGATGACACAGATGTTGTCATCTGCCACAATTTCCCATTGCCTTAATGGTCTGTTCCTGAGTCCAGGAATGTTTCTCACATAGCACCAGTCGCCTTCCTTTAAGATGTTCAGATAGCCACGCTTGAACAGGACAGGTCTTGTATAATGTTTCCTATGTGTGATAGGGTCAACCCAATAACTCTCATGATACCAATCATCTTCAACATGCCAAATGCCGTCTTTCTCTATTCTTATCTTATTCTCACACTTAGTATTCCTACGGATCTGCATGGGAAACTTGACTTTATCAACAGGATAAAATTCATAATGCGGATAAGCATTCTTTAGAGCTTCTGCATCATTCTCTCTTTCCTGCTTGTCTTTTCCTGCAAATTCCGCCAGTCCTTCTGGGGAATTGACTTCCACCAATTGACTGCCGATATTCTCTTGGGCAAAATAACGTCCATCATCATCAACATACAGTCGCGAGTTGCCTTCTCCTTCTTTGTACAGATACACCTTATTCGGTTCATCCCAAGGAATAAACCTATGCTTCCAGCTCAGGCCTGTTCCTACTTGCAGTTCCAAGGTCTTCACCGTCAGATAGGTCTTTTCATCAATATACTTCGACTGGATGCGAGGGTACAGCTTTTTGCCATCCTCTGTACAGAAGTCGATGCCCATCAGCTTCACACATTGTGGCTTATTGGCAAACCACAACCTGTTCCGCAAGTCAATCCATTCTTTCCGACCCACCTTCTTTCTTATATAGCAATAGGCAAAGCCATCATTGGTCACTTCTATCTTCTTGTATTGGCATTCTAATATCATTTTGCCATCCTTATCCTGAATCCCCTTCAGACCTTTTTCGTTTTCTACAATCTGATAGCCATAGGTGTCCATGATTATCTGCTGCTGACGCTCATGCTTGATGATTTTCATCATCTCCTCATCACCATCCATCAGCACATCCATCCTGCAGTTGTGACTATTGACATGCATACACGTCTCTTGCAGAATGTCTTCAAGAGAAGTACGTCCTTCAAACATGCTCTGCCAATCTCTATCCACAGATGGCAATCCAAACCGCTTATACAGTCCCACGTTGTCCAGTATCACGCAGTATTCCTTACCCTCTGCCACTCGCAGTCCACGTCCCACCATCTGCATATACTTAGCTAATGACAGCGTAGGCCTTGCCAATTGGATGAACTCCACATCAGGACAGTCGAAGCCCTCTGAGAATAAATCCACACTCACCAACACTTCAATATCATCAGAAGAGGAATTTAGGGAAGAGGAGAGCGAGGAAGATTTGAATCTTTCAATAAGCTCTTGTCGCTCAGCAAGAGGTGTCTTGCTCGAAATCGCCACAGCCTTGATGCCATTCTCCCTATAGAACTCCGCAATATGCTCTGCATGTTTAATACTGATAGCATATACGATACCTTTCTTTCCGGGCACATACTCCTTGATGGTAAGGCATAGTCTTTCGAGTGATGGTTTCACATCCATCACCTCGTTCAGTTCCTTTTGCTGATAGTCACCATCAGTACCTCGCTTCTGCAATGAGTCTATCAGCAGCTGGGCAGCACTATCTGGCTTGATGGAGTAGTAGTCATAAAGACTCAATCGTCCTTTGGCAATAAACTTCTCCATGCTCCATGAGCACAGCAAGGTGTCAAATAAGTCCGTGAATCCTTTACCGTTCAAGCGGTATGGTGTAGCCGTCAGTCCCAACTTCTTCGCCTTCGGATAGGCATTCATCACCTCAGCGTAAGTCTCGGCCAAAGCATGATGTGCCTCGTCTATCACTATAAGTCCAGGCTTCTCTTCCATCTCTCCATAGTGTCTCGACAACCATTGTATCGATGTCACTTTGATAGAGGTGGTTTTTAGGGAAGAGAAGAATCTTTCCAAGGTGTCCTTGATTTGTGAAACGAGTTCACGCCGATGGGCTACCACCCACACTTCCTCTTTCAAGAACAAACCGACGAGGGCGGCAAGCAGATACGTTTTTCCCGTACCTGTCGGCATTTGGACCATGACAGCATCATGATGCTTGAATGCCTCCTGCACTCTCTTCACCATGTCCTCCTGATAATCAAAAAGCTTTATCTTCTTCATTGTCATTTCAAAAAGCAAAAATCCTTTTTACCCTTTTACTTTTTTACTCTTTTACCTTTAAAAGATTGATTGTCTGTGTTTTACCCGTGATACCTGTTACCACGGCGATTCCATTGACACGAATCTCCACCTTCTCATATTTGGCATCAACAATCACTTTTCCTTTCAATGTCATAACACCCCAATGTCTAGGAATCTCTTCAAAGGCGCAATAGGCTCCGACAGGTTGCGCTATGCTGTGGTAGAGGGGTGGCACGATAACTCTACCATCTACCTTCACGCCCCATTTCTTTCCTGCTTGATACAATTCCACATGTCCAGCCTCTGACTTCTCATGCAAAAGAAGCATCTCGCTTGCTTCCATCTCCTTCTTTTGCAACATCGCCTCATGATAGTATTTCTTGCCAAGACGTGGCATTACATGTTGTAAATCCTCCTCTTTGTTCTTTGGCTGATTGCACCCAATATATGTCTTCTTCAAATTTGAATCCACCAGGTAGTAGTCCTGCTTGCTGTCCATAACAACGATACAATCACCATATAGGACAGCACATAACCAATACACATGTTCGTAATCATTACGCAGGAAACACACATTCCTGCTCTCTTCATTGCTCATACGCATCTTCCCTTCACCACCCTCATAATGGTACCATACCTGACAACCGGGAGCTGAAGGTCTGAATCTGAATATCATATAATAGCCATAATTCAGAAAATCATATTGTGAAGGACGATAGGGCAGAGAAAACTCTTCTTGGGTTCGAGACATGAAGATGTCGTTATATTCTATAAACTCCCATCCTTTTATGTTGACAACGTGTGGAGCTTCTGCTACGTTAGTGCCATCGTCGATGACAGCTTTTGCCAACAGGTCATAATAGCATATCGCTTTTCGGCGAGGTCGGTAGAACAGGATGTTTCCGTTCAGTAGTTTCATGTCATAGTAATCTCCTGGCTCCAGTACTTGTTCTCCTTGTCGGTTTACTACCGTCATCTTTCCATCAGGCAGCTTGATGATGGCAAACTCCCCTTTGCTATCCACAAACTCACGATACTGTATTGTTTGGAGCAATTCTTCATGGCTCATCACCATCATCATTTCAGAGTCTTGACCAACAGGCACAGTTTCTTGCTTCTCGTTCATCAGGAAAAACTCCCTTTCCTTCGGAGTCTCCTTTTTCTTGCCAACTTCCAGCTTTCCCTCGAACATTGCATTCCAGTTCCATACTTGCGAAGGCAGCCCGAACACCCGATATAGTCCCACGTTATCTATAATCACGCAGTTCTTCTTCCCCTTAGCAACTCGCAATCCTCGTCCCACCATCTGCAGATATTTGGCAAGCGACAATGTTGGTCGAGCCAACTGCACAAACTCTACATCCGGACAGTCAAATCCCTCCGAGAAGATGTCCACATTCACCAGTACTTGGATGTCACCTTTCTTGAAGGCTTCAATGTCTTGTTGTCTTTCCGTAGCTGGAGTCTTCGAGTCTATGGCTATGGCTTTCACGCCATGTTCCTGATACAGTTTTGTGATTTTCTGAGCATGAGAAATATTGATAGCATACACGATGCCCTTTCTGCCTTTACCAAATTCTTCCAAACTCTGATAGAGCCTTTCGATGCTCGGCTTCTTATTCAGCAACATATCCATTTCCTTGTTCTGGTAGTCACCATCTGCCCCTCGCTTCTGCAAAGAATCGATGAGCCGTTGCGTCACACCATCCGATTTGATGCTCACGAAATCGTATGTCGCCAATCTTCCCTTGCTGATAAATTCAGGAACACTCCACGACTGCACCAACACATCAAACAAATCAGTGAATCCCTTACCATTCAATCGGCAAGGTGTAGCTGTTAGTCCCAGGAACGTAGCTTTCGGGAATCTCTCCCACATCTCCTTATAGGTCTTGGCGAGTGCATGGTGCGCCTCGTCAATCACTATCATTCCCGGTTCTTCCTCAATCTCGTCATAGTGTCTTATCAGCCACTGAATGGACATCGCCTTGACGGATGACAATAGGGAAGAGGTGTTTGATGCGGAATAGGAATGGAACTTTCTTACAGTTTCGTCTATCTGCGAAACAAGTTCTCTTCTATGGGCAACTATCCATACTTTCTCCATTGGATTGTTGCTCACAAAAGAGTCAATGACTGCTGTTAACAGGTATGTCTTACCTGTTCCCGTTGGCATTTGTGCCATCACGGACCGATGAAGGCGCAACGCCTTCTCAATCCGTTCCTTCATATCCTCTTGGTAATCAAAAAGCTTGATTTCCTTCATTATTTAAGAGTCTCGTTGACTTTACTCCAGTCTTTATTCATCAAATCCTCGATGATGCTATGAATCTTCAAGGCATATTTCGTTCTAGGATGATTGCCATACTGTGTTCCTCTCAGAATACCTTCATAGAAGATGGTTACGATGATTTCAGTCTGTTTTCTGTACCTTATATATTCCTGTTCATCATATTTCTTGTTGTGCCAATAGTAGGAACTTGCCCAATAGTGCTTATGGTTATCCAGCATCTCATATGCCAGGAAACCATACTTGACAAGTGTTGCCTTCTTGGTCTTCATCAGTTCGTTCATCTTGCTGTGGAACAACAGAAAGGCATTGAACGACATTCCTTCCATGATGGCTTTCCATTCTGCACTCTTTTTCTTGACAAGAGCTTGGTCAGCCTCTACTTTTGCTGTGACCTCATCCTCTTGCTTCATCCGTTCTTCCAGATAGGTGGTGTCCCATTTTCTCCATATCAGTTTCTTGATATACCCATCCAGTTCCATGGCAAACTTACCTTCTTCTGTCTCCTTGACATGGTATTTCTCTTCCAACAATGGTGTACGCATCTTTTTCGTTATCAGATATACAGTTGATGTAATCTGCAGTCGCTCTGTACCGGCATCTTCTCCTGCTATCACCTTATCACCCAAGATAGAAATGGTTTTCTCCAGTTCTTCCAACTTTTCGTCAGTAAAGAAACCATATTCCTTCAGCTTCCTCATCATGCCATAGATTTCAAAATACAAGGCATTACTGAATATAACGAAGTCCATGTCATTCAGCGTTTCCGTGAAGAAAAAGAAATAGGTACTGACTGGGTACATCTCCATATTCTGTGGCATTTCTATTTCCTCAGGCAGTTCCACTCCCGAAGCCTTACCGTCTTCTCTTGCGGTCGATATAATCTCGCCAGTCTCAGGATTTCGAGCATCCAGATAATTGCCGAAGTCAAAGTTCTTGTCTATCTCGTCAATACCTGTCAACTCTTTCAGTAATATCTTCGGCTGCTTGGCATCACTCTTCATGATTTCCTTGAATACGTCCAAGCTTGCCATGCACAGATTACCTATTGCAGAGGCAAACGCCACGTTCATCAGCAGATTGCCATGCAGCAGGTCATCGAACTTCTCTCCATAGATGCGCATGGAGATATACCATTCTTTGGGATTACCTTCAAATCCGATGGGGGAGATATGGATGTCCTCAGCCGTATCGGTATGCTGTCCATACAGACTGCTGATGACAGGATATTTCTTCCGGAAATGTTTTTTGATGATATGCTCGTAGCGGTCATAGCCGTTTTCTGCAAAGTCCAATACATGCGCCCATCGGCAGCATGCCATGATATATCCATCATGGTTCAGGAAGTTCATGTTGAAGTACTGGTGCTCGTTGATTCTCACCGTCACCTCCAACTGCTTATGGGTTTTCTTATTGAATGCAAACGTGCCTTCAGACGGAAAATCCAAAGGCACACTGGTTGTGAACACTGGTAATATTATTGGTGCTTCTCTCATTGTTTCTGTTTCATTATTGGTGTAGTTGATAATTTACAGGAGTGATTTTTCCATGTCATTCGGCTCACGAATCACAGCCATTGGCTCACCCTCAAATGGAGTCTCTGGCATCAAGTCCATCAACTTCTTCTTCATGCCTCGATGATTGGGGTATTGTCCTGCTGTCTCTTTGATATAGCGGCATACCTCCTGGCGTTTCTCCTCGTTGTTCCATATCTTAACAGTTTCCACCAGGGCTTGATAGCTGTCGTATATCAGTTTCCCGATACGTCTTTTGTATTCGCCTACCAGTTCTTGTATGTCATCTCTGTTGATGAGCAGTGGTATATGTTTGCATAGCGCCATGGCGATGGCATACGCTGCATCGGGTCTGTTCTTCTCCAATATCTGTGGAATGGATTTCTTATGCCATCGTTCTAGCAGACGTAGCAGTGCCGTAAAGTCATCATTGTCCCTTGGCTCAAAGCTTACTTCCTGCATCAGATATTTGGAGTATTCCTCTTCATAGTCCACGCTCAGCCCTTTTGGAATATAGTTGATTCTCGGTCGTTCCATCTTGGCGCGATACCGTTGTTTCTCCATAGACCGTTTCCGCTGCTCGTCCCATTTTATGCGCAACAGCTTTTCTTCCCTTATCTGGAGTTCAATATCCCTGAACTCTGATGTATTCATCACTTCTGCCTTCAGATGCTTCTTGATGACTTTTTTCAGATAGCGTTTCCATGCCTCCTTGTTCTCTTCTGTAACGAATGGTGGACATTGCTCTCCGTAGAAGGTGTGCCATGTGAATGGCTCGAAGTCAAGGTGCCAGAGGAATGATTTGTGTTGGGTGTTATTTGGTTCCATTTTTTATGCGATTATTCCAATGCTTTCCAATTAACAGTTCGTTCAAACTTCTCTATCTTTACATTTTTATCAACGAACTTCTCACTTTCTTTCTGATTACAGAACAGTACAATATTCTTTTCCTTTGTCTTGGAACTGCCATATATCAGTCCATCTACTTGTTGCCCTTTGTCATCTCGAAACATGTAGCGAAGGAACTCTGTAAACACTTGTGTTGGTATATATTGAAGATGATTGGTATCTTTAGGGTCAACTCTTTTGGTTATATTTTCATTGAAATGGTGTAAGAACTGATTTTCCTGCCAATTCTTCACCCAAAACGATTGTTCAGGTATCGTTGTCAAATCTATCACCTTCAAATCTTTTGCCGTTTCAAAAGTACCAACAATGAGTCCCTTTGACTCACCGCCGATACATTCGTTCGAAGCAGTTTCTTTTTCAAACGAAGCGTAGAACATAGAAATTCCTGCAGGACTCATTCTATTTGGGAATGCACAATCATCTGGCGGTGATGTGATGTTCTCAAAGGCATATTCAACTTTTGCATCATCCACTTTTCGAGCACGATACAACTTCATTCCTTTGAAAAGTGTCTTAACCAATCCTTGTTCTATTATCAAATCACTCAATACACTCAGTATGTCATCTGACTTACCTTTGTTCTCTTGGATAATATTTTTAAATTCAGGAGTGGCAAGAAAGGTGAATCGTCCATGATGTGTTACCATATCAACAAATCTATCCCATTGGTTAGCATATTTGATTCTTCTATCTTCATCATTAATGTCGCTACTAATCCATTGTTCTGTCGTAAAACAACTCTTGATGTCATCATTCAAATCATCATCATCTGTTGTTAAGTCAAGACCATCCATTAGTTCATCTACCGAATCAAAATATGTCAATTTGTTAGGTACTACATATTCACCTATTCTTTTGAAGCCAGGAATTACTTCTTGTTCGTCATCGTAAAAATCATCAGCTAAGTACAAGCCAGCATTATCTAATGGTTGGTAATAGAGACCTATTTTCCAAACTATTTGCTCACATAAGGTCTTCATATCACAAACAACACTTTGTTTTCCACAATAAGAACAAGTACCTTGTTTGCCATGTGATTGTATTATTTCGTTTAAGTACTTGTCTTCAAAATGGCAAGTACAAACATATTTGTCAGCAAGATAATGACTTGGCCAGTCTCCATTATCTTGCATTTCCATCATTTTATTCTTTACCCATCCCATAAAAATCTCAGTTTTTATTCCAATAATGAACCAAATGGTTGTTTACCTTTTTATTAGGCGAGAAAACACGTATCTCATCTATATCGACGTCACAATCCTTTAGATAATCTACAAGCCCTCTACTTAAAATTTTACATTTATCCCATTTGGCAATGAAATAACGATTCGGTGTAACCCTACTAATTCTATCCCAGTCCTTACTACTTAACTTGCTTTTACTCAAGTCTTGATATATAGGGTAAAAACTATGTTTCAGCATCTCTACAGATTGTCTGTCTTTCCAATTATGCGCAAGTAGATACAAATACAAATAGAAGTCTATACACTTCTCTCCATTATCTGCTTCCAACAATACTCTCCAGAAACAAGACTGTGACTCTTTTACATAAATGGCAGTTGGATCTATTTGATGTATAATGAAATTTTCAACTCGCTCATTGATGTTTTTTTGCTTTCCTAACCAAGCTAAAAAATCTTGTTTTTTTTGCATACAAGATAGAAGCAAGAACGGAGAAACAAACGAAAAATGAGAATCGTTTGCTGAATCAAATATTATTTTGACAGCATCTTTAGCATTCATTACTAATTGTGAAGAAATATTCTCCTCTGTAAGTGTTTCCGAAGCTAACACTTTTTTCAGTAATTCATCCCAATGTTTGAAAAGTTCAAAACTATTACTATGATACAACAAGAATATATCATTGAATTGTTTTGCAGGCAATCGCAGCCAAATACCAGTTTTAAAAAATCTTTCATTATTATTTAGTAATGGCAATACATGTTCCCAATTATTACTTGCCATCCTTAGTAATTCTTCTTCTTCCATGTGGTCAATGGCATATATCAAACCATTACATGCAGTTTCATTTGGATGCTCTATCTTTGCAATTTTATCTATCAAAGCCACATAGTCATTATGACGTTTTTTGTCTAATAGCATCAATCTTTGAGCGAAATGAGTCAGTAAAGGATGTAAAAAGGAATCATTTTTCAAAGATGCAATTTGAAAGAGGTAATCTTCCTCAGTTCCATACAAAGAAGATATTTTCTCAGAAAGAAAGTTACTTTTAAGTCTTATACCCTCATTTTGCTTCGGAAAATATTCCTCCAACAAGGATAACACGTTTGCGTATTCTTTTCCTCCAACTTTTTCATTTAATGCCGTGTCTAGCTCTTTCATCAACATTGCAAATGCAAATAGTTTCTCTTTCTCATCTTTAATGTCTTCCCTAAATAATCTTATTAAACTTGGAAAAGTATCATTCTCTTTTTTCGACTGTTCAAATATGTACAATAATCCATTAGTAAAATTCTCTTTGGCAATTTTACCATTCCAAGGAGCATTGGACAAAGAAATATTAGTAATATTATCTGTAAATTGAATAGAAAAGTCTTCACTTCCAAGTTTTCTACGAGAAATTGACCCAGTACTCATAGAGACCCATTTTAAGATATCTAAAGGAAGATATTGAAGAAGATAGAAACATAATGCGACATAAGCTCTTTGATCCTTGTCCATATAGATGAAAAGATTCTTATTATTACCAAGTAGAAGTAAATAGAGAACTAGCAAGGACGTGTCATCGAACATACTAAATACGACATTGGAATATCTTGTTTCAAAATTATCGATTTCTATTTTATGTTGATAGAAATCATACTCGTCTTTTTGAGGTCGCCTAAAGTAATCGTTCAACACTCTAAAGTCAAAATTTCTATCCATGTCTTTTAAATCAACAATTAGAGTGTGAGTCCAAACACAGCCAGGACGCTCCATTTCATCTGCATACCACGTTTTGGCAAAAGCGTATTTTTCACCATTCGATAACGGGTAGAAGGTCATGTACGAATCTTCTCCTAACTCATTTCTGAAACCTGTCCAATCACTTAGAACAGACATCAAAGAAGAGTCGTTGTTCGGTCTTACAGGAAAAGAACTTGCCAATAGTCCATGACCTTTGTTATAGCCATATAAAGTCTGTTCTATAATCATTCCTTTATAAGTAAATATAATGGTAGAGATAAATCGTGTACAATTTCATCCTCAATCTCAACAAATGATCTTTTACCTTCTCGCATCTTTGCTTTAATTTCTTTTTTTGTCGCCTCATAATTCCCTTGGTTTTCTTTTGGATATTCCAGTCCCTGTGCACTCAGACCTATAATTTCAAAATTGGAAATATGACTTTGAATAAAATTAAACAAAGCTGGAGAATATTCTTTCAAATATGTTTGGGGATTGTTTGATATAGTTCCATTGTTTGTCTTCTTGTCCCACCAAGATAACACGATCACTACTTTCTTGAAACTTTTCTTGCTCAACAAGCTTTTTAAAACCATGATATTCATAGCTACTGCTGACATTGTCTTGATTGAAAATGGCGGAACGTCTTTTGCTGGCATAGGCTTTTCGTCATTTTCTGCTCCATGATCGTCTTCGAATTCTGGCGGTACAACCTCATTCATAAAATACACCAATGTATCCGTATCTGTGAGCCATTCAGAAACCAACTCAGATTCTTTTAGTTCAATAAAATCTCTGAAATTTTCTCCAAGGAAGTCAGGAACCTCAACTTGTAATCTCGCATCAGAATCTGTCACCTTAAGATTTATAAGAACTGTTTCATTTTTGTCTGAATAGTTGCGGTCAATACGCTTCATGCTTTTATAGGCATCACTCAATCTGTTTAGCACCGTGAGGTCGTCTGCCAAATTCATTTTGTCAGCTACTAATTTTATACCCTCAATTTTTTCAGGATGCATTAAACAATACCATAAAGCACCTATATAAGTGGATTTTCCAGAACCTGGCAAACCCGCTATCATACATTTTGTAATACTCATATGCACTTCCTTATTCATTCAACAATGTTTTTACCCAATTGGATTTTTCGTATTGGCAATTTGTATGGCTCTTCAATGTATTAACAATATACTTGAAAACATCTTTCAGCCCTTGGTCTTTCATGTCGTTTGATATAATTTCAAATCTGTTTGAGATGTTTATTCCATAATCATTCTTCATTCTATTTTCCAAATCTAGACTTTGCTTCGAAAACAATTCTTTAACCTCGTCCGTTTGAATCAAGTCTATCTTATTGTATATAATGTCATACACTTTTGGAATATTGAAAACCCCTGCTGATACCATACGACCAAGTAGAAGTTGAAAATCATCACAAAAATCGTTATAATCATCTTCGTTATTAACAGATGATGAATCTATAAAAAATATAATATGATGCGAATTGATCAAGCCTTTATCCTGCTTTACTTGTGACAAATTACTAGTATAGCTATTCTTGTATGTTTCTCCAGCTCTGTCAGAAATGATTAGTTTATTTAGTATATCATCCTTAGACAAAGTTAAAGTTAGGAATTGTCCTTCCATCATCGTCGTTCTGGAATTTCTCTTGGAGGTTTTTAATGACTCATTGCGAATATAAGCTCTGCGTTCAAATCCAACATAAGTATCAGAGTCAATGAATTTGTACCCATCGATTTCTCCAGTACACATAAACTCATGATACAAAGAAGCTACAAATGTTGATTTTCCGACCTCTGAAAAACCTACTAAGGTTACAAGATGGGTATTGTAATCACCTAATACATCATTGATGTTTTCATCTGTCATGGAATCGCAATAGTATTGCGCTATATTTTCTATTGCATCATCCTTTATAACATTGTCGTGCTTTAGCTGTGCAACACCTGCTAAAGACTCTAATATGTCTTTTTTATCTTCCATTGCGTTATTCCTTTAATAAGTCTTCTAATAGCAGTTCATGATAGAGATAAACAAAGAACTCTTTTGGACTCAGTTCGAAGTCTTTCAGATAATCACCATATTCATTATCCCTTGCATTTTCAATTTCATGCAATAGCAAAGATGAATCTGATTTAATTTCATCTACAAGGCATACGTCCGTTTCTGCCAGGTTTTTCAGAATTTTCTCTATCTTTTGCCTTTGTCTATTTCCGCCACGTGGAAAAATACGTTGCATTAACTCTATAAAATCTTCTTTTTGAGGTATCTGCGGCTTATTGACAAAATAATGTTCCAATATCAATTGAATTTTCAAGAAATCATTTGTTTCCTTTAATTCTTTTATGAATTGCGACATTTCTGCATCCCAGGCCATCAATGCCAAAGACTGAATTTTATCAGACATATCCTCGGAGATAGTCTCACCCTGTCGAAAACTATCAATAAACATTGATTGAACAAAGTCTCTTGGATATATCTTTTCCCCGATTACTTCTCCCACTGCATATTGATTATATTTAAAATATAGCTTATAGAGTACATCTTGATAATTTAATTTTTCCCAATTTCCATGCACTTGAATCATAACGTTTTGCAACGATAATGATCGCAATGCAGCTTCCTTGTCATCTTCGCATTCTTCTATAGCCAAATATATGCAATAGAAAACAAGTGCGCATTTTATACGTTTTGGGAAATTATAGTTTCCCAAGCCATTGCTTGAAATGTATTCTGCCACGAAATCGTTCAACTCTTTACATTCCCGATTTGTCACATAGCAATCAGCCAATTCCTCAAAATCACCGAAAGAGAACGATTCATTACCAATGTATTCGGAACAGGCTTTTGCCAATACGTCTATTTCAGTCTCTTCAAGTGGTACAATAAGACCACATTGCATGAGAATATTGTTTAGTACATTATTCATCACTTTATCATGTTATAAAGTTCAACCCACCTGTTGTCTTCCCTGATTTTTTCCAAGAACACTTGATTTCTCATGTAGGCAGAGCCTGTACAGTCAATCTGTGGGTACATCTTTTGTATTATCTCCTTTGAATTTGGACACTGCTTAAACTTGTGCCTAACATCACGTTTGGATAAACCATCAGGAAGTCTCTGTTCGATAACTGCCACAGGTTTATTATCATCCTTCCATAAATCATGTTTTTTTAATGTAACCTTGAATGGTTTGGATTGTTCTTCATCCTTCACAAATTGTTCCCCATCATACTTCTGAACCCTCAAATCCACTTTCAACACATCGTTTTTATTATCATGTTTTTCAATGGAGAGTTCTATGATATTATAGACCGGTTTATATGTGTTATCATTCACATCTCCCGGATTTAAAGAGCCTGAGTATATATGCACAGCATTGTTATTTATATCACTGTTGGCTATATGAACATGTCCATATAGCTGTAAAGCATACCTTTTATCCAAGTCTTTGGCTATTGTATCTTTATTCAGCAAGAAATCTAATGGATGATGACACATCAGTATGTTAATAATACCATCCTTACATTTTGCACCACGATACGCTATTTGGGGAAGGAAAAGACGATGTCCGTCTGTTCTATTGGGATCTGGGTCATAATCATTTAAGTCACTAATCAATGCCGAGTTTACGCCATACAAATTGACTTGATAGCCTTCGAGGTCATCTTCAAATTCAGAATGCCAAAACATTTCTGCATTATTATGGCTATCAACATCCTTTTCTAAAGCTCTAAGCATAAAAGGTTCAGCATTGTCTCTCTCATCATTACAGAAATGATTGTATTCTCTAAAAGGTGTATACAATTTCTTGATGAAAGAAAAATCCTCGCCAATCATCGTATTCCACAACCAATCACAATCATTCCCACGATTAGATATAGCTTGATGAATGAATTCTCTCACGCATTTGGGATGTTCATTTACATTCTTGTCATGGTTGCCAGGAACGGTATAAACTTCTTCGCTTTTACAAGCCACTATCTTACACAGATCTCTGATAAATGAATTAGCTCGTTTATACTCATCTACAGAACCACTGAATGCAATATCTCCGCAAATGAGAATTTTATCAAAGCTATTACCAGTATCTTTACAATAATAACCCAAATCTTGTAACATTTGGTCTCTTATATCAGTATAATCGTCAGCAGCATCAAGCTGCTTCTTCCAATGTATATCGGAAAGTTGTAATATACGTATTGTTTTCATTATCTAATCACTATTTCCAATTTATTAATTTTTTATATGTCGTTTCCGTTGCTAACTTAGTTAGGCATTCTTTGTCTATTTTTTGTTTGATATATTAAAAAATCGGGCTACTAAGCCCCATCCCCGAAAAATACCTCTTCATAAAAGGGGAGAGGTGAGCCTTTCGCCCGTATATCTGTTATTTTCGGTTCTTCATCCTCCAGAAGAAATGCCATGTTCTGAAGATAGGCTCACTTAGAGCCTCGGCAGGATAATATCTTACGAAGTGCATATTTCTCCATATCTTCAGGAAGTATTTCTTAGCCATACCTTGCTGTGTGAAATGCCCATACTTGGTGAAGTGCTGTCCGAAATTGCCCCCATTCAGTATTTCTGTTAACAACAACTTTCCTCGTTTTTCATCCATTGGAGCTATCATCTTCTCCTCTGATAGTCCCAATGCCTCATGCAGCACATACATCACCGCCCTTGCAAACTTCCACAATCCAAGAAGTTTCAATTCCTTCTGTAATGTATCTCTAATCACTAATAACTCATCATTATTCACTACATAGTAGTAATCAATGATTTGCCTCATTCCAATCCCTTCATCGAAGAAATGATGATATAGATGTGTTAGCTGATAAATCACGTTGAATGCTGTCGTTGGTATAGCGATTTCTCCAATACTGTCTGGTAGGCTAACAACATTTGAACATTGCAAATCTGCATTCCGTTTGAACCATTTCTGCAAACGTGTATTATAGATAGGATTATTCATAGAGCAAGGAAAAAAATGCAGTTCAACAGGAACACCAGCCATAGCTGTTTCCACATGCTGAAGCCTGATATCATCTCCTAATTCAAAATTCTTAGAAGCATATTCCATGATGATTTTCCTGTTGGCATTCACCCATACATCTACATCACCAGGAGTGCGAGAATAAGGAGTCTGGTACATCACTGCATTCCCTTGTCCTTTCAAAATACAACATCTGAGTCCATCTTTTGTAAGCTTTGAATAGAGTTTAGCAGCAACTTCATTCACATTAAAGTTCCGTCTACGTATTTGCTGCGACTTAGCCATCCAAGTCATCAGCAGTTCCCTTCCAATCGGATTCTGTTTTAATTTATTTGAGTACTCCTTTCCCAATCGCTCAATACCATCAAAACAGATTCCAATAATAGTTTGTTTTGTCGCAAAGCTATATAATTGTCGCCAATCAATATTGGCAACAATTATACTCATGTCAATCTTGTCTCCTAAACAGTACCTTAAAAATAGAAAAAAGGCCGATGTTTGTGTCATATCATCAATTACAAGTTATCACTTTTTGTACATGTCTTCATAATACTTCTGATACTCCCCAGAAGTAACATGATTCATCCATTCCTGGTTATCGAGATACCATTTTACAGTTTCCTCGATACCCTCCTCAAACTGGAGAGATGGCTCCCAACCGAGTTCCTTCTGCAGCTTGCGAGAGTCGATGGCATAACGCATATCGTGACCCTTTCTGTCTGTTACATAAGTAATCAAATCCAAGTCTGCACCTTCAGGGCGACCGAGCAATCTATCAACAGTCTTGATAACCACCTTGATGATATCGATGTTCTTCCACTCGTTGAAACCACCGATGTTATAAGTCTCGGCAATCTTACCCTTGTGGAAAATCATATCGATGGCACGGGCATGATCTACCACATACAACCAGTCGCGCACGTTCTCACCCCTACCATATACTGGCAATGGCTTGCGATGACGGATGTTGTTGATGAACAACGGAATCAACTTCTCTGGAAACTGGTATGGACCGTAGTTGTTAGAGCAGTTGGTCACGATGGTAGGCATACCGTATGTATCGTGGAAAGCACGGACGAAGTGGTCTGAGCTTGCCTTGGATGCTGAGTAAGGAGAGTGAGGATTATACTTGGTAGTCTCCAGGAAGAACTCCTCACCGTATGCCTCGTGGCTCTTATCGCTAGATGCCTTGGTAGTGAAAGGAGCAGGAATGCCCTCAGGATGAGTCATCTGCAAGGCTCCGTAAACCTCATCGGTAGAGATGTGGTAGAAGCGCTTGCCCTCGTATCCCTCAGGAAGACCCTCCCAGTAAATCTTGGCAGCCTGGAGCAGAGACAGGGTACCCATCACGTTGGTCTGAGCGAAAGTGAATGGATCCTTGATACTTCTATCTACGTGGCTCTCGGCAGCGAGATGGATGATGCCATCCACCTTGTAATCCTGCATCAGCTTCAACATCAAGTCGAAATCGCTGATGTCGCCCTTAACGAAAGTATAGTTAGGCTTGTCCTCGATGTCCTTGAGGTTAGCCAGGTTGCCTGCGTAAGTCAACTTGTCGAGGTTGATGATGTGATACTCAGGATATTTGTTCACGAAAAGTCTTACTATGTGTGAGCCTATGAAACCAGCACCGCCCGTTATTACAATATTCTTCATTCTAATGTATATATTCGAACACGAATTACACGAATCATTCAGGGGAACCTATAACCTCTATATTCGAGTTATTCGTAAGATTCGTGTTCAAAAAAAATTAATATTCCAAATTCTTCTTCAAGGAAGAACTATTCTCATCAAGTATTGAAAGCAGATACTTACCATAGTCATTCTTCAACATAGGCTGAGCATTCGCCTTCAATTGCTCTGCGGTAATCCATCCCTGGCGGTATGCAATGCCTTCCAGACAAGCCACCTTCAAGCCCTGACGCTTCTCCAAAACTTCAATAAAGGTAGATGCCTCAGAAAGGGAATCATGGGTTCCGGTATCAAGCCAGGCGAATCCTCTTGCCATAGTCTGAACCTTCAGCTGCTTATCCTTCAGGAACTCCTGATTCACTGTTGTGATTTCCAACTCCCCACGAGCGGAAGGCTTGATATGCTTGGCTACTTCCACTACCTTGTTAGGATAGAAGTACAAGCCCACTACAGCATAGTTGCTCTTTGGATGCTCAGGCTTCTCCTCGATGCTGAGACAATTGCCCTGTTCATCAAACTCAGCCACACCATATCGCTCAGGATCGCTTACACGATAACCGAAGACGGTAGCCTTGTTATTCTGCTCTGCATCTACTACAGCCTTTGCCAAAATTTGGTTCAATCCTGCACCATAAAAGATGTTATCACCCAATACAAGACAAGCCGAATCATTACCGATGAACTCCTCACCAATGATAAATGCCTGAGCCAATCCATCTGGTGAAGGCTGTTCTGCATACTCGAACTTCACTCCAAACTGGCTTCCATCGCCTAAGAGTCGTTTGAAACCAGGCAAATCAAATGGAGTTGAGATAATCAGAATCTCACGGATACCTGCCAACATCAGAACCGAGATAGGATAATAAATCATCGGTTTATCAAAGATTGGTATCAGCTGCTTGCTGATACCTTTGGTGATTGGGTACAAACGTGTACCGCTACCACCAGCTAATACTATTCCCTTCATCCTTTATAAAATGTTGAATGTTAAGTGTTAAATGTAGAATTGTTGGAATAAGGTTGCTACTCATACAAGTTTACATTGATATCGAACGGACTATCAAAGTCCTTCAGCATGGCATGCTTTGTATCTTTCTCGGAGAGATTGGCATGTTCTGTTGGGATTTTCCAATCGATACCGAGGGAATCATCCAAAATAGAGATACCACCATCTGCCTCTGGGTGATAGAAGTTATCACACTTGTATTGGAAAACGGCTGTTTCTGAAAGAACTGCGAAGCCATGGGCAAAGCCCTTTGGGATGAAGAACTGGACATGATTGTCTTCTGTCAGCTCTACTGCCACATGCTTGCCATAGGTTGGTGATCCTTTGCGGATATCTACTGCGACATCAAGGACTCTGCCTTTTACGCAGCGTACCAACTTGCTCTGTGTATATGGTGGGCGCTGGAAGTGCAAGCCTCGCATCACGCCATAGCTGCTCATAGACTCGTTGTCCTGGCAGAAGTGAACACTGTGTCCCAGGATTGGGGCAACCTTTTCTTTAAACTCACGCTCGCTGAAGCTCTCGAAGAAATAGCCACGAGCATCTCTAAACAGGCGAGGCTCAATGATGAGTACGCCCTCAATATCCGTCTTTATTACTTCCATAATAGCAATTACAAAATAAAATTCAACTTACAAGCACCAGCGAAATCCGGTATAGAATAGCCATGCTTCTTAAAGAAAGTCCTTAAACTCTTGAAATGCATAAAAGCTTTTTTACCTATTTTTGCACTAGCACGCAGATGATTATGTATCATCTGCGATTGAGGTACATAAACAACAGGTCTATTCATTAGCCATGACCTTAAACAGAGGTCTTCATCTTCCATATATAGGAAATAGTCTTTATCAAATCCAGCAAGTTTGCTATAAACCTCTCTTGAAATAAAGAGAGCTGCACCGACTGCCCAATTAACAGGTTGTACCTTTTCCACATCAATATTCTTACAAAGATATTTCTCCACAGCCTTGTTTGCTGCATCATCCTTACCATGCGACAGTACACGATTCACAAATATCATTGGAGTAATAAAACCTCTAATAGAAAATTGATGAGTCAAGTCCTTGTTAAACAGATGAGGAACGGCAATACCTACCTCGGGATTCTTTTCCATAAAATCATGGAGTGTATCAAGACTTCCCTTACAAAAGGATACATCAGGATTGATGATGGCAAGATATTTACCCGTTGATGCTAATGCACCAATATTATTATTCTCCCCAAATCCTTTAGGAGTTGTATTCCTGATAATTCTTACTTGTGGATATTCCTTTTGAAGAAATTCCACACTACCATCTTTAGAGCAGTTGTCAACATAAATGGCTTCGAAAGAAACATTTGGTTTTATTTCTCCCGAATAAATAGATTTATAAAGCTCCTTTATATATACTAAATGATTCATACCTACCGTAACGATAGATACCATAGGATTTTCCATAATTATATTATTTAATTAAAGTTTTAACTCTTCTGAATCCCCACATAAACAATAATGGGAATCCTACGCCAAAGAATGCGTACACAAAAAGTAAGAGGATATTACCATCAACACCTGGAGTCAAATCACTAAGATTTGCCCCCCCATACCTATACCTTGCAATGCTAAAGTACAAAATTTAAAGCCTACAAAGTGCAAAGCCATAACGTAGAAAGACTCCTTTCCAACATACGCAATAGCCTTACCTATAACGTTAGTCTCGATATGTTTACCTATATACATTATTATATATAGCACGGCTGGTGCAGCAACTATCAGTTGAAGTATATCCTTATATTCATTACCATTCAGAGCCACACCGCCAAGCATACAGGCAACTTCGAAAGCCACCAATCCACATACAATTGCCAAATACCCATTATCAAAAGACAATTTTATCTTCTGATACATTATTTTGCCAACATATATCAGCAGCATTGCAGTAAATGTATTGCTAAATCGGCGGATGGTCAAACCATACTTATTACTAAGAATACCTGCTACCATACACATTGTTAGCAATGCAATGAATCTCATCCACTCATATTGTCTATCAGTCTTTGCAATCTTCTTGATTGCCCAGGAAACAATAGATAAACCTATTAGAGCCATGAAAAGCACATACACAAACCACATTGCACCAACAATCGGTTCTCTTCCTCCTAAACAGATAGCCAATACAGTTTGCTTAGCAAAATCCATCATTGAATAAGTATTGATTACAGGGGCAGTAGATTCTAATGAATACCACCCTATTTTTGTCAACACATTATGCAATAACACTGCAGGCACATAGAAATACAGAATCTTCAAGTACAGCGATGAGAACTTTTTCTTAAACCACAGTTTTGGTTGAACCAGCTGCTCTTCCTTTATGAAGAAACCTGCTAACAAGAAGAATACGGCAACATGCCATAATGCATAAACAAGATTACCAGAATCGATCAATGATGTTAAAGGGTAAACAAATCCAATATGGCCGAGAACAATAGAAATAATAGCTATTCCCTTTGCTATATCAACGGAAAAAGAACGTTTTTTAATTGCCATATTTAACATAATTATATATGTTATTTACATAGGTTTGCTCTGAAAAATTTATCAGAGCTACAGATTTAGCCTCATTAATAATATCTTCCGTTTTTACGGGATCATTAACAATAACATCCAATGCAGCAATAACTTCTTGAACATTATGAAACTTGAAGCCTGTAACTCCATTACATATTAGCTCAGATGTACCTCCACTATCAATACCTATAACAGGAATATTACGAAGCATTGCCTCTATTGTAACTCGTCCAAAGGCTTCAGATCTTGAACACATGAGAAGGACATCGATTTTACTATAAATATCCTCAACGTTTCCTACAAATCCATCAAATTTAACGACGTTTTGCAAATCCAGTTTCGATACTAACTTTTGGATGTAATATTTATATGGACATTCCTTATCACCTATAATATGTAAGGTCATTTTCGGATACTTTTCATGAATTTTTTTCATATATTCAATTGCTAAATGTTGTTGCTTGGATATATCAATGTTACCTACAACACCTAACTTTAACTCTGAATCAAAAAAAACTTCATTCCTAACTTTTTGAGGATAAGGCAAGCCATTGTATATAACTTTTCCATTAGTAGGAATATAACCAATTACAGAGTCAGCAACAGCTTTCGAAACAAAGATTATTTTATCACTTTGCAATATCAGTTTTTTCTTTAACTCTTTACCTAGTATAAAATGACTTCCAAAATCCTCTTTCAAAAATTCTCTTACATGCCATACATGTTTTATTCTTAATAACTTAGCAAAGAAAATACTATATGCATCAACTGAGGAATTTGAATATATAACATCTGGTGCTAATCTTTTTATTTTAAATATAAGAAAAGGCATCATTAGCAAATTAAAAATCCACAATAATGGTAAAGATAAGTATTTCCTATTAAATTTAACATACAACACTTCATAAAAAAAACGAAATGCATAGACATTAACTCCTTTTTCTTTAAGATGATAGTAAAATTTACCTTTAGAAGGCAATAAAACACTAACATCTTCACCTTTCTCTATAAAAGCATCAACCAAACTGTCAAGGCTTCTATTTGAACCATAGAGAAAGCTATAATGAGATATAAATAAAATTTTCATTTACAATGGTATTCTTACTTTTATTCCATCTTTCTTAACGATAACTGCAGGATTGCCAATAACGGTACAATTATCAGGTACATCTTTAACTATAACACATCCTGCTCCTATATTAACATTATTCCCAACAACAACATCGCCTAACACCGAAGCTCCACAAGAGATAGTTACATAATTACCAATAGTAGGTATTTTTCCACCTTTTTGCCCTACAGTAACATTATGATAACATCTAAAATGGCTACCTATTTTCTTACCATTGAGGAAGGTATTAAAAGCGTGTTCCATATAAAAATTGCTACCGATACTCATATTTTGATTAATTCGTGTATAAGTACAACGTGGCAACAACCAGGAAAACAAGAAATGTTTTCTTCCTAATCTATAATAAAATACATTCCTGTATGGTTTATCATAAACTAGATGATATATAATGTTTTTCCACCCCCCCCCAGCCCGTCCGAGAACGGCTGTTTGGGGTGTATCATAGAGGGCAGAACCGCTATCACAACTCCACCTAAGCCCCTCTAAGGACATATCTTTTTTCATCTTAAAATTTTAGTTTATGTTAAACAATTCGTCATAAGGGCTTAAAATGGCCGATATGAACACTAATAGAGCGTGTTTTTCGATGGTATTGATCCCTACAGGTCATTATCCAAGAGAAGCAATCAAAGCAGGTACACCTTTGAGAGATATGGCACGACGAAGGTTATAAGATAGGCAAAAGAGGCCCATCTCAGCAGTTACTTTCAGTTTGCCTTTCAGTAAAAAGTAGTATTGCCCAAGTGCTCGCTTCATGGTTCCGAAAGGATGCTCGGAGAGGCATTTGCGATTGTCCATCTTGTTCTGATCTAGATGTAAAACGTAACGGACAACCTTCTTCACGACTTTCATTCTTGGAGGTTTTGGCTTGTCCTTATTCTCTTCTTTGAGTTGCTTGCGTTTTGCTTCGGTTGCCTTTATCAAGGTGTCTTTGTTGAAGTCTGCCTCCTTGAACTTCTGGATGGTACACTTGCACTTGCATTTTTTACATGCAAGCTTGTTGCAGTAGCGGATCATACCGTTTCTTTTGATAGACTTTTGCCTCAGAATTTCGCCTTGCGGACAATAGACAAGATTGCGTTCGGCATCCCTCACGAAGTATCCTTCAAGAGCCTTGGCACGCATCTGCTCAGGAGTCATCTTCAGTACAGCAGACTCTGCTACATCAGAAGTGTACTCCTTGACCTCTACAATCTGTGCATCGGTTAAAAAATCCTTGTAGGCTTCCGGTATAACTGCAGCTTCAAGACATGCCTTCAAATCTTCTGGATTAGTACTTGACTTTTGTTCGTCAGTTATGGTAGCTTCGTTATAGTCAAACTGAACCTGCTCCGTGCAGCTGCCATCACGTTGGATGACATTTGGTACGATACCATTAGCCAATGCATCTGCATGATCCTCGGGACACTCGTACCCCTTGTCTGCAGTTGATTCAAGAACGTCAACACCATAATCGGCTTTCACCTCAGATGCTACGCTTGTAAGCTGACCATGGTCTGTTGGACTGTTGGTTACCAGGAAGCCTGCTATCATATGGCTCTCCGCATCAACTGCTGTTTGCACATTATAACCGACACAAAAGCCTTCGTTGGCTTTCATTAGTCGGGAATCAGGATCGGTTAAGGAAATCTGGCTTTCACCGCTTTTCTCAAGTGTATCACGGTATCCTTCATAACGATCCTTGCGTTCCTTGCAAACATCAAGCTTACGTCGCAACTCATCTTTAGAGAGCTTGCGTCCTTCCTCATGATCGTATGCTTCAAGTTCTTCCATATAGATTGAAATATGTTCATCAAGACGCTTGATTCGGTCATCGAGTTTGCTTAGAGTAAGGTTGTTGTCTTTAGCATTTACAGCCTTAAACTTGCTTCCATCAATAGAGATGTACGACTTGGAAAAGAGCTTCAGTCCCATACAAAACTTGTTGAACTCTTTAAAAACTTTAGTAATAGCCTTCTTGTTGTCCTTGCGGAAATCGGAGATTGTACGAAAGTCAGGAGTCAGCTTGTTGAGCAGCCACATTACCTCTACGTTACACTTGCACTCACGAGCAAGTTTGCGAGAGGAACGTACCTGATAGAAGTAACCATAAATATAGAGTTTGAGGAGATCGCGAGGATCATATCCAGGAGTACCAGTCTCTGCAGGAGTACTGCGGACGAATCCCAGTTCATCCATTTTGAGATTATCGACAAAAGCATCAAACAAGCGAACAGGGGCGTCAGCCTCTACAGTAAGTATTCGGTATTACCTCACATTACCGATAAGCATATGAGGTTTAGCCCTCC
>ERZ791861.411-NODE-411-length-26863-cov-2.764399_pt1 | contig 26863 bp, 42 predicted proteins | sample MGYA00510283_ERZ791861 | MGnify/ENA primary metagenome ERZ791861 (study PRJEB30046, sample SAMN00792074) | human gut metagenome | study: EMG produced TPA metagenomics assembly of the A metagenome-wide association study of gut microbiota in type 2...
CAGAGGTCAAAAAAATAAAAGAAAATTACGAGGTATAAAGAAAATGTTTGTTTCAGAAGTAGAGTTTATGCTACACAAAAAGCAATTAAACAGAATTATAAAAATATAAGAACTTAAATTAAAACTATTGGAAAAAGAAATAAAAATTAATAAAATAGATACAAGAATACAACTTACTGCCATAGCAGCAATATTAAAACCTTCCGAAATGAGTGATACTGATTTTGTTTTAAAAATAAATGAAAAAATGAGTGAGCTGTGGAGCGAGGAAGCTTTAATAAGACAAGGCGCAAAAATAAATCAAGAGCTTTTAGAAATTCAAAAAACATTAGATGAAATCGAAAAACAGGGAGATATGTAAAATGGCAGGAATCGAAAAATACTACGAGATAACAGAAGTTTATGCGTGGCAATGGGACGGAAACACAAACATAACAATAGAGGATATACCTGAAGAAATAAGAAACGAAATCACTATGCTAAAGGTTGAACGTAGCATAAAAACATCTTTTACCGAAGAATCAAACCAACTGTTTTTCAACTATAAAGGGTATCAATACAATTTATTACCCGGCGACTTCTTAATTTTTGAATACAACGAATTTATAGACGGCTTTCAGTTCATATGTGTAGAAAGGGAAAAGATAGCTTTAAAAAATACAGAAAATGTAACAGTATTCTGTTTTTGCCTACGTCAAAAACTTTAGATAGTTTAAATCCTAAAGACGTAATAGAAGCAAGCGCAATAAATTTTTTCAATGAATCTTGTCAGGCGTTAGGAATTTTAGTAGATTTAAATAAAAAGCGTTTAGCGACCTGCAAAAAATGCGGAAAAACGAATAAAGAATGTTTTCCGACGACAATAGAAGAATATGATATGTACATAGAAATGCTTTGCGGAGATTGCCTGACAGAAATACTGGACAAGAAAATAACTGCTATTAAACCTAAAAAATAGAATAACACGAAAGGAAACATAAGGAAACATAATGAATCCGATACCCAAAACGAAAGTCATACGACTTAAAGGGCAGAAGTTAGCAAAGCTAAATGAAAGGATACACCAGCGCGACCAGCATAAATGTATTTACTGCGGTAATCGGGTAGACCCCGGCGAAAAGTTTCATCACGAACATAACGGGATAAAAAGCGACCAAATAGAATACGGTGTACTTCTGTGTATGGACTGCCACACAGAACGACACCACGGCAAAAAGTGCAATGATGTAAAAGAATACTGCCGGAAGTATTTAATAAATCTATATGGCGAATCAATTTACAGTAAATAAAAAAGCAGAGGTTTTAACCTCTGCTTTTTTTGCTTTCTCTATGCAAATTGAGAAAAGCTGGTAGGACTGTTATTTCTTCATTGACTTCTGTAAGCCGCAGCACAGCGAACGGTGCGCCGTTTGTATACCGCTTATGGATATGTACCGAAATAATGCGGCTATCTGTATCAAATGCCAAGCCCTCTGCGGCGTCTGTGATGTTTTTAAAAAGGTTATCGCAGTCCGGCTTGACTTTTGGAAATTCTGCGCCGACATCAACAGCGGCTTTAAACTTCTTACTTTTCGACGCAGGGACAGGCAAAAATATATATACCTCACAGAACAAGGCGACATCTTTAAAAAAGATACCTGACTTTTGAACAGCTTGTTTAATATAGTATTCGCATTGCTGGCGGTAGTAAATGGAAGCGTCCTTGTAGTATGCTATAGCATGTGGCAAGGGAACACCATTTTTGCCCCGTGTGGCGATTTTAGGGCGGCTTTGAGGAATTGCTTCACCGTCGATAAAAACGGTTAGCTGACGGGCGTCAGGCGCGATATTTAAGGTATATAATGCGTTATCAATATTCATACTTAAACCTCTTTACTTTCCAAAAAAGCCTTACTAGTAGGGTTTATTTCGCATTCAGTCAATAAAAGCTGCTCCATGCTTACCCCGAATAACTGCGCTAGCTTATACACGTTGAGCGCATTCGTTTTTAAGATTGAACGGTCAGGAGATGAACTGAAAGCATTAAGCGTTTTAAGGGGGATACCTGTTATCTCTGCGACGAAGCGACGGGACATTTTAAAAATGTTGCGGTAATATTCCACTGCGCTTTTAGCGTGGGTTATCGAATCATTTTCGATAAGCAGAGTTTTTTGAGTGATTAAAACTCTATCCATAAAGTTATCGTCAGTCAGCTCAATCCTGCGCCCTTCAACTACAAGAATAATATTATATTCGTTATCGTCAAGAATATTTACTGTAGTTTTATAAGACCAAAAACCAATTTTTTGAGTTATGAAATTCAAAATACAATCAATAGGCACAAATAACGTATATTCTACTTCATCCACAAAATTAATAGCCTGCCGCCTATCAGGAAAGTTATAGACTTGATATCTTGGCGAGCCTGTTTCGTAACTGCTTATAATTCCTGTTTTTCCAACGCCATAATCTATTAAATGCGCTATATCAGGCAGATAGTCGGGATTGTTGTATCCGTAAATAACGTGTGATATAGAAGGATATCCGATAACGACGCGCTTACACTCGTATTTGTCGAAAAAGTCAAAAATACTACTACAGGGAAGGTTAAAGCCCTCAATTAATTCAGCTTCTGTATAAGATTTTTGTGTCATCATAGCTCCTCCTAATGGTTTTATATTATTGTACCACGCAAACATGATAAATTATAGTTTTTTAAAAGATTGTGCTATAATGAAAACAAAAAAGGGGGGCGTAACATGGCTAGTCCAAAACGCAAACGTTCTGCCGTTGTTCGTATAGCTGGTGAAAAACGGGTAGCGAACGACCGTGAAAAAAAGTTTGCAAGAGAATATTTAAAATGCTTTAATTTTTATAAAGCCGCAAAAGCCGCAGGCTTTGCAGAAACAACAGCCCGGCGCACGGCATACATGATTTTTTCCCGCCCGTGGGTGCAGGAGTATGTAGAAGAACTTCGAGCAAAATACGAATTAGACGACATTGCAGAAGTCAAAGAAGTAATCCGCAGCTACACAGACCAAATGCGGGGCAAGGTCAAAGAAACAATAGAATACAAAAAGTACGTTTTAAAAAAGAATCAAGAAACAGGGCAAATGGAAAAGATATATACCGACGGCTATATCATGGAAAACACGCTTATAAAAGCAGGTAGCGAGAATATGGGTAAATATCATAAGTTATTTGGAGAAAACTCTCTAGCTATAGCTTTAGCCCCAACAATCGTCGCTGATGTACCAGCCGAACAGCCAGCAGAAGAAAGTGAATTGCCAACCTACGACGACGCGCTAAAAGCAGCGCAAAACTTTGAAGATTTAGCGAAAAAGATAAATGACCCCGCCAAAGATTAATTTAACTGACTGTATCGGCAAAGCTTTCTACAAAGTTTATCATCAGGTGATGAATCACGAATTTACGCATTATTGGTTTAGCGGCGGGCGTGGTTCGCTAAAGTCGTCGGCTATAAGTATATTTATCATCATGCTTATGCTAATAGACCCGACTATAAATGTTATCGTTTTCCGCAAAGTTGGATTAACGATAAAAACAACAGTTTACGAACAAATAGCATGGGCTATAGAAAAGCTGGGGCTAAATGATTTTTTTATAGCTAGAGTGTCGCCGCCGTCGTTTATCTACAAAAAAACCGGGCAGAAAATATTGTTTTGGGGATTGGACGACCCCACAAAACGCAAGTCCGTAAAAGTAAAAAAAGGTTACTATGCTATCACATGGTTTGAGGAATTAGAAGAATTTTCAGGTATCGAAGAAATAGAAAAGGTATTGCAATCAGTATTGCGTGGCGGCGAGCGTTTTTGGTGCTTTTATTCATATAACCCGCCTGCGTCTATGCAAAGCTGGGTGAACAACGAAGCACTGAAAGCTCGACCCGATAAACTGTTACACAAAAGCAACTACCTGCAAGCCCCGCCCGAATGGGTAGGGAAACAGTTCCTCTACGAAGCATCAGTTATGGCAGTATATCAGCCCCGCAGGTTTAGACATGAGTATTTAGGTGAAGTCACAGGAACAGGCGGAGAGATATTCACTAACTTAAAACTGCGACCAATCACGAACGAAGAAATATCGCATTTCGATAATATTAAGCGTGGGCTTGATTTAGGTGTATCAATAGACCCTATGGCGTACATGACTATGCACCTAGATACGGCAGCACGCAAGCTATATATTTTCAATGAATACTATGCCCGTGGGTGCCCTAGCTGGACGTTAGCAGAACACATCAAAAAAGAAAATCCACGCAACAGGCTTATAGTAAGCGACATCCAGCATGAAACATTAATGAGCCTAAAAAGCTATGGGATTAATGTTATTCCGGCTAAAAAGGGGCAAGGCTCGAGAGAATGGGGCTATAAATACTTAACAGATGATTTGTTAGAAATCGTTATAGACCCTATGCGCTGCCCGAATGCAGCACGAGAATTCGCCCAATACGAGCTAAAAAAGGATAAAAACGGTAACTATATCGCTAACTACCCTGACGGCAACGACCATACTATAGACGCCGTTAGATACGCATTAGAAAACAGTCACCCGCCAATGAAAGTAAAACGCAGATAAATAGGGGGAAAAGAAATGAACAACAGCAAAAACGCGCAGAAACGTATCCGACAGAAAGCACTGAACACTGCCCGAAAAAATAGCGGCAACGAAAATCAGGCTTTCAACAACAAAGAACGAATCAGAAAAGACCCGAGATTGAAAGCATTAAACCTTATTAACCCGGTAGAAGGTACGCCAAGAGTGCCGACCCTTGCCGACATTAAAACAATGTACGGTGCGCCAGCTACGCTAGCAGAGGTGGACGCAGATACCAAAAAAGCAAATGACGCTGCTATAGGTCAATGTCATTCATTGCTACATCATGCTATCTCTATAATGGGCATGAGTGCATACCCGCAATTTTTAGGCTACGGTTATTTAACAGGGCTTGCGCAAAACGGGCTTATTCGGGCAGGCTGTGAGATGATTGCTGATGAAATGGTAGAAAAGGGTATAACGCTAACAACAAAGGGCAACAATGACCCTGATACCGATAAACAGGCAAAGCTGGACAGACTTAACGAATTAATAACCAAGATAAACCTGCTGCCGACACTACGCAAAGCGGTAAGTATCAGTAAATACTACGGCGGCAGTTTAGTATACATGGACTTTGACGGAATCGACACCGCCAGTGAAAACCTGCTAAATCCATTAATTTTAACGAAGAACGAATTACGAGGTAAAAAACTGCGGCGTTTGAAAGTTATAGAGCCGTATAACCTTTCCCCCGGTCAATACAACGCAGCAGACCCGCTGCAAGAATATTACTTCAAGCCACGATATTGGTTTGTTATGGGCAAAGCGGTAGACGCAAGCCGCTTCCTGCCTCCAGTGCAAGAAAACGAACTGCCGACGATTTTACGCCCGGCATATAACTTTTTCGGTATCCCGCTTGCACAGATTGTATTAGACGCAGTAGCGCACTTCACAGAATGCAGAGAAGCAGAAGTAAGGTTATTGACCAAATTCAGCTTAACAGTATTCAAAACGAATCTTAACGAGCAGATTTTTTCGGGCGGTGACTGGGCGCAGATTGATAACCGTGTAAATAACTTCGTACAGTATCGCAGTAATGATGGCGTCATGCTGATAGATAAAGAATCAGAAGATATTGATATTAAATCAACGTCGTTAGCTGGCGTAAAGGATATAGTAAGTCAGGCAATGGAGATTGTAGCGGCTTACTTCAATGAGCCTGTAACAAAAATGTGGGGCTTAACGCCGTCCGGATTTAATACAGGTGAAAGTGATTTAAATAACCACTACGACCACATAGCCAGCCAGCAAGAAAAGCAACTGCGTGACCAAATAGAATACGTCTTAAAGGTACTACAAGTGCAGGAATGGGGAGAGATAGACAACGAAATAACTTTTACCTTCAATCCATTATCAGAAGAAAAAGAAGAAAGCATAGCTACTGTAAACAAAATCAAAGCTGAAACGCAGCAGATTTATATATCTAATGGTGTCATCAGTCCTGACGAGGGCAGAGAGTGCCTGAAAGCTGACCCGAAAAGCGGTTTTAACAACCTCAATGAAGAAAGCGTACCCGAGGAAGAATTAAGCGAGGAAGAACGCGAACTGTTAGGATTAACTGAAAAGCGGGAAGTTTTGAGCCAAGATGAAAAGCCACCAAAAGAAGTTGAATAAAAAAACGAAATAATTGATTAAAAATAAGTAAAATGGGAAAAAATGCGGGGTTATATCAAATAATTCCGCATAAACCTTACAAAAGGGGGCTAATGTATGGCGTCGAAAATCAGACGACGGCGGCGACAGGTAACTATACCGGGAATACCTGCCAGCGTCGGAATACAGAACGAATACGCCCGTTCGATACGCCGCTTAATAAAACAAATGGAAAAGGCAGCGTTAAAGTTTGTGCTTAAAAAATACAAGCTGTTTAGAGCGTCGGAAATGGTAACGAATGACGCGCCCGTTGATTTCGACAATAGACGCTTACAGCAGCTTATTGACGCTATAAAAGCGCGTTTCGGCAGATATATAAGCGAATGGGAAGCCGAGGAACTGGACGCTATAGCCAGCAAGTTTATCGGTAAGATAGATAAACAGACTAAAGCGGGGCTTATGGCTAATCTAAAAAAAGCGGGCATTGTGATAGATTTTCACATTAGTGCCTTACATCAACCGCTGCTTGAAGAAATGGTAGCGAGTAACGTAAATTTGATAAAGAGTATTGCCCCTAAATACTTTGATAAATTAACCAATGTTGTAATTGACAGCGCACTTAAAGGGCGGGATATGGCAAGCATATTTCAGCACATAAAAGACCTTAACAAGGTTACAGAACGGCGGGCAGAACTGATAGCCATAGACCAAACCAACAAGGCAACGCAGGCGTTAAACGTTATGCAGACGAAGGATATCGGTATAAAAAAAGGCATATGGATACATATACCCGGCGAGAAAAGCAGCCGTAAAACACACATTGCAATGAATGGAAAGACATTTGATTTAGACGAGGGGCTTTATGACGAAGATGTAGGCAGAAATGTTTTACCGGGAGAACTGCCATATTGCAGGTGTGATTTTCGACCCGATATCACCGAATTACTCGCTAACGAGCAATAATTAAGTTAACCTGTGATATAATCAAAATAACAAATAAAGACATTTGTATAAAAATAGTTAAAACGAAAGGGCTGACCATATGGAACGGGAAAACAATATTTTAGCGTTTGACGCCGCCATAACAGCGCGCAGAATAGACGAAAACGGATTTATGCACGTTGACGCCTGCCCAATCAGTAAGGCGACTGTAAACCCGTATTTAGGGCGTGAAATTCCGAACTGGCAGGATTTAGGCTTAAACCCCGAACGTGTCTACTATGGACTGCGTGACCCGGAAGAATTAGCGAAAGCTGCCCCAACATTTAACGGCTTGCCGCTAATGCAGGGACACCACGACTATACCGCCGACGCGCCGCCTAAAGAATATCAGGTTGGCAGCACAGGAACAGAGGCACGCTTTGAAGAACCGTATTTGTTGAATGCGTTATCTATCACCGATAAAAAGGCGATTAAATCCGTCGAGGACGGAAGCTGTAAGCAGATATCTTGCAGTTACCGTTATACACCCGATATGACCGCAGGGGAATATCAGGGCGCAAAATATGATTTTGTAATGAGAGATATTCGAGGTAATCACGTTGCCCTTGTACCGCAAGGTAGGGCTGGCAGTGATGTAGTTGTATCCGACAGTTTACCTGTTGAGATAGAAAAAAGAACGAAGGGAGAAAAAAAACAAATGAAAAATCTTTCAAAAGATATTTTAAGCTTTAAACGCCGCAAAGCTGACTTACAGCGCGTTATCTTTGCAAAAGACGCTGATTTAGGTATCGAAGCAGCAGAAGTTGTGTTAGCTAATTTGCAAAAGGCTGTAAATGTTGTTGAAGCGCAGGTAGAAGGTTACGACCCCCGAGAAATTGGCTTGGATGTGGACGCAGATATTTCTATCGACGACCTTGTAGATAAATTCTTTACAGGGCTGGAAGCTGCACAAAAAGACACTATTAAGGCGAAACTGTTAGAATTAAAAGGCGGTGAAGGTATGGACGAAAAATTGACTTACGCCGAGGGCGTATCCAAAGGCGAGGAATCGGAAAAGAATCCAGCAGAACGCGCAAAACTCGATAAAGAACATGAGCGTAAAGGCATGGAAGAATATTTAGCAAAAAAAGCTAAAGACGAGGACAAGGAAGAAAAAGCCGAAGATGATGAACTCGAAGAACGCATGAAAGACCCTGCTTTTAAAGCGGGTTTTGAAATGGGTATCAAAGCAGGCGAGCGTTACGAAAAAGACAATCCGAAACGGATTGACCGCGACCACGAGCGCGAAGGTGAGGAAAAATACCTTGCTAAAGACGCACTTCCCGCATTGCTGGCTAATGCTAAAGCAGAAGCGGAAAAAAATGTTATGGAACGCGTGAAAAAACTTAACGCTGCCGCTAACGCTTGCGCTTTCGCACTCGGTAACATCGACGCTATGGCGTATGACAGTGCAGAAGATATCTACGCAAGAGCCTTGCAAGCTAAAGGCATTGATACTTCTAAATATCCCAAAGAATCTTACAAAGCTATGGTTGACGTGTTGCAAAAACAACGCTTCGACGTCACACATGCCAACGACGAAGCAATCAAAAAATTCAGCGTATCCAGTGAAAAAACTCCTGAATACATGAAAAACTTGAAAAACATCACTATTCGATAAGAAGGGAGCAAAGAAAAATGGCTAACGAATTTCAAGGACAAGTAAACATCCTGCCTGCTATTGGTGTACCCGGTCAACATATGAGTACCAATCCTTTAGTAAGCACTCAAAAAGGCTATTGCGCAGCCGACACCGTAACTATTGGCGGTTTCGTTTGGGCGGTAACTGAAAAAGAAAACGACGCTTTTGTAAAATCCACAGGCACAGGTGCGCCGCTGGGCTTTGCAGTGCGTGAAATCACTAACCCGCTGGGTTATAACGAATCAGCTTCTAACACTGTTCCTAAAGGCTTTCCTGTATCTGTAGCAGTCAAAGGTGACTTTGCTGTTGTTACCGGGACGGCTGCCACCGTAGGACAAAGCGTTTTCGCAGTGCTTGCAGACGGTACTATCAAAACTGACACAGCAGGCGTCACTGTAGAAGGTGCAGTAGAAACTGATTATAAAGTAGTAAATATTAACGGCGGCGGTGCTGTAGGCGATATTATCGTCATCAGTAACTGGGCTTAACGAAAGGGGAAAAGACAAATGTTTGAAAATCAATTAGGCTTGCAAGAGCAGCTTGACGTGATGAAACAATACGGAATCATTTTTGATACTGGCGCGCCTATCCGTGGCATTTTGGCAAACGATAGCATTGACCAGTTAGCGAACGACGCTGCTATGGTTACAGCAGCAAACAGCGGTATTCCGGTTGAATTTACATCTTATATTGACCCTATGGTAATTCCTATCCTGACCGCTACCCGTGGCGCAAGGGAGATTTTCGGGGAAGCTAAAAAAGGTGACTGGACAACCTCTTATGCACGTTTCCAAACTTCTGAAATCACAGGCGAGGTTGAAGCTTACACCGACTACGGTCAAGGCGGTGCGTCTGATGTAAACCCGACTTTTCCGGTAAGAACTCAATACATCTATCAAACTAACATCCGTTATGGCGATAGAGAAGTCGACGTCGCAAGCCGCGCACGTTTGCAACTGGCAGCAGATAAACAACGTGCTGCTGCTACTGTAATTGATATTGCAAGCAACAAATTCGCCTTGTATGGCGTGGCAGGCTTGGAGATTTACGGTTTGCTCAACGACCCGAATTTACCTGCTGCTGTTAGCCCGCTGCCAAATGCAGACAGCAAAACCTTGTGGGCTGACAAATCCACTAAAGAAATTTACGAAGATGTACTGTATCTGTTCGGCAAAATGGCTGACCGCGGCGCAGGACACATTGACGCTAACACCGAACTTGTGCTTGCTACCTCTCCCGCTACACAGGTACAACTTGGCAAAGCAACTGACTTCAATATCTCTGCACGTCAGATGTTGGAAACCTACTTCCCGAAAATCCGTTTCGTTGCATTGCCTGAACTGGCTACCGCAACTGGCGGCACTTCCATTCTCCTTGTCGCTCCGACAATCGAAGGACTGCCGACCGCTCAAATCGGATTTAGCGAAAAATTCCGCGCTATGCGCTTAATTCCGGAAAGCTCCAGTTTCCATCAAAAATTTGTCGGTTCGTCCTACGGCACTATTGTATATAGACCGTTTGCAATCGGCAAAATGACAGGCGTATAATTTACACTAAATACAAAAAAGGAGTGCTGCTACATGGCTAGACCAAAAAAAGTAAAACAAGATGAAGTTGTAACAATCGTTGATGATAAGAATACAGAAGCCTTACTGCCGCAGGAAGTCGAGCCGACAGGGGTAGAAGTGATTGAGGAAGAAAAGCCCGTTACTTATGACCCCAACGAAAGCGACGAAGTCAGCGAGGTAGAGGAAAAGGAAGTTGAAAAAGTTAACGCCAAACAACCTGTTCAAGCTTCCCCGACCAAACAAGCTGACACTGTTACGGTATGCTGCAATTCTTATCAAGACGTGATTTTTGCTGTAAGACTGCCAAACGGTAGTCTTGCCGAGGTTAAATTTAACGGCAACAACAAACATCTTGCGGGGCTTGAAATGGGTAAAAACCCAATCGGCGGCGCGTTTGGTATGACTTTCGGCGTTCCCTCTGACATGTGGGAATTGATTAAAAAACAGCATAAATCAGACCCTAGAATTATTAACGGTTTGATTTTTGCATCAACCGGAGATACCCGCTTTACAAAAAGCGCAATCCACGAACGCAAAGAGTTGCGTAACGGGAACGAGCCACTTGACCCGAAAAAGGTTATTGCTTCAACAACCCCTTTTAAGTAAGGGGGCTTAAAAATGGCTGATGATAACAATATCGTTATATTCGACCCGGAAGAATTTAAAAAGCTGTATCCGCAGTTAGCGGGTGTAGATGATGTTGTACTTGAAAATAATTTCAAAATAGCAACACTGGCTTTAAATAATTCCGTGAATTCAGCCGTAAAAGACCTTGACGAACGTAAAACGCTGCTTTACCTGCTCACTTGCCATATAAGCGAGCTACAGCAGCGCGGTGCGTTTGTTGTAGGCGTTTTGAGCGGCGCGACACAGGGCAAGGTATCAACAAGCTATACCCTACCAATGTCGCTTAACTGGTATAACCAAACACAATGCGGTATGCTTTTTTGGACGCTAACCGCAAAGTACAGAGCAGGCGGGCGTTATTATGCGTTTAAAAGTCAAACTTGTTGCAGGTAACAGCACAGGGACATCCGGTAACTGGAAAAAGAAGTTGCGAAATCTGGTAAGACAAACGCCGGAAGCACAGGCGGGCTTTACAGCGGACGCAACCTATCCAAGCGGAATAAATGTTGCATATGTCGCTTACATCCAAAACAAGGGCATGGGCGGCGTTCCTGAACGCCCCTTCATGCAAAGGACTGTAGACGAACAACAAAACAAATGGAGCAAGCAACTTACTGCCCTGTTAAAAGGTAAGTCGGCGCAGAACGGCGCGCTTTTAAATGCTTACACTGCTGTATCAAAAGAAATGAAAGCGGATATACAGGATACTATAAAAAAATGGGAGTGGAACGACCCGCGCCCGAATAGCCCTGCCACTATCCGCATGAAACAGCGCAAGGCACAAAGCGGTAAAAACGCCGTAGCAACTGACCCTTACAGGGCTTTGATTGATACGTCTACTATGATAAACGCGGTAACAAATAACGTAAAAGTTAAATAAAGAGGGTGTAACAGATGAACGGAATTAATTTGCACATGGTAGTTAGAAGTGCTATAACTACCATAAATCCTGACGAACAAGTTATCTTGTATCAGTCAGCAGGGCAAAAAAATATCAGCGGCATTGTTACACCGCTTTTTTTTAGCCCTGCAACTGTAAACGTGCAGTTTCAGCCAAACGAAGCGAATCGCTTACAGCATCTCGAAAACATCAACAGCACGGCGCATACAGAACAGATATTTCTTGCCAGCGATAACAATAGACCTATTGAGGGCATTGCACGAGTTCCGATTTTACGCACAGGCGATTATATCGAGCGCAAGCCCGGTGAATTTTGGAAAATCACAGCAATGTTTGAGGACTGGTCTAATGTTGGCTGGGCTAACTGTGAAGTAACTTTGCAAGTGCCGCCGTATCCCGACTTTACCAATCAGCCTGACGACGAAGGAAACAACCTTACAAGCGTCGGAAGAAAGGCGGTGAAGTAATTGGAGCATGGAGAAATTAACGTAGCTGTAGAAACCTATTTGCGGGCTTATATGCAACCGCCGTTAACTGCTGAACAAATTTATTTAGGGCAGCAGAACAACTCGGCACTGCCAAAGACACGGGAACACGTAGTGTTTTTTCTTGCCGGTACCCGTCGAATCGGTACGAACGTCGGGGAACAGATTGTAACGGAAGCAGGCACAACGGAAACACGTTCTTACCGTGAATATGTCGTTAACGTCGATTTTTGTGACGCCGATTATCAACGAGCATTGCAGCGTGCTGAATACTTTGAAACGCTGGGGCGTTCTGATATTGCGGTTGACTTTTTCAAAAAGAACTACAATATAGCTTTATTGTACTGCGAAAATATGCAGTTTTTACCATACACTGATGACACAAATCAATATATCAACAGATACCGCTTGCCGCTTCATTTAGCGTTTTGGACGGTATACGAATACCAGACAGAATACTTTGATAAAATCGCGATAACGCGGCTGGAAAATGTTGATGTACATCATAAACCAGAAAAAGGGGGTTTATAAAAAATGGCAATACCTATTTCAAAAATCGTTGAAATTAACCCGCGCGTTATTAAAGCGGGTAGCCAAGAGCTTGAAATTGCTGGCTTGTATTTAAGCGAAAACGAATTAACACCATTCCCGACGCTTAAAGCATATGCGAGCAAAGACGCTGTAGGCGAATACTACGGGCTGGACAGCGTAGAATATCTTGCGGCTAGTCATTACTTCCAGTCTTACGATAACAGTTTTAAAAAGCCTAATATTCTTTATTTTGCAAAACGGGTATCTAAGGCAATCGCAGGAAAGCTGTTCGGCGCAGAAGCGTTATCACTGACCAGCCTAAAAAAAATCACTGCTGGCGGCTTTACTATCTCCGTAGACGGCAGCCCTATCACTGTTACCGGATTAGATTTTAGCGCAGCTACAACGCCAAGCGACGTAGCCGCAGCAATCGCTGCGAAAGTTACCGGAACGACTGTTATTTATAATAGCAACAGTGAAAGCTTTACCATTACCAGCAAAACCACAGGCGCAGACAGCGCAGTATCAGTAGCCACAGACGGTTTAACTGTTGAAGCCCTTGGCACTGATACCGCAACAGCGTTAGGCTTGACCGCCGCAAGTGGCGCGCTGGTATCCGACGGCAGCGACGCTTTGACGCCTGCCGCTAATATGCAATCTGTTGTAAATCAATCGACTAACTGGGTAAGCTTTACCACACTGAAAGAAGCTACAGATGTAGAAATTCGGCAGTTTGCAGAATGGAACAACAGTAACCCGATTGAATTCTTGTACGTTCCGTGGCAATCTTCTAATGCCCTGAAAACCAGCGGCGAGGGAACACTTGTAACCACGCTGAAAGAAGCGGACTACGAAGGACTTTGCATGAACTATGCGCCTGACGTATACACTTCTACGCTTGTCATGGCTACAGCAGCTTCTATTGACTGGAACAGGGCGAACAGTGTTGTAAGTTATGCGTTCCGTAAGCAAACAGGACTTGCGGCGTCTGTAACTGACGACGACAGCGCAACAGCGTTGCTGGCTAACAACGTTAACTTCTATGGACGTTACGCCGCCCGCAGCACTGATTTTTCGTTCTATTATGACGCAAAAATGTTTAGCGGCAACTACGGATTCGTTGATACGTATATCAACATGATATGGCTTAAAAATGTTATGCAAATCTCACTTGCAAACGGCTTGACGTCAATCGGTAGGACACCTTATAACGAGATTGGGTACACGCAAATTCGTGCATGGCTGAACGACCCAATTACTAGGGCGTTGAATAACGGCGTTATTGATACAGGCGTCGAATTAAGTGAAAGCCAAAAAGCACAGCTTTATGCGGAAGCAGGGGAAGATATCTCTACAGAGCTTTACACCAATGGCTATTATATCCAAGTGTTAGACCCCGGCGCAGCAGCAAGGGTTAACCGTGATAGCCCGATTATAAATGTTTGGTACACGTATGGCGGCAGCGTTAACAGATTAGTCGTTCCGCTGACCGTAGTGTTATAAAAAGGGGGTGTGCTATAAATGGATATTACATCAGCAAATGCAAAATGTTTCTTAACGATTGAAGAACTGTTCCCTGCAGGTGTTCTGTTGCAAAACTACGCTACCGACCAAGCTGTAGACCAAGACGAGCGACAAATCAGTATCGTTCGTATGGGCGTTGACGGACATATGGCGGCAGGCTGGACACCGCAACCGCATATTATACACTTTACCTTTGAAGCAAATAGCCCGTCTTTAACTTATATCAGGGCGTTGGCTAAATACATGGAAACACAGAAAAAAATCGTTCGGCTAGGTTTATCAATAAACATTCCGAGCATTTCAACTTCGTTCATGTTCTCGAATGGCGTATTAACTAACGCTAAAGACTTCCCAGCACTTAAACAGGTGCTTGACCCCGTTACAGCAGCGTTTGCTTTTGAAACGAGAAGCTAATATAATATAGTTAACTAATAGGCGATATTCATAGTATCGCCTATTCTTATAAAAGGAGTGAGCAAAAAATGGCTAGAAAAGAAATCATATTTACGCTACAAGACGCAGAAAGAACGCTAAAATTTAAGGCGCGACAAATGCCCGCCACAAAACTCGAGATGTTTATCATTAAACTTGCAGCCGTGGCACTTCACGGCGGAATTGCAAATTCATTCAACGGACTGCCGGAAGGGAAAGGCATTTCCGATATTAACTGGCGTGATGTTAACATTGATGAAGTTTTTAAATCTTTAGGAAATGTTAACGTGGAAGAAGTCGCCGAGCTGGGCAACGAGCTGCTTAAATGCTGTTCGCTAATCACTTCCGACGGTGTAGAGCAAGAATTAATGCCGGAAACAATAGACGCAGTTATTGAGGAAGTAGGTAGCCTATGGACGTTGAAAAAGAAAGCCTTTGAGGTGAATTTTTCTAGTTTTCTAAAAGGCGGCAAGTCAAACGAAACGCCCGACTTGTCGCCGAGCAGCAGCGGTATTCATTTCTCGAAAAAACAGTAAATGTCACGCCCTCTGTTGCTAACGTAGTCGCCGCAAGACTTGCCACACTGCATGAACTTCAAACAATTTACAGCTATGATGATTTATTAGACATGTGCGAGATTTTGGCTAATAAAAATACTAATGACTTTTTACTAGCCGACTATATGCGAAAAAACACGAAAGGGGGTTAAAAAATGGCTACAGTTATTGATAGTTTTATGATAACTCTAGGGCTAGACCCCACAGACTTTAACAAAGGAATAGACGAAGCCGACAAAAAAACAGAAAGCTTTGCTTCAAAGCTAACGAAAAAAGGAACAGCAGCAGCCGCCGCTTTCCTTTCGTTTGGTACAATTATAGCGCAAGTAAAAAGTTTAGCCGCAGGAGCTGACGCCGTCGGTAAAGTTGCAGACCGTATAGGCGCAAGTGCGCCGGATTTATACGCATGGGGCAACGCGGCAGAACTATCAGGCGGCAGCGTCAGGGGATTGTTTAACAGCGTCGAAGGACTTAATAAACAGTTAGCCCGTATCGCTGTTACAGGTAAAAGCCGTATCCTGCCATTCTTCGAGCAACTGGGCGTTGCAGTAGTAGACGACAGCGGAAAAGTCCGCAATGTATTTGACGTTTTGCGAGATTTAGCCGGAGCTGTTGAAGGTATGAGCAAGCTGGAAAGTCAAGGTATATTATCTTCATTACAACTCGACGAAGGTACGATAGGACTTTTGCAAGGTGGTAGGCAAGCTTTAGACGACCTTATAAAACGTCAAAAGGATTTGGGATATTTCACGAAAGAGGATACGGTTATAGCTGCAAAATTTAATGACAGCATTACAGAATTAAGCCGTTCTTTCACATTCGTTTTTCTGCCGATTCTGCGTTTTGCTGCTCCAGCGTTAACTCAATTTGCCCTAGCGTTAACGGATGTATTCGCATATATGCAGAAACACGGCGATATATTAACAATGGCGTTATACGCTATTGTTGCCGTTGTTACGGGCTTATTACTGCCTGCCCTGTGGAGTTTATTCACCGCCATACTAGCTAATCCTATAACGTGGGTTATAATGCTTATAGCAGCGTTTCTATTAGTCCTAGAAGATTTATGGGTATACGCCAACGGCGGCAAGAGTGCCTTTGAGGATTTATGGAAAATGTTAGGAACAGGTGATGAAGTCCTTGCGGCACTACAAACGGCGTGGGATTACTTGAAACAGGCAGCCCAAATAGCATGGGAGATATTGAAACAAATCCTATTATTCTGCCTAATGGGCTTTTATAAAATCGTAACAGCAATGGCGTTACTTGTTACAGCAGGCGGCGCAGCATTTAAAGCCATAGCAGGTTTTATTGATGATTACCTGATATCCCCGCTTAAATCAGCGTGGGAATGGATAGGGAAGATTTTAGACAAAATTCCTTCATTGAGCAGCATAAAAGCTACCATTTCCGAACGGTGGGAACAAGCTAATACTCCGATACCGTCGTTGCAGGCTATTGCAGCAGGCGGCGAGGGTAGCAATACCAATCAAGAAATCAATGTAGGCAAAATTGATATCCATACCGCAGCAACGGACGCAAGCGGCATAGCTGCCGACATGGGTGGAGCAATCAGCGAGAAATCCGGGCTATTCTTTACGAATGCAAGCGGCATTAAATAAGGGGGCGTAAACATGGCTAAATTATGGAATTGGAGCGGTAAAGAATGGCAGAATTGGTTACTTGCCAACAGCGCAGGTACAGCACTAGCCACATTTACGACCTATCTAGGCAGCACAGTAAAAGCGGAAGCTAATATTACATACGATTACCTAGAACAAGGTAGCTTTGCTGCCTACAATAAAACTACTGCCCCTATGGATATCACAGTAACGCTTGCTAAAGACGGAACGCCGGGAGAAATTCAACAGGCTGTTGCGGTGCTGGAACGTCTGCGGACAACAACGGAATTAATATCATTTGTAACCCCGCTTAAAGAACACCAAAACATGACGCTAGACAAATATGATTATGCTTTTAACGAGGGGCAGGCATTAACGACCCTTGTAGTAAACATTCATCTTGTCGAGATTCGGCAGCAGAAAAGCCAGTATACAAATGTTGATGTGCAGCCAATAACATCAGACGACGCCGCCAGCGCGTCAGACGCTTCAACCGTAGACAGGGGCAACACTAATCCTAGCGACGGGGACGATTCCGAAAACAGTAGTGTAGCATACGATATAAAAAAGGTTTTGGGATTGTAGGGGGACATTATGACTTATAAAACGATACCATTAAACGCTATACCTAATCAGCAATTCACGGTAACGCTTGACGGTCAAATCTGCCAAATTCGCTTATACTGGCGTTATGACAACCTATATTGTGATTTAAGCGTACAGGATGAAGTGATATGTACAGGCGCGCTGTGTGTAACTAATGAGTTGATCTTACAGCAGCCTAAATTGAATTTCAGCGGAAATCTGCTATTTGTGGACAAAGAAGGACACGGAGCGCAGCCGGACTATAAAGAGCTAGGAACACGTTTTGTCTTGTGCTTCGTGCAGGAAAGCGAGATGTAGCATGAGTTTTTCAATAAAAGCCCTTAGAGCGACTATAACGCTTCGTAGCGGGACTTTTCCGAATACGAATAGCAATACTATCATTATCGAAAATCACCGCATTAAAGCGACGATATCGAAGCCGGGCGGCGAGGACAAGAACACTTTAACCGCCAGTATATACGGTTTACCTTTAAGCGTCATGGAAACAGCAAGCACGTTAGCATTTTACCCACAGCAGTCAGAAAAGAACTTTATTCGTCTTGAAGCTGGCGACGATACGGGTATAGTCGGGACAGTCTTTGAAGGTGAGTTTACACTGGCAGCCGCCAACTTTAGCGGTGCGCCAGAGATATCTTTTGATATCAAAGCAGCGGCGGGTATTTATCCTGCGCTACTGGCAACGCCGCCAATCGCAGTACAAGGCACTACCGACGCCGCGAAACTGTTCGAGCAATTCGCTACAGAAGCGGGATACACCTTTATCAACGAGGGCGTTTCAGCAAGCGTCAGAAACACAACCTTTACAGGCAGCCCGATAGAAAAAATGCACAAGCTAGCAAAGCAACTAGGCATTGACTTATACATTGACGACAGTAAAGTCGTGATAACTCCGAAAAACGGAGCGCGTAGCGGTAATGCTGTGTTGATAAAGGTAGGAACTGGTTTAATTGGCTACCCGTCTTTCACGCAGGACGGCATAGAGTTTAAATGCGAATTTGACCCTACTATCACACTAGGCGGGTTAGTAAAGCTGGAAAGCGTTGTTCCGCGAGCTACAGGCGTATGGAAAGTAACGAGCTTGACGCATAACCTAGAATGTTTTAATTCGCAAGCTGCGGGAGCGTGGGACAGCGTAGTCAAAGCCGTTTACGTACAGGAGAACTGATATGGATACTTTGAAAAAATCTCAAATAGTGTCGCCGACGGTTGAAAGCACTCGTTCGCCTTTTACGGGAAATAGTCCGGGTAACGAAATGGCGTATTTTATCGAAAACTTTTTGAATGGCAGGGTAAATACGGCGTTACCGTGCAAAGTCCAAGCTGTTTACAGCGACGGAATAAGCCCCACAGGGCGAGTTGATGTACTGCCCTTAATAGTTGCCCTAGACGCCAAAAACAACGCCATAAATCCAGCCCCGCTTTATAATTTACCCTATTGCAGAATACAAGGCGGCGCAGCGGCATTAATTTGCGACCCTGTACCGGGTGATATTGGACTTGCGGTATTCTGTCAGCGGGACGTATCCAACGTTGTTAACGGAACACCTGAACCAGTCCAGCCCGGCAGCTTTAGGAACTTTGATATTTCAGACGGCTTTTTTATCGGCGGATTTTTAAACCAGCAGCCGACCTGCTACATTCAGATTCTACCGGACGGCAATGTTATCGTCACAGCCCCGCAGCACGTCACAGTTAACACCAGTCAGACGACCATTAACAGTAACACTACCATAAATGGCAATCTGACCGTTACAGGTAACACAACCGTGCAGCAGCGGCTTGATGTTATCGACAATGCGACAATCAAAGGTATTAGCTTTGCCGACCACGTTCACGGAAATGTAGAAAGCGGCAATAGTAATACTGGCACACCTAAATAAAGCAAAACATCAAAAATGGGTAAATTTGATATCTCAAAAAAGAGATAGCAAAAAACGCTGTTTTGACATTTAAACTACATAAATAATTTAGCGATAAAATACCGTATTTTATCGCATTTATACCAGCAAATTTAGCATACAAACTAAGAGAGGTTTTGAAATGGAAAACGGGAAAATTAAGTGCAATCTATGCAATGAAGAATATTCAGCGGACGCCTGCAAAAGCTTTACTTACGGGCGGCTTGATGTAAATATTTGCCCGACATGTTTGGTTTGGTCATCACACGAATGGGCAGTTATGGCGAGAAAAACGCTGCGACAAAAGAAAGGCAGGCGTTGACGTGGAAGCGATATTTATGGGTGCGATAACGTGGGCTATCATTGGTATTTGCTATATGATTTATTCTGAATTTTAAGGAAGTGATAAAATGTTTAATAGAAGATTACTTCAAGCCACATCAGGGGGGGATATTCCTATTCCCGTTGATGTTCCTACCGCCTGTTTTGTTCCGTCACGAAATCAATATAACGCTCAAAATCAGGTGGAATATATGCCGACATTTACCATTCCCGAAAATGTGACGCGATTAGGGTTATACTGGTATCCGCGTAGTACAATGAATGCCGCATATAGCCGACTATTTCGGCAAGTTGTTGCCGTGGCAGCAGGACAGCAATATAGAGTTGATTACTTTAATTGGGCTGACCTTGCTAGTAACGCACGCGGGACATTACGGCTAACCAATGTAAATAACGGAAAGTATTTAGATACAGCGAACGGATTAGTTTATTTTAATAATGATATTCTTCGAGCTGCCGTTAGTTCTGGTTTATTTATGTTTCCCTGCAACGTATTGTATTGCGGATATAATAGAGAGATTGAAAAGTTGCCTATAACAGCAAGTATAGCGTGATAGGAGGATAACTATGTTCAACAGGCGTTTATTAATAGATTCGGGGGAGCAGCAAACTTATTCTGTGCTTGAAATCCATGTAGACACGCCCGACGGCGGTCACGTTCGGTCAGCAAGAGTGGAGCTGACTTACAACGGTGAAAGAAAGCAATCTAGCTAATACTGATAATAAAGGAATAGCCGTTTTCTATGGAGTGCCGACAGGAACAGAAATATCTTATACGATAACGGCGGCAGGATATAATGCGGCTACAGGGAAATGGATTATTCCCACCAACGTCGAATATGAAACAGAGTATGTTGTTTTATCCCCCCTTCTGCCAACAAAGGAAACTGTATTGTGGAAGGGTAGCACTGAAAATGCTTTTACTATCACTATCCCAGCAGGTGTGAAAGTTTTAAAAATCACAACAGAAAATACCTATGTAAATGAGTTTGTTGACCCTAATCTGCCTAGATATATTGGTGTAACAGGCGGTAAAACTTATAATATGCATTTGGCTACTGTAATAGAAGGAAATATACCCGAACCTGAATATTGGGAGGTAGAAGTATACAGGTATAATAGTTCTTCTGGTTTTAAGCAATGGGTAAGTTCATATGCAGGGGATGCAGTAGAGGGTGCAATTGCTACGAGTATTCAGATTATAATGTCCTACTCTGCAAGCATAAATAACATTACGCCGAGTGTAACTGACTATTAATATTAAGGATGTGATAAAATGTTTAACCGCAGGTTATTGTTATCAGATTCGGGGGGGAAAAAAATACCAACTTACGCAAGCCTTGAATTTCATGTAGAAAACAGCAGCGGCAGCCCTATTCGTTCAGCACAGGTAGAAGTAAATTATAACGGAGAAACGAATATAGCGACCACGGATAACAAAGGCGTGGCGTATTTTGAAGTGCAAACGAACATATTAATTTCCTATACGGTTACTAGTGCTGGTTATAACGCAAAAAAAGGTACATTAACGGTTGAAACGGGTACGGCTTACGAAGTTGAATATGTTACTTTAACTACCCCCCTACCGTCGCAAGATACTGACTTATGGTACAGTGTCGACCCCGGTTATCATGGCACTGTTAAAATAACTATTCCTGACGGTGTTAAGGTGCTTTTTGTTGGGGCAACAGTAGAAGGTGGAGAAAGCGGCGAACCTTGTTATGCGCGAATGGAAAGTACAACTAAAACATGGTTTAATATAGTCGGCGAGGATAGGACATCAGCGGAACGATTAATAGGAGTAACGCCCAACAAAACATATTCAGTTCTAATTGATTATGAAAGCGAATTGGGCGCAATGTACGGCTTTGCTTTTATTAGATATTCCCAGAGAATAAACAATTTAAATCCAACAATAACAGACTATTAAAGGTGAATTGACATGAATAAAGCAGAAAAGGCGAAAGCCTACCGTGAAGAATTGAAAGCGGAAGGATACTGCCCAAGATGTTATAAGCGTAAAGCTGTAGCAGGCAAGCTGCATTGTAAAGAGTGCGAAAAGTATTATTATGCCTACTATCACGCACACAAGGCGCAGCGGCTTGAATATGCAAAGCAGCGGCGGGAAAAACTCAAAGCTGCCGGGCTATGCACTCAATGCGGGAAAAGGCAGCAGGAAAAAGGGCTTCTGTGCATAGAATGTTATAAAAAACTACCCCATTAATACCAGTAAGCAGGGCAAACGCCCTGCTTTTTTATTTTGCAATTTTTCAAAAAAGACTTGACAACAGGACGAGGGGGGGCTATAATATAGACAAAAGGTAAGAAAAATCAAAAATAAAGGGGCAGTATTATGAAAAAATTAAAATGGCAAAGAAAGTATTTGTACAACGGCAGAACGCCGCATACTCTTTTTCCTCACGATTATAGTAGTAACAGTAATTTATGGATACAAAATAGGAGTTTTAAAGTCCCCAAAAATGGCTGGGAAATATATGACAACGATACATTTATTGTGGTTGGATATCAAGCGGTAGAATGGGGAGAAAAAATCGACAACAAAAAATGGATTGCTATTTAAAAAAGAAAGTAGGCAGGTGATAAAGTGAAGTTTGAAAAACCAACACTGAAAGAATGGAACGCTGCCGAGAAATTAGCTGACCCGGTAGCGTTTAAAGCATGGGTCAAAAGGCTGGTACGCAGGGACAAGAGGTATTTAAAAGAAGTTGCAGCAGAAATGAATATCAATGAAACAGGCTTACACGACCGTTTCAAAAGGGGATTTGTAAACATCAACGACTTAATAAAGCTGCTGGATAGCCTAGATATGGATTTAATCATCAGAGATAGAAGGTATAACAGATGAAAAACTTGAAAGCGTACAAAGTTATGTGACACATCAAAGGAGTTGAAGTTGTGAGTTTTTATTATATTGAAATCGAAACAAAAGGGTATTACATGGGCGAAATAGTTAAACAAAACAGCAAGCTTAAACCGCGGTGTTGCTTATTGAGAGGAAAATGTTGTAAATATAGCAGTGATGTAGAAGCTGCAAAAGCAGCCGAGGAAATAATCACGAAATGCCGAATACCAAAAGACTATATATCGATCAGAAAAGTTATTGACCAAACATCTAGCGGCAATAATTTTAAATCTTTTTTTGATAACCAATTTAAACAATCCTACCGAGAGCAGATAAAAGCAGAGAACAGAGCTTTAAAAATAATTCAAAACATTAATCAAATAAGAAGCATAACTAACGTTACCGAAACGCGAAACTTGAAAAATAACGTGATAAAAGTTATTATTAGATTAACGAATGGTGAAAAATCATCGTAGATAATCCGAGCAAACTTTTGCAAAACAAAATAAATGAAATATTTAAAGGTGATAACATGGAAAATTCTAATCAGATTGAAGCCCCGGTAAAATTCGGAATTTTAGAAGAAGAAAAAGTTTCCCGCAAATTTTACCCCGTAAAAAATGCCCCTGCCGATACAGTGCTGCCGAAAAGGAAAACAGCAAAAAGCGCAGGTTATGACTTCGTGCTACCCTGTGATGTGCGCTTAAATCCCCGCAGCGTATCGGCTATTATTCCAACAAACGTTAAAGCGTCTATGCCTGATGATGAAGTGTTAATGCTATATATTCGCAGCTCAATAGGCATTAAACAGCATGTAACACTAGCGAATGGGACAGGAATTATTGACGCCGATTATTTTTCCAATCCCGACAACGACGGCAATATAGGCATTTGCCTACAAAATAACAGTGATGAAATCGTGAGCTTTAAAAAAGGTGAACGAATTATGCAAGGTATTTTTGTTAAATATGCTGTATGCGACAGCGACGATACAAACGAAGTCCGCAAGGGCGGTTTTGGGTCAACAGGAAAAGAATGACGCTCATATTTGCCCTGTAATCGTTTCAAAATACTTTTAGGACAATTACTATATACAAGCAAAAATAAAACGCCGTAACCTAAACAGCGTTCAAGAGAGGGGGTATATCATGGATAAGTTTTTTACTGTTCTAAAAGAAAACGGCTTAATTATGAATTTCGTCTTTTTCTGCGTTTGCTTTTTAATTATCGGCGCCGGATTAGCACAAGTGACGAAGTAAAAAAACACCCTGCTAAAAAGCAGGGTGTTTTTTTGTTTAAAAAGAATTGTGAGAAGGGGCAGCTTCTGCATATTTAATTATAGCAACAAGGCGTAAAAGAAGCAACCTTTTATGATTGCTTCTTTTATTTTAATTCAACCGGAGAGCTGACGTCACATAAATATTATAGCATAAAAACAGAAAAAGCAAAGCGTTAACTTTGCTTTTGTCTGCTGCTTTTTAACTTGTTTTGCGTCACATGATAAAAAGGCGGTTTAATTTTGTACCATATTTATTATAGCGCATATATGGTATAATGTAAACAAAAATAAAAAAGCCCCGCAGGGCTTTTTTACTACCAGCTTTATCGTTGGGGAGATAAACCTGATATGTACCGGATTTATTTTATCACATAAAACAGAAAAACGCAAATGTGCGTTGCATTTGCGCTTCTGCGACCCTTTTAGTTACCAGTAATCACCGCTGACTGTGAATGTCTAAATTATAGCAGCAAGGCGCAAAAAAAGCAACCGTTGCCGATTGCTAATTTTGCAGAAGTTTTGTCGAATGAAAAAATATAAGGGCTATGACTATGCTACACTAAAATTATAACATAGTTAAATAAAAAATAAAAGGGGGCTTATTTATGGCGCAATTAAGCATTTATAACGGCAGTGTTACATCCGGCGGAACAGACGGAACACTAATCACTACAAGCGATATCTTGAAGTACACAAATAAAAAAGGGGAGCTTGGACACATTGTAGCCTATGCGCTGCGGGCGGCGTTAACGACTAATGTTTATAACGTTTCGCTTTCTGTTATCGGCAGCAACCCTGAATGGTTACAGTTATCTAAAGACGGGAACACGTGGGGTCAAAAGTTAGAATTCGCGAATATCGGCGATACAAACACATTGTTTTATGTGCGGTCGAATATTCCGGAAGGGGCAGAGTTCGGACAAACCGTATTAAACAGATTTTTGCTGAAATATATTGAAACAGTATTAACAGAGGGGTAGATTTTAATGATTATAATAAAGTGCGAGGATGAACTGTTGATGTTAAGCGGAAACGCTTATATTAAGGCTATAAAAATCGATATTCCTGACAATGATAAAGAAATAACAGGCAAGATAGATATATACTGCCAAGAATTCAGAAAAACGGCATTAAGTATAACTTATGACAAAAAAGTCGTAGAAAAGCTGTTAAATGAATGTATGACAGCGATAGAGGTAGAAATGTCTTGCGCACCTGACTGCAACACAAATATATTTATTGATTTAAAAAACATTATTGATTGTGCGATAAAAAAGGTAGAAAGAGGGCTAGAAAATGATTAGATTCTATATAGACGGGACAACAGGGCAAAAAGACGGTACAGAAGTTACATCAATAAATCCTATCACAGCTACAGGGCTTTTCCCGTCGGGTAGCACGGCAGCAAGCAAAAGCGTTAAGGTGTATATCAGAGCAGACGCGGGAGAAAGTTATAGACAGGTTTTAGTTGGAGTTAATGCCGATAAATTTACTAAATGCCGTATAACTTCATTCAACAACTCAATTACGCAAACGATAGGTTTAACAGGGGGGTATTTTGAAACCGTATTAAAAACAGTTTCGGATGTCAATCAAGAATTAACCTTTACTTTTTACGCAACAGCAAGTGACGGGGCTACGGTAGATACTTCAATAAAAATTTATGCCTATGTTATAGATTTAATTCATAGTATAGAATAGAAAGGAAGTGTAAAAAATGGCAAATCATTTACACTGGTACACTGGTGGCACTATAGGAGCAGCGGACGGTGAAGAAGTCGACATAAGCAGTCCTTTTAGTTTAGGCACTGTAAATACATTTACAGATATCATCTCGTACCCAACCTCAACAGTAGGTGTTGCGAATTTTTGCCCTTTAATCGGATTCCCGTTATATTTAAGAACAGAGGCAGGCTTTGAAATATCTAGCGGAACATTAACAGCGGGGTATCAGTCCAGTACGATTATTATATCCGCGATAGGAACACAGCAAAGCCAAGTTAGACCAGTATTATTTCAAGATAAAACAGCACTCTTGCAGGCTTTAGACGGAAGTAATATATACGCTGCGATATCGCCGAACAATCCTCTTACAATAAATTCTACAAATAAAATAACCTCTGTAAATAGCTGTTTGTTTTTTATTGTAGCAATAAAGCCCGGCGCACAAGTAGGCGATTTATACCCGCAGAATTTATTAAATTTTAGCTTTACTGAAACGGAGTTGACAAGCTAATGTTTAACCGCAGATTGTTGATTGCAAATTCGGGGGGACATACCCGCTGTAGTAACTATAAATTTTTTTCTGAATATGAAATAACAGTGCAAGATGATAGGTTTTTGCCAATATTAGAAGATACTGTTTTTCATGCGAATATAGATTACTTAATATTACTTGATTCAATTTAAATATCAAAAGTTAAGGTGTGATAAAATGGATATAGATAGAATTTGCTGCCGCTGCAATAAGCTTTTGCTTACTGGTTACTACTACTTTAATAACAAATTCGGTATATGTATAGATTGCATTACTAAATTATCCGTTTTAGAAATCCGAAACGAAAACCAGTTACATATCAAAGAGGTTGAAGCTGCGCTAAAAAAGGGGAATTGCTAAAATGATACATCAATGTACTTCGTGCGGTAAGATAAAGCCTATTGAGTGGGCTTTTGAAATGCCCGCATATCATAAGACTTATTATATATGCAAAGAATGCTTGCCTAAAATATACGAAAGAATGAACAGGAAAGCGGAAAAAAATCCTGAAATAAAAGAAACCAGTTATTTTAAAAAAAGTTAGGGGGTGTAAACA
>ERZ791861.460-NODE-460-length-24705-cov-2.504544_pt1 | contig 24705 bp, 36 predicted proteins | sample MGYA00510283_ERZ791861 | MGnify/ENA primary metagenome ERZ791861 (study PRJEB30046, sample SAMN00792074) | human gut metagenome | study: EMG produced TPA metagenomics assembly of the A metagenome-wide association study of gut microbiota in type 2...
TTCGCAAATACTTCGTTTGTATAATCCATTATTTTTCCTTTCTAGGACAGCCGTTATCTGACTGCCCTATAATCAACTGACTCTTAGTTAAATGGTAATTCCTCGTCAATACCATCAGGAATTGACATAAAGCCATCATCGGGCTTTGGCTGTGGCTCTGCACTGCTGCCACTTGAATTTTTACTTTCGCCAAATTCGGTATTCTCAACCACTACATCAGTTGTGTATACTTTCTGTCCATCTTTGTTCGTGTAACTACCAGTCTGGATTCTGCCCTCGATAAAGAATTTTGCACCTTTGCGCCCAAACCTCTCGAAAAATTCAGCCGTTTTTCCAAAAGCGATACATCTGATAAAATCCGCTGTTGGCTGTCCTTCCTGTTTGAATCTTCTGTCTACTGCAAGGGTAAATCTCGCCACCGCCATGTTGTTTCCCTGTGTATAAGCTATTTCTGCGTCTTTAGTTAGGCGGCCACTTTCTATTACTTTATTCATTATTATTCCTCACTTTCTAGTAACTCTTTATCGTCAAAGATGTTTCCGACAACTTCTACTTCGCAACCACTTAATTGTTCAAAATTCATTATTGAGCAACCATATTGCTGATATTCAAAACAAGCTTCATCCTGTTTCCACGCAATCACATATTTTTCTTCTGTGAAATCACGACAAACAACAATGTCATTCTCCCAAATCAGCTTGCCGTTTTTTTCTTTTAAGCCTGTGCATTGGCAGATTGTGGATGGGTCTACTTTGTACCATCCGTCTGTCTCTCCGCTAGAATAAAACATTGTGTTAGGTTCAAATATTATGTGTGCTTCTTCACAATTCGTAAACACATCTAAGCCTTTTACATAACATCCTTGCACCCATTCTCCGTTATCAGTTCTCTTTGCTTTAAATAAATATCTATCTTCCATGTTTTCTCCGTTACCGCTCCTTTCTGCCAACGTGTAATAGCCAGCTGATAAAATGTACTATATAGAACAAAGGGTCTAATAAAAAGCCTATTATGGTTACTAAAGTGCAAGCAAACATATTTAGGCTCGTACATTCATATACCTGCTTTGGGGTTACTGCAATATTTTCATAGTCTCCAATTGTTGCAATGAATATTCCAATAATCCAAATAATATAAACAACTAACATTGCCTTACTCCTTTCTAAAACGAACACTTTTTTCTTTGTGCTTAGCAAATAATCGTTTTATCCACTTGGGCAGCATACACTTCCATGCTGGAACATCAAAGCCGCCTTTTCTGTCAAACATGCACCCGCAATCATCACATTCTCCCTCATAGCTTATGCTTTCCCAACCACAAGGACAATTCTCACAATCATTGTCATACCAACAGCTAACTTCTGTGTAAGATTCCCGCTTATCGGAGTTTTCAATAGGTTTTGAATAATTGATTGATGTAATTTTAATATTCCCAAAGTGCTTGTCTATATCAACAAGTTTCTTTGTTTTCAATATTCTCAAAACGGACATTCATCTCCTTTCCTTAAAATCCAACTCTTACCCTGTTCTGCAACATCTACATTCGCCCCATTTACAGCATTTTTCATCTTCTCGATAAAACTGTCCTTATCAGCATTTTCGCTTGATAAATGGCACATTATGACGTTCTGTAGGCTGTCTGAATCGTTTGCCTTGACAAAATCACAAGCGGTATCAATGGATAAGTGACCTCTGAAAACGTGATTGGCTTTCGGATTGCCGGTATCAACTAAATCCTTGTCATAGTTCACACCTAAGAGAATGTGGTTTATGCCTTTAAATTTCCACTTGATAACTTCACAATCCGTTATGTAAAGCATTCTTCCCATTTCGGGATGTGTAATCAAAAATCCGAATATCGGGCAAGGTTCGCCATCTGCGTTTGTGTGTGTCCAGCTTCCATCTATTGCTGTCAAATCAAAAGGCTTTACTGTAAACTCGCCCATATTCATTGACATATAATCAATCTTCAAATATGGTGCATAAATCGGTATTCCCATTGATTTAAAATCCTCAACTGATAGAGAATGGTCTTTGTGCCCGTGAGAAATTACAGCTCCAACAACATTTGATATTTTCCAATCAATACCTTTTTTGATAGTCTTTTCTGACACACCCAAATCAAGCAATAGGATTTCTCCTGTGTCACCAATTAAGGCATATGTATTCCCTGTACTTCCTGTTGCAATACATTTAAGCTTCATCATTTCACACCTACTGTCATAACTGCTGGATTTACAGCTCCGTCTCCGTCATAGTCATACTTTTTGTTATGCCACTTTCTCAAATACTCTCCGTATTCCCAACACTGTGAAAGAATACTAACTGCACATCCGTACATAAATCCTGTTATGCCCTCTGTGTCTGCTTCACGGCCCAATCTGTCTGCATTATCAACAAAACACTTCATAATGTCATTACTCTTGTCAATTTCTGCTTCTAACAGTTCAGCCCACCTTTCAGCATAAGTGAAGCAAGCCCTGCTGTATCCGTCACTATTCTTGTCGTACCAATCCTTATATTCTTTCTCTTTACCTTTAATAATCTTCATTCGCAACCTCCACAACAACCATAAGGCACATTGGCATTGAATACCTCGTCTATTTCGCTTGCATATTTGCGGTATTTTTCCGGTATTTTGTCCACATCTATTTGCCATTCTCCTGTATAGGCTTCATAATTTCTAATATATCCGCCGGAATGCCAAAATATAGGACATATGCCTTTACGCTCGCTCATTCTGCTACAATACATACTCCCGAATATTACTTTTTCTCCGTCAATTTCGAGTGTCAAGTCTCCACAGCATAAATTAGGATATTTGCCTGTGTAGCTTATAAATTTTACATTTTCTTTGTTTGAATTGATTAGCATACTCACACCTCGATTTCATCATCCTGTGGAAACTGAAAAACAGCATTGTTGATAAAATCTACTTTTGACGGCTGATTTTCTGCGTTCACCAGCACACCACATTTCTTTAATCCTTCAAATTCCTTTGCCACATCTTCTGAAATAGCGACATTCTGCATTACAATAGGCATACCGACATATGCTTCTCTAAGCATTTCCATAGCCTTAATTGCCTTTTCTTCGGTGGAATATTCAGCAATTTGCACGTCATCACTAAGCGACTCAACGCCTGTTAAGTTTTTATTCAGAAAATAAATTCTTGACCTGAATCTCTGAATAATCACCTCTTCATATGGTATATCCATTGTTCCGTCCTGTGAAATTACTCTCATATCAGCTCTCCTCACTCTGCATGAATGGCGGTAGCTCCTCTGACTGCTTGTCGGCTGTGTCGGTCGGCTCTACATCAATTATGTTGTCCTCGTCAAAATCTACTGTATTTGCGTTCTGCTCAATATCATAGGCAACATCCTGTTCGAGCATTTCATCGTGGCTGATTTCCTCGTAATCATCTTCTTTGCCAAAACCGCTATGAGTATTGTTGATAGCTTTGAGAAGTCTATTTTTAACAGTTTTCATAGCCATCTGGTCTGCGAATTTCTGATGAACCCCGTTTCCGGTCTCCTTATATCCGTATCCCTGTTTCCAAGCTGTCTTTATCTGCGCCATAGTCATAACTTCTGCAATCTTCTCACCATTTCCCATAATCGCTACCGCATAAGCACCAACAATCTTGTCATTGTCGATATTCTCAAAGCTCTGTTCGTGGCAATCAATAATTGTCTTTGCGTCCTCTTTGTGGTACTTGAATACATCCCCTTTATAAATAACTGATGCATTAATGTCTTTAAGCCCATATCTTCTAGCAAGACAAGTTGCGCCATAAACAGACGGCTGACAGCTTAATTTGCCCGCATAAGCGACTGGGTAACACTGCTTCTTTCTTATTGATAATCCGTCTGTCACCATTTCGATAAGTGCATTTTCAATACTTGCCCTTGTACAACTCTGTAATACAGGCTTCTTATTCATATCCTGTGTGTCCTGTAAAATGAGCATTGCTGACATAAGCTCATTTGTGTAGTTATAGTCTTTAGGAAATGTCAAGCCGAATTTCTCTTTTTGCTTGATTTTCACAACCATTCCCTCTGTAAAATCTTTTGCTACAAGCTCTCTGCTTTCAGCTTCTTTCTTTTCTGCAACTGCCGTATTCTCTGCCATAATTAATCCTCCTAAATCTCATTGAAAACCTGAACCGCAAACAGTTCATTAGGTGTCTGCTTGAATAAAACTCCGTCAGATATGACTGTATACATATATCCGTCATACTTAAGCTCTACAGTATGTTTCTTCCCACCCATGTAATAATTTCTTTTCTTAATACTCATGTTGTGAACCTCCTATAATCCAAGCAACTTTTTAATCACTTCTCTCATTCTCTCGGCTTCGCCACTCAACTGCTTCTCGCTTTTATCAGCAAGTCTAATCACAGTTTTGTGCTCTTCCTCTGAAACAATCTCTTTAAGCGCACGTAAAACAGTGACCGCCTCTGCCATAACATGGCTTTTTATACCTGTAAATGTAACTTCTCCGTCTTTTGCTCTAATCATTTATTTTTCCTCACTTTCCTCGATTACTCTTAATACATTTTCCAACCGGTCTAATTCCCTTTTTGCGTTTTCAACCCTAGCCTTTTCCCTGTTCTTAAACATTTCTTTTGCGCGCTCAAAACTAGGCTCTGTAAAAGCCACAAGATTTGAATAATCGCCAATAAAATGTCCTATGTCATCTTTTCTTAATCGACATATATAATTGGGAAATCTACTACCGTTAATTGGCATATAAGTCTTTGGCTTTTCTTCCGCTTCACATTCAATACAAGATATTTTTCTAGGCTCTCTGCCGTATCCGCCTGTATCTAGCCCATAAAAATAAAGTTTCATATTATCCCTCCACAATCTCCAATTTCTCACTATCATTAACAATCAGCATAATCAACTGACTATCAACTATTTCAGCAACTTTCTTCTGATTAGTGCTGTCAAGGCTCTCACTATCATCTAAGATAATAGGCACTGACATACCGCTAATCTTCTGAATAGAGTTGCAAATATCGACTCTGCCAAGAATCCTGTTGCCCTTGTTGCTCATAGTGGTAAGAATTGACTTTCCATTAACTGTAGGTATGCAAACTGACTTGTAACCACCAGACTTATTCAGTTCAAACAGCTTCCACTTAACAAGCGAAAAATGGCTGTTAATACTGTCAGACAATGTTTCATTCTTTGCCTTATCCAGTTCATCAAGCAAATCAAGGATTTTTTCAGCATTAGCCTTATTCTGTTCCTGTGTACGCTGTTCCGCCCTCAATTCTTCAAGTCGCTGTCCGTCTTTCTCTGTGTTGCTTTCAGCTATCTTTCGCTCACACTCTGACAACTGCTGTCTAAGTTCGCTTTCCTGTGCCTTTAATTCAGCCTTGACACTTGAAATATCATTAGCCTTGTGCATAGCCTGTTCCTTTTCAGCTATCTGCTGTTCAAGTGCCTTGTACTCTTCTGTGGCTGTCACATCAATTTCCTGTGGAAGTTCGGATAACTGCTTTTCAAGGTCTGCAATGGCTGTATTCAGCATTTCAAGGCTTTCCTTGTGCTGCGGTAATTCTGTTTTAAGGCTTTCAAGCGTAGCTTTTTTCTTATCAAGTCTTTCCTTATACATATTGCCATTGTCAGTAATTGTCTTTAAGTTATCAGCCTTATGCTTTGCAAAATCAGCTTTTAACCGCTCTTTCTTATCTTCCTTATATTCATTACCGCAATAAGGGCAGATAAGGCTTGAATCATCAAACTTACGCTCTTTTTCTTCTTTCCACTTATCACGCTCTGCCTGCAAGTAAGCCTTAATACTCTCAATGATCTTTTCCGAACTAGCAATACAGCTTTCTGTATCGGCAACAGTCTTTTCTGTCTGTTTAACAAGAAACTTCTTATCAGAAATCTTTCCCTCAATCTCTCTCCTAGCCTTAACATTTTCCTCATTCGCCTTGCGTGATAAATCTCCCTGCTTAAACTTCAAATCAAGAATGTCAGCACTTGCTTTGTCATATTCAGCTAACAGCTTGTCATTATCAGTCTGCTTTGCAATGCAATCAGCAATCTGCTCTTTAAGGCTGTTTCTAAGCAGTTCAAGGTCAGATGTATCAATATCAGATTTAATCTGAATATCTCTTTCCTTTTCCTTAATCTGTCCGTCAAGGATAGGCAAAACCTTTGTAATCTTAGCCTTTGTCGCCTTATTCATAGCAGATAATTCTTCAACTGTATATTTATTAAGTAAAGGAACTAACTCGGCTAATTCAGCTTTCTGTGAAGCTATATCAAGGTCTGTAACGTCTCCTACAAGACCGAATAAGTATTCTCTCATTTCAACCGGCTTCTGATTAAGAAAAGCATTTACATTACTGCACACCTTGAATACATTCATATCAATATCAAGATATGCGTTGAAATCCTTTAATGTCTTAGGCACATCGTTGATGAAATACTTGTTATCGTCCTTATAGCTGCTGCCATCTTTGCTGTAGGTACGCTTCTGTACTTTCTTCATAGTTATTTCTTTTCCGTCAACATCAAGTGTAAGTTCAACCGATACATCCATATCATCAACTGATACCCCGTCAACCTCTCTTCTGACAACCGGATTATCCTTTAGCTCATAATCGCAGTTAAACAAGCACCACAAATACGCTGTGGCTATTGTTGACTTGCCTATGCCATTCTTGGCTATAATCTTAGTTATGTCGCAAAAATCAAATGTTCTGCTTGCGTAACACATGAAGTTCTCTACCGACAGTGATATTAATTTTATTTTCATTGCGTATCCTCTCTTTCTATTTGTTTATGGTTTTTAGAATCAAATTTCCGTGTAGGCTTGATTTCTTAACTGCTCTTAGATACGAGTCTGACTCCGATACAAAAAGCCATTCACTAGCCACGTAATGAGCCTTGTCGAGCAATAGCTTCTGCTCTCTTGTTAATGGCTTCAATCTGTATCTTGTATCACCTAGCCTAATTCGTCTTACACCGCTCATTTAGCTTCTCCATTTCTTTATCTAGTAACGCTTGAAAGTCAAACGATTTGTCTTTGTGCCGTTTAGCTCGATATAGTTCTTGTAGGTAATCGTTAGCACTCTGACGCTTTAATTGGCTACCAATCGCAGTAGATGTCAAGATTTCCATTTCCGCTCCCTTCGTCATATACAATCCCTTGTATGCCAACAGGAGTATCAACTACAGTTCCGTGTGGTAAATCATCACTCGCAATTACTACATACTCGTTTTCATCTACAACAAGTCCATATTCGTTTAGATGTCTGCCTGAGATGTTAAGTCCACCTCCAGGTAACACTCTCTGCGAGTACCACGTATAAGTGTAATCGCCATATCTGACTCGCCCCAGCTTCTTAAACCGGCTACAACTGTATTTCTTCCGGCAAGTTGGAACTGTTGGCTCTTCATAGGTCTGCTCAACTACAACCGGCTCATTTTCAACTACTGTCGGCTCAACCTTTCTAAGCATTACGCTATTTAAATAGGAAGTAACACCGGCTGTCGGCTCAATTTTGCTATCTGCTTTCACTGTTGGCTTTAAGGTCATAGTTCCAATTATTAAAGTCGATAACATCAATATCAGTTTTCTTTTTCTCATGCGGTTCGCCCTCCTCTATGAGACATATTGCAATCAGTATCAGCCAAAATACTGTTACGATTGCTCCAACGATAATACTCGCGGTCTTAATTCCGTATGCCACCGATAATCCAAGGAAAAATGCAAATGCTAATGCTCCGAAAATCGAATAGCCACAGCCGGTGTAAAATTTCTGCTTTAAAGTTCTTTTTCTCATACAATCACCTCGCTATGCAAAACTCTGTTGAGCGTTTGCGTCTTGAATAAGCTCGTCAAGGTACTTAGGTACGACATAGCAATCAATAAACTCATGCACATCGTCTATATACTTCCTCTTGATACTCTTATAGGTAGAAACGCAACCATACTCACGCTTTAACTGTGTCCATATATCAGAAAATGTCTTATGTCTGATACTGTTATCCCTGTACGCTTCGCTCTGCTTGCCACCAAGGATATTTACGACTCTGCGCTTAACGTGCTGTTGTATCTCGTCAATATCACAGCTATAAAGTGGTACGTTTTCCTTAAGCTCGCTCACATCATCTTTGATGTCGTTTACTTTCTGCTCAAGCTCCGTATAGCCCTGTGCCAAAAGCTGTATCTGACCGCCTGTTGTCTTTGGCATACCATAACTGCCTGTTTTTCTGATTGACGGAAGCACCTCATCCATTACCCACCGCTCAAATTTCTCTGCGCTAGGCAATTTTGATTTCATAATGAGTCGGTATAAATCTCCCTCATTTATGTATGACATAGACTGTACTCCACTAGATGTAGGGGTGTCGCGTTTCACGACTCCCTTGCAATGCCTAGAAACTGCATCCCTCGGTGTCGCATACCCAAGTGCGGTTGCCACATCTGTTGCTACGAAATATGGCTTTCCGTCAATTTCTGTCATTCGGACTTCTCCGAACTCTTCATTGTTGAAAATTTGTAAATCGTTCATGTTTTCTCCTTTCTGTGCTATAATCTCCTCATTTGTATTAGGACTATTTCTGAATTTGAAGATATGAAGAACTGTCAAGAATAATCTTCATATAATCTAAAAACCCTTTGACTTCTAAAACGGATAAGTTATGTTGAGCAATTAACGCTGCCATGTCAGAAATTAATTCACCTATATCCTGTCTGTTGCGGTGAAGCCTTTCATAGAAACAAATTCCCTCTACTGTTTTTGTCATTTCATTTTTGATAGCTTCTCTTGTGATTTCTGCCATTCCTACTCCTTTCTTTCTACTCAATAAAACAAGAAACTTCTACGCCAAAATAATTAGCAATCTTAATTAGCTTGTCTGTTTTTGGCATTGATTTTCCCGACTTCCAATCTGAAAAAGTACTTCGCGCCATTCCAAGCTCTTCTGACAGTTTGTAAAACGAAACGCCTCTAGCTTTTATGAGCGTATCAAGTTTTTTAAAGCTCGCCTGTCGTTTTTTCTTGTTCAATTTCCCATCTCCTTTCTTGACAATAGTTAGGAAATCCGTTACAATAAAAAGCGCCATATTAGGCAAAATACGCTAGGAGGTAAAAACCTTGAAAGCAATTTTGATTTTGCCTGTTCCATATTTGCGAGGTCGCATTTAAAATGTAGCAATCGGTGTAGCGCATTTTGGGCAGTAAAGCTCGATAAAAAATCATGGCTGGCATATCCGGTAATATGCCGTGCTACGCTAGATACTCCTCTCAATCCGTCAGCTAATGGCAACTAGACTGCTGAACTTAAACTGCATAAGTGACGGAACATTTAAAGAAGCATTGGTACTACACAGTGCGTCGAAAGACTGCAAAATGTATGTGGTGTAAAAAATAAGGCAACGGCTGTTGGTGGTAGTACACTAACAGCTTTTGTTTTTAGTTCAAAAATCCTAACTAAGTCTTGATAAAAATTAGAAAATCGTGTATACTATGAATTGTCCAGAAACATAATATTATTTTCTCAATTTTATTTTTTATTGAGTTGAGATTTCCTAACTTCTTTTTTCATTCTACATTAGGAAGTCTTATTTGTCAACCCCAAATGTTGAGAAATCACAACTTTTTTTAAAGGAGATTTTCTATGTACGAAAGATATTGAAAATTAAGAGACTCAAAAGGGTTAAATGATTCAGAAGTGGCTAAATATGGCGGTTTCCCTAAAAGTACTTTTTCAGATTGGAAAAAGGGGAAAAGCAGTCCAAAATTGTTTAAGCTGGTAAAAATTGCAGAATGTCTTGATTGTTCACTTGATTATTTAGTTACCGGAAAAGAGCACCATTCAGTTGTCGAAGAGGCAACAAAAGACTTGGCTCTGTCGAACATGGATAGTAAAATCAAGGACTATGCATTGAAATTATCTAAATTGTCGGATAAAGAGCAAGAAAATATTATGAATTTAATAGATATGATGTATGAAAATACTCAAAATAAATCAAATTAATAAGAAAGGTGGTATTTTATTATGAGCAAAACTATTAAATGTCCTAAATGGGGCTGTGATGGTGTTGGCATACCTGTTGATACCAAGAAAAAATTCTCATTCGGTAAAGCACTTGTTGGCAACACAGTAGGTGGTCTCTTCGGACCTGTCGGTGCCGTTGTCGGTACAGCTACCGGAATTAAAGGTAAAAACGGCAAAACAAAGTTTGTGTGTTCAAAGTGCGGTAACGTTTGGGAAAAGAAAATATAACCACAAGGCAGAGTTTTTACTCTGCCTCTATTTTTCCCTTAATAAATATGTACAAGTACAATAACAGGTCTTTATCTTCCAAGCCCTCAATCATTTTAATTATTTCATCCTTATATTCCATACAATGCTACCTCCGATACACCAATCATAGAACATTTGTTCTTAAACGTCAATAAGGACGGCAGAAAAATCCACCGCCCTACCGAAACTTGAAGAGTTCTCTTATTGAGAACATCATTACTGCAGCACTTTAAAGTGTATTATTGTGTCGAATATTGACAATAGGGATTGTAAAGAAATATCGCAAAATCCTATTTGTGGCATAATTCGCTAAACCAGAGTTTAAGTAATATTAATAATGTCCAAAAATCTAATATAGATGGACATTCTAATCTTATAATTATTAAATCTGGAAAACTTGTTATTATAACGGGACTAATATTGCTTAATGGAAAAGAAAAATCTTTAAAGCTTCCATATGAAGCACAAGATGGTAAGTGGTACGCACCAGTAGTAGGAATTGGCGCAGATGCAAGAACTATTTCAGCATATGGATTTAGTTGTATTGATTTGTCAACTAATACTATGAAAATATTTTTAAGTACTGCCAATACCTACGCTTCTGTAAATATGAGTTATTTCACTAAAAATTAATTAGTATATGCACCCATACAAATCCATCTAACATAAAGTCCATTTATAGAAGATGAGCAAAGTAAACTAATTTTAGTATTTGAAACTGATGAAAATCCAACTCTTGCAATACCTTCTCCATAAGCACATGATATATTAGCATAAAGACTCCCAGTAAATTTGTAAGAAGTAAGATCTATATTATATGTATATAATCCTAATGCGGTATTTTTACTAAAAACAGTCGTAGGTGTTGTTCCCCATACAATTTTAATATTCTTGATCTTTATACAACCATTATTTGTACTAGTTAATGGTGTAAAGTCGATAATATCAGCTAAACTCTGGTTTGCTTCATCCAGCCCATTTTTTAATATTCTTCCTTGATTTGCCGACAGTGCGTTTGCGGTGGATGTGCTCGTAAGATTATCTGTGACTGTAACGTGCGTGTCCGTAAACTTTGCTCCGCTTGGAACATCTGCATTCACAGTATGACCATTAACTGTTGATGCATTTCCACCATTAGCTGGAAGAGAAAGGGGCTTATTTGATAAATCGTTGTATGAGCCGGTAAAAGCAACGGTTTTTAAGTCACTTAAAAATTTAACGATTTTCCCGACTATGCTTGATATTTTTTCGCCGGTTGTTGGTTTTGTTCGTGATGTTGATTCGGTAAATTTTACTGTTGTGTTTGAAGCTTCGCCAGTTGTTGACAGTGCGCCTATGTTTGCAGGAGTAATATTGACATTTCCTCTCCGATATGAACTTTCAGAGTTTCCCTTGACGCCAGTAACAGGTGTACCAGCTAATACATCCCAATATCTGTCAATGGTCAGATATACATTACTTCCAGCAGGAATTATATTACCAGCCCCCTCTTTAAAATCATCGTTTGTGGTAAATTGGTCTGTTATATTATACATATCTCCCGAACTAGCGTCTGCTGTGCTTGGCAATTTAGCAAAATTAATAGTTCCTAGGGGTCTTAATGCTCCGCTAAGGCTTTCTGATATTTCCTTGGCTTGTTCTGCGTACTTTTGCGCTTCTGACTCGCTCTTTGCAGAGTTAGTCTCACTGGCTTTAGCGTTAGTTTCAGAAGCCTTGGCTTGACTTGCCGAAGCAGAAGCAGAAGCTTTGCTTTTACTCGCTTCACTAGCACTTGTAGATGCACTGGTGGCGCTTGTGCTTGCATTGCCGGCATAAGTCTTAGCGTTGGTCTCGCTAGTCTTGCTCGCCTGTTCACTGGCAGAAGCACTATTTTTGTAAGACAATGCTTGATTTTCACTTGCTTTTGCATTTGCTTCTGACCGCGCAGCCGCTTCCTTATTGAGTCTTGTTGCTTCTGCTGCTTCTTTTATTGTTGCAATAGTAGAATATGCTGACTGCTCATACTCTTTAGCCTTATTCTCGCTAGCTTTAGCATTAGTAGCAGAGGTCGAAGCTGATGTTGCCGATGCTTTAGCTTCATTTGCTTTTGTAGCCGCTGTTGTAGCAGAAGTTGATGCTTCTGATGCTTTAGTTGTAGCTGCGGTAGCGTATACCTTAGCATTGCTTTCTGATTTGGCAGCATTAGTAGCAGAAGTTGATGCGCTGTCAGCTTTATTCTTAGCATTTGTCTCGCTTGTTTTGGCATTTGCGGCAGATGTTGCGGCGGCAGTCTTTGATGTACTTGCCTGTTGACTGTAATACTTTGCATTATCGGTATCTTCGCCAGTTCTGCTATTTGTTCCGCCCACGGCATAGCTTTGCGCTGTCTTTTTTGAGTTAGCCGCATTCGTCTCGCTTGTTTTGGCATTTGTGGCGGATGCAGATGCTGATGCCGCTTTTGATGATGCTGTTTCCGCATATCCCCTAGCCACATTGACAGAATTAGATATATCGTCCATATAAGATTGAAAAAGGATTTTGATTTCAACGTCAAAATCCTCAATGGTACCTATTCGTTTCACAACTCCCGGTGCGAAACACATCCAGATTTGTTGTTTTAATGTATCGCTGTCGGTCGATACTGCCCATTCTCCAGCTCTCATTTTTAAGGGGTCAAACTGTGCGTATGCCCCTCGTCTCATTTGAATTGCCATAAGTTACACCTCGCTTTCATCAATGCCTAATTTCTGACACAACCTTGAAAACTTATCTTCCAATTCATCTATGTGTTTTTGCATTTTATCAATCTTTTGCTCGTCTCCGGCAAGCCTTAATATTAGGAATTGCTCATAGTTCATGCCATAGTATAGCGTATCGTCATCCGACGTTGCTTTGTTTTGGGAAATCATATCAAGATTTTCATCGACATGTCCTTTATCTTTAAGGTTCTCGATTATATCCTGCGCCATTGCACCAAAATATAGCGGTTTGTCTGAATATCCTTGCCTATTAAGATTGTATTGGAATAAATCAACCGAACTCACTGCATCGATATAATCTTGGTTAATTGCTTTAATGTTCTTTTTTAAGCGCTTATCCGAAGAACTCCATACCCAAGTAGTATTAACCTGGAAACTCAAGGCACTGCCATTCCAACCGCAATGGTATGTATTTCTTGTTGTATCACCACACATCGCGTATCCTCTGTTAGGTTCTCTAAATTTATCAGAGCCCACCTCTTGAGCATATATTGTTTGCGCACCTATAGAGCCTGTAGTTCCATAGAGTGTAATCAGGTTCTCGCCGTTTTTGACAATTCGCAAAACAGCGCCATTCATCCAAAGTTCATAATTGTTTCCTGAATTGTCGGTAGCTTTTAAATCAATCGTTGAATTGCTTAGATTTCCGTTCAGCGAAATACTTCCACCGGACATATTAAAGTTTGAAGCAGTTACTTTTCCGCTACTATCAGCCGCAAACACTCCATTACCAATATCTATTGTACCACCAACAATATCTTTACCGGTTATTGTCGTTCCGGTAATATTTTCAGCATCCACACTTCCAGCTTTAACTTCCAAGGCATTTACATATTCAGTCGTGACAGTATTTTTTGTAATCTGTGTGACTTGGCGAGAAGTCTGATACCCGGCTCCATTAGCCAGCTGTTTGTTGTCGGTTGGTATCTGATCTGTTGTGGCATAGTTGCTGTCGTTTGTTAAATCACTTGTTTTACTTGGTATGCTCGGCTGATTGGAGATGTTGTTCCAAGAGATTTTTACTCCACTGGCAAGAGTAATTCCTCTGTTATCAAGGGTAATCAATATGTTGCCTTTTGAATCTTTCACATATTGCTTTCCGTCAACGTTGTTTTCTCCACCAAGGGTAAGCGTGCCTCCATGCGCCCAGTCAAAATTAATGCCGATAGCCGACATAATATTGAAAACAGCGTTTCCGTCTTTATCAATTCCGGCTTTCCAGGTCTTGCCGTAATCATTTGATACAGCCATGCCGTTAGCTGTCATTTTCCACTGTATATTGCTTGAATTGAGGTCAGCTTTATTGTGCATAATATAAATAATCGAGCCATCCTCTTGTACCTGTTCAGTCTTAAAGAGTCCGATCGATTGAGACATTAGCTGTGTCAGCATTTGCATTTGCTTGTCATATACGCTTAGTTGTGCCTGTGCAACTTTCCTAGCCTGTACAATAGCCTTTGTCTCATTACTGAATTTATCAGCACTATTCCTTGAAGCATTTTCAGCGTCACACGAAATTTTAGTACCGCTTCCAACTGTAAACGTTCGGTTGGAGATAAAACAGCTATAGGTATTCTGTTTACGGTCTGTCACAAATGCCACATCTCCGCTCTCAATCAGTGGGTTTGACAAGAGTGTAGCGTCAAGAGGTCTGAACCTCATGCCACCGATTTTCTTGAAGATATAATTTGCAACTGTCTGTGCCTTGTCTGCCGAAATAAACGGATTATCGGAGATTGAGACTACATACCCCTCTTTTCCGGCAAGCGCATTAGCATCTTTTGTCTTATCCTCTTTTGAGGTTACAGTCACCTTTACCCCAGCGATAACAACATCATCGGTCGCAACATTCAAGTCTTTTTGCGTATAAATGTTGTGGTAATTTCTCGCCTCCGTGAATGTTCCACCATCAGCGATATCTCCACTTGAATAGTCGGTGAAATTTCCACCATTCAGTGCATCTCCGTCAGAGTATGGTGTAGTTTTTGTGTTAAAAGTTCCACCATTGTAGCTTCGGCTGTCAAACTGACTCATATCATACCAACCGATAAGCAATTCACCATCGTGACCGCACTTGCCCCATAATCCACTTAACTGTAGGATGTAGGCTATTACCTGTCCATATGTGAGTTTTTGATTATCACTCGGTATCTCGTTAATCACGTAATCAGAGTTATCAAATCTTGCCATAGTAAAAGGTACATCACACTTGATACAAGCGTCTCTAACTACCTCATATGCTGTTGTAGGGTAGCTTAAATTGCTGTCATACTCACGATTGAAATTATTAATATTGTCAAGGCAAGTAAGTGTTATAAGCGAGCCGTCATAGCTTGTCTCGCTGACTCTGTACTCACCGATTTTTAATTTTTCGGTTGTGCCGTCAGAAAAGCTTTTTGAAACATATGCTGTTACGCTTGCCTTATCAAAATCATACTTACTGTAATCTTCATAAATGTTATTCAGCTTAATTTTCAGTTTCCCGGCAATCAAAGCCCCGATTGTGAAAGTACCATTGCTTGATGTTGAGTCATTAACTTCGAAGCCATTCGCCCACAGCTCACTATCACTAATAGGGATTTTCTCGCCACTTGCCGTAACTATGTCAGCAAAACAATTTACGTTTATGTCATTATCGAGCATTACTGCCCTTTGCCATTTAGCTGATACGTTTAGCATTTAATCACCGCCTTATTCTTCTATGAGAGGAAAGCTTAATACCTCATACCTCTTATTGCCAACAGTCCATATCTTGATAGGTGCACTTCTGTCACCTACATAGAATGTACGTGTTTCGTCAGTGCCACTCATAGCGTCAGGATATGTCACTCTGATATATTCGGGGTTCACCATTTGAAGTATCTTTGCTGTCCTAGCCTTGTCAGTACCACTCCACGACAATTTAATTTGTCGTTTTTGAGCTATTCTATTTTTGTGCATTTTGCCGTCTTGTGTTCGTCCACTATCGCTTGCAGACACATCAATCAAGCCCCATTCAAAGCTTGATGGAGTAGGTAATTCCACTCCGTCTACTAACATCATTGCCATATTGTTACCTCGTAAAAAGACACCCACGCAAGGGTGAGTGTCTTAGCCAAATTCATTTGCTACAATATATCGTTGTCCATGCTTTGCTTTACCTACCTGTGTCATGCGATAGAGGGTTTCGCTGTCGCACTTAAACACGTTTTCAATGATAGGTGGCGCAGAGTTTCCACCGGTGTTAGAGTTCATCAGTGCTTGGGTTATTCCCTCTAATACAGCATCTCTAATTCCGTCTGTAATCTGTTGATTGTTTGCGACTACGTTTCTACCATTTGAGAATTTGCCGACTAACTCATTGTGATTGATGAAAGCCATGCCGTCCTCTCCCCTTGGGAAAATTCCGCCACTAGCAAGCCTTGGAATATGTACTTTCGGAACTAACGATACTCCGTTCCAATTTGCACCGGCCACCTTAGCAGCCATAGAAACAACTTTGTTAAATCCTCTTAATAAAGAGTTGATTCCACTGACAACAAAATTAACCCCATTCTCTATTTTTGAAATAACGTAGTTCATAGCCCCTGTGACACCGCCTCTTATTGAACTCCACACATAATTAAACGCGTTTGTAATTCCGTTTTTCATAATATTAAAGCAGTTTGTGATAGGCGAAATAACATTGCTATTAAACCAACCCGCCACGCTTTGCCAAGTAGATATAACAAAGTTCTTTGCTGCACTAAGCGCTGATGTTATGCCTGCTTTCAACATGTTAAAAAAGTTTGAAATCGGTTGTATTACTGTACCGCTAAACCAACTTGCCACCCCTTGCCACGTTGAAAAGACAAAATCTTTTGCTGTCTGTATCGTTGTCTGTATAAGTGTTTTTAAAAAGTTAAACAGATTTGAAATCGGAGTAATCACATTATTATTAAACCAACTTGAAGCTACTATCCAAATTGCTTGAATTATTATCCAAACACCTTGAAAAATCTGCTGTGCTCGCATGGCGAAACCTTTGAAAAATCCGACTATTGGTTCAATTACTGTGGAGCTGAACCATTTCGAAGCTCCTTGCCACACAGTTACTATGTCTTTCCATAAAGAACCGAAAAAGCCACTTATGGTTTTCCACATATTTTTAAAAAACGAAACCACAGGCTTAATGACATTTCCATTGAACCATTCGCCAACCGTTGAAAATAGTTCACAAATTGCGTTCCAATTATCTTTTACCACAACAACAATCGTTGCGACTGCTGCCACTATTGCTCCAACAATTACTGCTGGCAATGCTGCCACACCGGCTAATATTGCTCCGATTGTAGCTAATGCAACACCTATCACCATTAGAATTTCATTTACCCAACTAAATCCGTCTTTTAACATTTTGACAAAATTTACGATAGATAAAATTGTTCCGGCTATTGCTGAAAAAGCAGAACCGATTGTTGCTAATAGGTCTGCTGCCCCTGTTCCGAATGCAGCCGTTATTGCATCACCCAAACTTAAACCACTGAATAATCCCTCTATGAGTAATCCAAGATTTGTTGATAGTGAAGCAAAAATGGTTTTAAATGCTTGCATTATTGCCGTTCCAATGCCAGCTCCCTCTACAAGCTCAAATCCAATTTTTGAAGCTATTGCCTGTGCTATCGCTTTTGATAATGATTTTCCAATAAAAGCGAGTGCCACTGAACCCAATTTTAACGAAATTATCTTTTTTATCAGCAATGTGCCAACTACTATCTCAACAGTTTTAATGTCCAAATTGCTTAAAAAGTCCGTAATGCCTTTGAGTACATCTTTCCACGACACATTTTTAATTGCCGTGGTTAGCATGGTGTATATTCCTTGCACCCACGCATTGATAGTTTTTGCTAATAAAGCAAAATCAAAATTCTCAAAAAATCCATTAATGCCGTTAGCAATCGACAAGCCAAAATTAGTCCAGTCGAATGTTGTGCCGAATGAATTGAGGAAATGCAAAGCTGTGTTCAGTGAACCGGCTATTGTTGCACCCAAATCATAAAAGAGCCTTGGGCTAATTAAACCATTGAGAAAGTCTGCAAGTCCTTTTCCAAAATTGTCAGCCTTTCGATAAATTTTCTGCCAATCAATGCTCTCCATAGTACTGGCAAGAGCGTCACCGATGTACTTTCCAAGTGAGTATAAATCTTTAATTGATGATTTGTATTTTTCAAGCAATCCATCAGTTTTCTTCAGCGAGCTATCAGCGCCACCGCCAGCTCCACCACCACCGGAACCGCCACTGCCTGAACCGCTACCACCGCCACTGTTATCGTCAAGTGCATGTATCTCATCTATGCTAAGCAGTGTCTTTTTCAGTTTTTGAGCTTTCTTATTTGACTCATCGGCACTATTGCCAATATCGCCAACTCCACCAGCTATGTCCTCCATGCCGTCAACAGTACTTCCACGGCCACTTATTTCAATAGTCCAGCCGAAGATTGCTCCGAGTGCGTCAGCTACAGTTCTTGTGAAGCTGATAACCTTAAGCATTACCTTGTTCAAGGCTTGAACAAACGGCTTTAAAGCATTGATTACTACGCTACCTATGATACTTCCCCAGGCTTGAAACTCTTGCTTGAGGACTCTTACACTGTTAGCCCAGGTATTAGCTGTCTTGGCGAAGTCTCCTTGTGCAGCTTGAGTATTAGCCATGACGTAGTTGTACCTTAAGAGTACCTTTTCAGCTTGCGTCATTGACTTGATGTTTGCGTCAAGTCCGTTTTTCATAGCCCACTCTGAAAGTGTGGCTTGTGTTAAATCAAGTCCGTATCTCCTTAATGGTGCGATTGTTCCCGAAAAAATTGATTGTAAGCTCTTTGCAACATCAGCTTGGTCTACATCGTAGAATGAAGCCATGTCACCAGCTAATCTCGTAAGATTAAGTGACATATCAGCCATACTGTCTGTAGTCTTGTATAGCGTGTTATTTTGGCTCATAAGAGCTTTATTTGCCACTGCCGTACCATTTGCCACTTGCTGTGATGTAATACCTACAGAAGTGCCTAACGCTTGGAAACGGCTTGATATTTGCTTAACTGTCAGCTCTGACATTCCAAAGTCTTGAATTGATGTTTTTGTGAAATCATCAACCTTGCTTGCCATATCGCCAAACGTGGTATCTACTACGTTCTGAACCTCTGTTAATTGACTCGCTAAATCAACCGCATTGCCTAGCTTTCCGACAGCTCGCATAACCATCCAATAAGTTGCGTAAAACTTACCGATAGTCGAAGCCAAGCCCCTAAATCCGCTTCTTGTACTCTTAATCGACTTAGTTGTGTTTGAAAAGCCTGTTACAAGTGACCTACTAGCCGAGCCGACTTTCGAGCCTTGCTGTGACAGATTAGCAAGTGCATTAGTCATTTGAATAATGTTGTTGCTGACTCTCGGTGCGCTAGATAACGTTGTCATTACCTCTTTCAAGGCACTGCCAAGGCTTCTGATGTTATCTGCAGCATACCCGGCTGATTTTGAACCGAGCTTTGAGATTGAAGCTGTTAATTGTGTAATCTCTGCTGATTGCTTTGATATACTCGCAAAGCCTGACAATTCTGTTGCCATGCTCTTCAAAGCACTTGCCGAGCTGACAAGTCTTGCAGTATCAAGGTTGCCTAGCTTTTCCATGTTGGCTGCAATCTTGCTAAAGGTACGAGTGTCAATACTACTCACACTTCTGAGTGATGTTGCAAGTTGTGACATTCCGCTCGCAAAATTGCTTATGCTCGCACCATTGAGGGAATTGAGAGTACTTCCAAGTCCTTGCAACTTAGCTTGTAAATTGCCTATGGCTTTAATCGCTTGTTGTGCGTCCGACTTGATTTGAAGCTCAATGCTCTCTGCCATTTTCTCACCTCCCTGTAATAAAAAAGAGCTACCCTAAAGTAGCTCTCATGTATTTAGTCTTTGAGCAGATAGTATGTTGTAATCAATCCAACATATCCATCTTGCTTAAGACCTCTATTCTTTTGAAATACCATGACACATTTAGTGAGGTAATCGCTCCACTCCTTATAATCGGTATCAAGTTTGTAAAAATGAAACTTGTCATGCAGAGTTTTTCTCAGCCACTTAATTGCAGTTGGACAGTTGTGTTTCTGACCGCTCCACAGATTGTGACTTTTAGCAAATCTCTGTGAATTAGCTCCGAACTTGCCATCTTCCTTAAGCTCGTCTGTGTCAAATCCGATGTTCATTGCATGTTGCCATTTCCTTACATCTTCATTATTGAGGTAATATTCCTCGTTGCCTTTCCAAGCGTTATTTTTTACCGGAGTTGCTGTTGGCGCTGAACTATTCTCTATTCCGTCACCCTTATCAAGCTCAATATAGAGTAAGTTAGCGTCTGTACTGTTATTCAGACCGCTACAGGTAAATGCGCTCGAATACTGCCAGCCATACAGAGAGTGTTGAATAACAGGCTTCTTTGCATTGTTAGGCTCATCACCGATAGACATTCCTTTAGTTGATGGATAGCGTGCAATCCAAAATGGACAGTTAATCTGATTTGCGTATGGCGCAATATACTGATTGTAAAAGCTAAGTCCTGTGTATACACCAAAGTTAAGCCCGGCACTTTTGATAGCACTCTGATATGTGTTGATAATATCAATAAGTGTCTGTCCGAGTCCTTGCTGACATTTATCTTCAACATCTAACCAAACAAAAGTTTTTCTTCCGGCAAGTGTCTGAATGACCTTATTTGCGTCTGTCTTTGCTTTTTCTACTGTTGTAGCGTATGAGTAGTTATAAACGCCTTGTATCGGCATTCCTACATCAGTACAGCCTTTCCAATTTTGCTCAAAGGTTTTATCCGGATTAAGGTCTTTGCGAATTATTTTGAGGATTGCAAATTGCACTCCAGCCCACTTAACCTTACTCCAATCAATATTTCCTTGATATGACGATACGTCAATTCCTTTATATGCCATTTTTCACCTCATTAATCAGGACTTTCAGGTAATCCCGACTGTCTTAATGCGTTAATTCGTTGCTTCATCTCATAAACGGCAATTTCCTCATTAGACTCCTTGTATTTAGGCTCGTTATCTTCTGAGTATTGCTCATTTAATGATTTCTCAATGTATTTTGCTCTTGCTTTGTTGCCATTCAAAGCTCTGTCAATAGCTGTAAGAGTTGCGCTCAATCCGTATGTGCCCCACCAAGCCCACATATTGGAGTCGGCTTCTTTTTGTGCAAGCATATAAGCCTTTGAATAAGGCTCTAAATCAGCCGGACAGGACATATCTATGTCCTCAACGCTAAATCCATAGCCTTTAGTTACCAATAGCCAGTATGGACGGATTTCATTGCAATACACTTTCCATGTAAGCTCTTTTACTTCTTGATTGGCTTCTTCTTGGCTGTCTGCTCCTCTTTCGCCAACAGCTTCGATAAAAAACTGTTCTTCTCCAGCTCTGCCGTCAAATCATCGTAGAGTGACATTATATCTTTGCCCTCTTCATTCTCAGGGTCAAGGTAATCGTCAAGTAAATCATACATCTTTACCAATTGCTTCTCTTTTGCTTCTTTGTCATCAAATTCAAAGCCAAATTCGTCGGCATGAAATTTCTGCAAGCCTACAAGTAAAAATTCCGGTAAAAAGCCGAGCATGTTGTCAATCGCTTCAAGCTCATCTCCCTGCTGTCCCATTCCTACAACTCTTGGGATAATTCTATTTTGATATACCGGTGCGTATCCGAATTTAACTGTGTATTCTTTTCCGTTTAATTTAATTTTCATTTTATCTTTCCCTTTCTCCCTAATTTATATAGGGAAAGAGGCAGTATTAAAACTGCCTCAATTACCTTACTATATTGTTTCTTCAAGTTCGCTGTCAGCCGTGCTATCATCATAGCCAACCGCTACGGCTTTTTCCGATTGGCTCATGATTTTTTTGTGAGTGTGATTGCTGTTGGATAGCCTTGGTCATCCTCTGTTACCGCAACCTCGTAGTTATCCTCAATCCACTTAGGCACTGTCTGTACTGATACAGTCGCAGTACCTGTTAAGTGGTCATCGGAAGCCTCACCCGGGGCGAATGACTCCTGACCGATAAAAGCGCAGATACCCTCTGAACCTTTTCCGTCTGTACCATAAAGAATGATAAAGTCGAGCTTTTTACCCTCGTTAGCTACCATCTCGTCTTTGTACTTTTTCTCAAAAGCTCCCTCAACTTCCATGGAACCGGCTGAACGTCTGCCCATTTCCTGTGTCTCTACTAAGTCTTCAAGAGTTGAAGTGTCTACCATGTTCTGTGAACCGAATGGTGAGGGAATTGATTTTGCTCTGAGCAAGAGTTTGTAAGTTCCAGCCCAATAATCGCCACTTGTGGCGGATGCGGTTGGTGTCTTGTAAGCAATTCTACTTTTTAAACCTGTTGCCATTTGTATTACCTCCTAATTTTTCATAAAAAAATAAGAGCCAAAAAGCTCTTATAATCTATCATTCCAGTCGAATGACCGCCTAGCACGTAATGTTGCTGTCCATATTTTGCCGTTTTTCCTAGCGAATGGGGCTGGCACTAACTTGAATGACATGGCTTTGTATTCATCAGCCACTGTCTGCGCCACATTCAAGGCTTCCGAACGGCTTTTATTCGTTGTAACAGTTACTTGTGCCGTAAATAGCACTGTATTTGTTCTTCTGCCCTCTAAATCCTCGTTCTGTTCTATAGGTTCGAGTGCTTGAACTAGCACTGTCGGGAAACTAGCCGCTGAACTGTCCGACTGTTCCTCTTGCGTGAATTTTAGCTTGGGATATTTAGTTTTCAATTTTTTCTCACATCGGGTTTTTACAATCGCATATGTGAGATTTTCAAGGTCGTACACCCATTGATTCTGACTTGCCACTCTATCACCTCAACTAAAATTCTTCCGTGCAGTTTTCATAATTTCATTTTCCATTTTTAAAAATGCTCGATACATCGGCATTGTAGGTGTAATGCCGTATGAATGGTGTAGCTCTCCGCTTTCATCTCTCCAATACCAACCCTCACTGTCAAATGCGTGTGTCTGCCCTGGAAAAGTTCCTTGACCGCCTCTTGCATCATTAAAGTGTGGTTTAGCTTTCCAACCTGAGCCGTATTCAGACATAAGCAAAGGCGATACATCAACTGTTTTGAGTCCGTCTGCTGTTTGCCATGTGCTTTGTATCTGCCCTGTTTCCGTAGCAAGTACAATAGCCGTACAGCCGTCTGTTGTATCTTTAATTTCGTAACTAAATATAATATAGTGTCCAAAATTACCTGTATTTGCTCGTGCTACAGCTATGCCATTACTAGCAAGTTCTCCGACAAACGCTATGCACTTGTCCTGTAAGCGGTCTTTGTATCTTTTAAGCTTATCTATCGCATCTTGTATAGATTTTTCTGTCAGGGAAACGTCAATCTTCATAATTACGCTTCTTTCACAACTGCTTTGAGCATGTATTTAACTGAATAGAGAGAGGGTTTTACTCCCACTATTGTAAAGTCTGCGGATGTTGAATCAACTAATCCGTTTTCGTCTTTTGTAGGCTCGCTATCAAGCCAAATAACGTCACCTTTTTTAAAAGGGTATTCTCCTCTGTCTGTCAGCAAAACAGCGTCAAAATCAGCCACATTAAAGCCATATTCCTTGTTCTGTGCTTCTCCTCCGTCAAATGATATATTCGCTCGAAAATCAACCGGCTCCGAAAAGCCTGTTTCCTCGTGTGTGTAATATATCTTCTCTCCGTCCTCCGTTTCGTAAAACTTTAAATTTCCGTCCTCGTCTTTTTCATAGACTGTGACTGTTTGACCTTGGAGCGCGTATTTCATGGCTTGTTTATTAATGTCAAGCATTTTTCTTTATCTGCTTGTAAATCTGATTAACACCGGTACTTGCCATGCCCGACACAATGCCAACTGCTATTGCATCAAGAATGTTATCTGCCGGATAACCGGGAATTACAAACATCCCAACAATACCGAGTATTCCACCGGCTACACCTACGATAATAGGAATAATATTATCTTTGACCTGTGGTATCTGCTTTGAAGCATATCCGATTAAATAAGTAATTACCATAATAGCAACTACTGTAGGTACTTGTGTAAAGTCCATCAGTTTTTACCTCCTTTGCCTAAATGGATTTCCTCAATCTCATTTTTCATTTTTGTTACCCCGCCATTACCTCCGAGTGCGTGGTATGCGTCATACATCTCGCAAAAATTCTGATACGCATATAATGGGATTTCGCCAAGCTTCATATACTTATCATGGTATTCGATAAGCTGTACTCGCAAAAGTAACATTGTACCTTTTCCGTTTGCTTGTCGTAGCTTCTTTTCCTCTTCAATGCGTTCATTTCTTTCTTTTGTGTCTATTGCTTTTTGCTTTTTCTGCTCTTGTAAAAGCCAAACAATATAACCCAAAAGTGCTGTTAGGATAATTGGCAAGGCAATAATGTATGTCTGATAGATTAAATTATTCATCTTACAGCCTTTCGTCTTTAGTAATAGGCACACCGCCCACCACCGCTTAATGTGTGCCGCCTGCTAACATATTGCCGACATCAGCAAAATGCTAACGCACAATCTTCTATAACACTTTAGCAAATGGAAATACCCCAACAAATAAGCTATCTCTGTCTTTCCAAGTTCTGTTTACGCCGTTCTCGTTGTAACTTGTCATAAATGCTTCGCCTGC
>ERZ791861.462-NODE-462-length-24652-cov-3.370126_pt1 | contig 24652 bp, 34 predicted proteins | sample MGYA00510283_ERZ791861 | MGnify/ENA primary metagenome ERZ791861 (study PRJEB30046, sample SAMN00792074) | human gut metagenome | study: EMG produced TPA metagenomics assembly of the A metagenome-wide association study of gut microbiota in type 2...
AATGTCTCAAGCTGTCTGAAATCCACAAGCAATTCCCCCTGGTCGATTACTATACAAAATATTATAACAAGCATTTCATTTCAATGCAATCCGCAGCCTTCCGGCGAGCGATCCATTCGCATCACAGCTTGAGAAAAGCACTGTCGCGCAAAGGGATTTGCGAACCACACTCATGTCTTGGTGCAGCGCAGACGCACCGTCACAAGGCGTTTTTGACCGAAGAAAGCACGGTCATCCACTGATTTTACAGTTTCGGGGCAAAGAAAAACCCTGTAACCATTGCGGTTACAGGGCCTGCTGGAGCTAGTGATGTGACTCGAACACACGACCTGCTGATTACGAATCAGCTGCTCTACCAACTGAGCTACACTAGCGAATATTCAAGCATCAGCACTTGATTTTTTCAACCTACAGCGCTTGATTGCAACGTTTGAATCTTACTATATTCCGCCTGATTTGTCAACACCTTTTGTGCGAAAAAATGAGGGCAACAAAGTGCTGCCCTCATAATCATCAACTAATTATGTCTTGCTTATCAGCCTTATCTACATCCGCATTCTTTTGCGTTTGTGTGCCAAAATAGAAGCTTATAACCACAGTAAATATGGTTAGAAACTGTTCCGCAGTAATATGCCCTAGTGCAGATAGATACGCAAAAACCGCGCATAGAATGAGCGTTATTATGCTCTTAACGTTAATTAGCTTTGCTAGTTTGTCTTTCATTTGCCGCCATCTCCCTTATGTTCCAAAACCGTGATTCTCGTTTCGTGGTTATGCACTGTCGTGTCAATTATGTTAATATCTTTCTTTTGCCCCTCTAGGGTTGTGCTCAATGTTGCAATACCATCTTTGAGGCTCGTCATTGCTTGTGTGTTGCTTTTAATAATTCTGCCGATAGAAATAACGAAACTAATAATAACAGTAATGCCGATAAAAATTTCCCATGTCATATGCCGCACCTCCTTATGCTGTCCTCTTCCAGATATAAACAGCCAAGTATGGAGGCATATTATTATGTGCCGCACTGCTGCCTGTTTGTCCTGTCATAGATGCCGGTGCCCACCATGTATTTTTACTGCCTGTCTCTGGGAAACCAAGTGCTGCTCCTTCATCGGGGCCGCCAGCATTTGGGTAATAAATCACATGGTTATGCTTTGGCATCTCATCTTGCGTCAATTTGTGTGTTGCTTCGCCACCAGTTGAACCTGCTTTGTAAGTAGCACCAGCAGCAAGTAAAAATGTGTCCTTAATTTGCTCCCATGTGCCACCAAATAAGGTGCTTGGATTAACATTATTCAGACTCATGTAAATGCTGCCAACAGGATAGATAATATCAATAATGTTCTTATTATTGATTTTCAGAGTGCCATTGACGTTAAAATCTGCTGCACCACTGCTATCAACACCCCAATCGAAAATTGGTTGTGTTTTGCGTGTCTGTCCTCCGCTTTCAATTGTGGCTAGCTTGTCTATGGCGCGCGCCTGAAAAGTATAGGCTTTTGTATAGTCAAGCCCACTAATGCTAATTGTGGTGCTATAAGTGTTATTGCTCTTCGTAACAGCCGCGCTTGAATTTTTCCAAGAAGTAAAAGAGCCGTCTTGCGCCTTATATCTGTATTGGATGGTTAGTGTATTAGCAGCAGCTCCAAAATTGCCATTCCAATAGTTGCCGCTCACTTTTAATTGAGCAACACCACTTGTGCTAGCCGCTCCTGCTTCAATGGCACATGTCAATTTTACATAATCAACAATCGTGTGTTTAGAGCTAATCTGATTAGTAAACCAACGGCTGTCTGTCACAGTTGCCTTAACTACTCCGTCTGTAACAGCCTTAATTGTGCCGCTTCCGCCATTAATTGTTGTGCTGCCAATGGTAATACTCTGTGATTTAATAGTTGCGCTATGCTTAGCAACTGCATTTGTCTTTGCTGTGACATTGCTGTAATACTTTACGAATTTTGATTTATTTCCAGTGAGCGCAACTGTTGCTGCATTGCTATCGTAGGATTCGACAGCAATGGATGGAGCACATTGTGCTTCATTACAATTTGCTTGCATTTGGCACATGGTTGTGCCAATCTCTTGATTGCCATTGTATGTTACACATGTGATTACGCCTTTTCCCATCTTAATATTAGGAATCTTTGCATAAAATGTTTCTGGTAACGTAAATTTCACACTCGTTTGTGTTGTCTTTGTCGCAATCGTTCCAGTCAAGCCGAAAAAATCATAAGTCAGCGTGTGCGTGAAATTGGCAGAAGCTCTGTTGATTGTGATTGTGGCATCACTACCAATGTCTGCCGCGCTACAGCTAACACTACTTGCTCTTGGGATAGTGGTTAGTGTTAAGCTGGCCTCTTTACTGATTTCTCCGGCACTGATTCTTGTATCCATCCATGTGTTCGCAGATACGCTGCCTGTGCCGTCACTATTGTGCGAAACAGTAAATGTTTCATCAAAAATTGTAACTGTTGTGTTTGCTGGCAATGTATATTCAGCGCTGCCGGATGAGCCATTAAACACATAATAGCCTGTTCTGGTATTGGCATTATAGCTCTGGCCGGTCTGTGTGCTCGTCCAGAGCATCCTTACTTCACTTGTGTTGTTTGCCACTGAATATGAAACTTCTTCCAAAGTTAAACTATTGTAAACAGCCATCTTTCCACCTCCTTAGCTCCTTATCCAGAAGCAACCTGTGCGGCTGCCATAGTCCTCAAATCTGCTGTTTGTGCCTATAATTAAATATGTCGTAGCGTGTAAATTCTTCGCATCTACACCTGTATTATCAGCGGTTAAAACCTCTTCTGAGCCTTTATAAATGCTCATGCCGTCCTCGTCAATTTTCGTGCTCATTTCTGAGTTCGTTTTACTGATTGTCAATCCGCTATCATCAAACTTAAAACCTGTTGAGGTTGTGACTTTGCTTGCACCCTTTGCAACCTCAGTACTAATTGCAAGCTGCACTTGTTCGCTCGTCATTGTTGCATTGACTTTATTTGTCAATGACTCAAACTGAGCGGCATTGCTCTGGTTTTGTTCACCAATACCCTTTTGCATATCAACAATCGTGCTATCAATGTCGCTTTGTTTTTCAACAATGGTTGCAACACTTGCAGATATATTATTTTTTTCAACTTTAAGCTGTGAAATGTCTGTTGTATTTGTCTTTTGCTGCCCTGTAATAGCGTTAATCTCAGCCCAAGCTGCATCGCAAACAGCGGTTGTGTATTCTGTGCCTGTGGGATTGTTGTAAACTATTTTGCTTCTAGTCCAAATATATTTACCCTCTTCCCATGCCGGTTGTGATGCACTCCATTGGCCTCCTGCAAGCTCTGTCTGTGAGGTGCTAATGTAATACTCAGTTGTGACGCTAGTAATGCCTCTACCATTTGTGCCGTTTTTGCCATCAACACCATTAATTCCGTCTTTGCCGTTAGTGCCATCTTTTCCGGGAGTGCCATCCTTACCGGGCGCACCATCAGCTCCGGGAGCACCGTCTTGTCCATCTTTACCATTTTGGCCGTCTGCACCTTTTGCACCAGCTATGCAAGTGGCATTGCGTGTAATGCTTGTGTCATCTGTGTAAGTAACTTTTTGTCTGCTCCACATGTACTTGCCCTCTTGCCATGTAGGTGCTGTTGTGCTCCATGAGCCACCAATTGCAGAAGTGGTGCTAGTGCTTAGATAATATTCAACATCCACTTGCTTAACTGTCTTTTTAATCGCTTGAGTCTGGCTATTCATTTCAGAGGCTAGTAATGTTATCTGCTTTTGCTGCTTATCAACTCTGGCATATGTTTGTTTGATTGCGTCTCCTAAACTTGTGGGATTGCTCTCAGTCTCAGTGCTGTTTGCGTCATACTTCCATTGTGTTTTTTCAGAAAGTGAGCCATCATATTTTATAGTGTCATTCAGCAAATAAGCAGTTAAGGCTTTATTGTCTTTGGTTGTTAAGCTGATTTTATCTCCCACTTCAAGCGCTGGGTTGCCTCGCCAAGTACAATCGAATACATCAATGCTAATGTCACCAATGGTTGTTATAGCATTGTGCACCAGAGCGGCTATATCTTCGCGCAACTCCCAAAAAGCATTGTCTCTTACATATTGAGTGCTACCAACAAGAGTAGTGCTCTCACTGACATTATCGCCAAGCTCAGTGCACATGCATATTGTTTGCAGCCTGTGCCCCACTCCGCTTTTTAGCGTGATATATTTTGATTTATCAATGCTAATAACAGCGTTACCGCTCTTATCAAGCTGCTTGAAGCATAATTTATTATTGGCATCTAAAAAGTAAATAGTTTGTGTAGCCTCTGCCACATCATCAAGTGCCTCTCTTAGTGTTTCAGTTCCATCAAAATTTGCGCCATTTGGATAGCTCAAAATAAAATTAGTGTGCCCTGTTGCAGACACACCAAGCACAGAAGCACACGCTTCAACAAATTGTTTTATTGTGTATGGCTTAGTAAGCACCAATTCGCTTACAGTGTGCTCAGAAGACTTATAAATGGCATCATACGCAGTTACAGATAACTCATTAGTATTCTCATCCCTGTGCACTTCTGATACCTGAAAAGTGGGATATATCTTATATTCTGTAGTGCCATCTGGCAACTCTGCGCCAAGGCTAATCTTTATAGTGTTGGCTGTTGAAATATTTATCTCTCTCTGCACATCAATCAAATGCACATTGAGTCTATGGCAAATGCCAAAACCAAAAAACTTACCATCTTCTCCGACACGCTGAATGTCAAAGCTTATAATTTTATCCGCTTGTGTATAAGTAGCCACCAAAGTAGAGCCATTATATAGCTCTACCTTGGCTTTAATTCTACGCACAGAGGCGGAAATAGCAGAATTATATGCGCTTGTTGTAGCTAGCATATTTCCACCTCCCTTTTATAGCTCATTAAATTTGAGATTGAATTTCTGATACATTATTTTTGAATCCTGAATCGTGTAATAGCTAATATCATGTGATGCAATGATGCAGCTTACACCAGTTTCAAGCGCATTTGTCTTTGGATTGCGAAAACTAATGCTTACGCTAAAGGCATCTATTGCAGCCAATAACTTAGCCATTGCAGTTGCATCGAGTGGAATTATCTCCACCTCAAACGTGCGCTTTTTGTTGACGTAGTCAACTACTGTGTCACAATTTGCGTTCTGTTGGGCATTATAATTAACATCTGTGCTAATTTTAAGGCCGCTAACATAGGCGCTAAAATCTGTGCTGCCAATTTTAAAGTAAGCCATAATTCCACCCCCTTTATACTAGATTTAATGCTAAGCTGCCGCGCTGTCTAGTAAGCGCATTAATGCTATCTACGCTAATTTCGGCAAAAGTCTTGCCATCCACTTGCATGATAATAGGCCGATTGCCGCCCATCTTGCTAGACAATCTATCAGAAATCTTATCAAGCCATTGTGTGTTGTTTTCAAGAGGCACAATTGCCTCAGCACCAGCCTCTCCTAGGCCGCTTAATCTGCCTCCATTATTAAACAGTGTCGGCGCATCAAAAACACCGCCTTTAGCGTACCAGTCAATACTAAACTTAGGCACTTTAGGCGGCATCAAACTAAATTCACCGGAAATACTAATGTGCGGCATTTTAAGCTTCGGCAAATGCCACTCAAAGTTAAAGAAGCCTTTGATTTTATCAATCACGTTTTTAACTGTCTGCTTTGCTGCTTCTAGCTTGTCCTTTATTCCCTGCTTGATATTGTCGAATATATTTACAACTGTCTCTTTTGCGGCATTGAAGCCATTGCTAAATTTCTCCTTAATGTTGTCTACGACATTGCTAACCGTCTCTTTTGCGGCCTGAATTTTCTCCCTAATGCCGTCTTTGATTCTGGTAAAGTGCTCAATCACCTTGTCTTTTGCCGCTTGAATTGTGTCGCTCATCTTCTGCTTAATGGCATTAAATTTTTCGCTAATAGCCTCTCTAATGCTGTTCACCTTATCCGCAATGCCTTGCTTTAGATTGCCGAACCATTCTTTCACGGCCTCAACTGCGCTTTCGATGGTTGAAACCATCTTATCCCACACTTCTACAACCTTTTCTTTTATCTCATCCCAATGCTTAACACAGAGGACAATAACCGCAATAACAGCGGCAATAGCAGCCACAATGAGAATATAAGGCGCAAGAGCCACTAAAGTAGCAGCAGCGCTAGCTAGTTGTGCAGCGATAAGTGCACCAAGAGAAACAACCTGTGCTGCATCCATAGCTGCTTTAATTGCAGCCACAGCATTATAGGCAATAACAGCAGCAGTAACAACACCTACAGCTACCGCAACCGCTGTTAGGATTGGCTCAACAGTGCCCCAATTTTCAATGACGAAATTAACAACATCAGAGACTATATCGTTCACTGTTTGTATTGCACTAACTATATCGTCAAAAATGGCTTGTGCTTCGGGGTGGTCAGCAAGCGCATTATGTATGCTTTCAACCAAGGAATCAAAGAATTCTCCAATTCTTGGCGCAATATTATCAATGACTTGCGAAACTGAATCAATCAAATCTTGTGTGAGTTGATTAATATCAGCATCATTATCCATCAAGCCTGTTAACCAGTTTTGCCATGCCGCTTTCATCATGGCAATGGTGCCTTCAATGGTAGTTGCTGCTTCTTTGGCACTTGTGCCTGTAATGCCCATTTCTTCTTGAATGGCGTGAATTGCTGAATACACATCGCCTAGGTTACTAATGTCGTAATGCACACCAGTTAGCTTTTCTGCATCTGCTAATAAGCGTTCCATTTCTTCCTTCGTGCCGCCATAGCCAAGCTTCAAGTTATCCAGCATTGTGTAATTCTGCTTCGCAAAACCCTGATAAGCATTTTGGATAGACTCCATCGAGCTACCCATTTTATTAGCGTTATCGGCCATATCTGTAATAGCCATATCAGTAATTTTTGCTGCTTCTGCTGTGTCTCCGCCTAAGCCTTGCAGCAAGCTAGCACTAAAGCTTGTTGCAATATCCATGTACTGATTTGCGCTCATTTGTTGATTCTTATAAGCGTCTTTTGCATACTGCTCAACAGTGCCAGCGCTGTCCTTGAAAAGAGTCTGTATACCGCCAACAAGCTGCTCATAGTTGCCATAACAATCAAGTGCTTTTTTGCCAAGTGCGACAACACCTGCGCCAGCAGCAGCCGCACCAGCAGTAATAGCTTTGCCAATCGTCTTGCCAACTTTTGCTACACCATCACCCATTTTTTTGATAGTGCTATTAGCATCTTTAGCATATTTTTTTACTTCGTCTTTGAAGCTACCCATTGATTTTTTTGCTTCTTCTAAGCCTTTCTTAAATTGGGCAATCTCGGCTTTGATAATTACTTTTAACTCTTCATTCATTTGCATCCTCCTTTCCAAATTTTTTGTTGAAAGCTTCCGCAAATTGTTTAAATCGAGCCGCTGATAATTCATCTTGTTTTTCTTGCTTTTCTTCTTGCATTTTCTCTGCATCAAAAATATTTGGATATGCTTCTTCAATGGAGGGCATTTTGGTAGACTTGTTATAAATACGTCCTACACTAACACCAATTAAGTCAGCTAGTTGATAGTCAAAATAAGCCTGTTCCTGCGTCTTTTGTTTTTTCATTCTTCGTTTGCTCTCAAACAACCGCTCGGCAAGTGTCATATCCCAAAAATCAGATTCAGGTATTCCCCAATCAAGTGCATTATCCAATATTTTGAATATGGTATCACTAAAAAAAAAGGGAGCTGGGCTATCATCAACCCTGCCCCCCTCAATTAGTTTTTTTCGCATTTATCATTCTCTGGAATCAAGCCAGACGCTTTATATATATCAATAATAACCTTAATAAAATCACTGGCACTATGTCCATCTGCTATGTAATCATCATAAATATCATAAGCATCATTAAGCGTTAGCCCATGATTAAGTTGCTGCAAACTTGCATTGAGCACAGCCACCATAGTAGTTACTGTGGGGAATGTTTCACCATCACCAAAAATAGCTACAGGATTGCACCCAATCTGCTTTTCAAGCATAACAATATTTCTCGTGTTAAGTCTTAGCTTGTAATCCTTATTACCAGCAGTAAAATCAACATACATCATAAATCTCTCTCCTTTAAATTGAAAATAGTAGTGGAGAGTGGAGAGAAATACTCTCCACTACTCCCAATTGGGTTATATCAAGCAGCAGTGCCCCAAGTCATGGCGCTGTTAGGCTTAACCTTTAGTGTGTAAGTTAGTGCAGCATTAACGCCAACACCAGCAAGAGTTACAGAGCAAGTGCCACTAAAAGTGCAAGTAGTATTGTCTGGGAGCGTCACCTGCCAAGAGCAAGAACCAGTTAGTCCCTGTAGAGTCGTAAACTGCTCTTTCTCATAAAGAAAAGTAAATCCTAGAGAATCACCATAGTTTAAAATGCCATCTGTATACATATGTGCGGCATCAGCTAGAGTAGTGATTTCGATAGCTTCGGCCTCGCCGCCTAAGTCAGGAATTTCCTGTAAGTTTGTTAGATTGGTAAAAGAAGCAGCTTCCCCACTCTTATAACCAAGCTTAATTCCCTTAGAAATAGTTGCCATATTTCATACCTCCAAATTTAAAAATCTTCGTGTGCTAAACACTCATAAGTCATAATTTTTTGAATCATCGCAGAATTGTTGTCATACATCTCATTGCAGCCAACTCTTTTAAAACCAAGTGTGCGTAATTTCTTATCAATCTGCAATGCGTATTTCTGCAAATCTGCTATTTGTGTGCCCCATACTTTAATTTGATATTGCAAGCGGCTGTAGCCTAGAGTATCTCCTTCTTCTGCTGCCACATTGGATAGCTCCATGTAGCTAATGCAAGGTGTCTCTAGGCCGCTGTGCAATGTCATTTCAAAATGCACTGGAATACCAATAGTTTTGAGGGCACTAACAAGGTTGCTATGATAATCAATCATTGAGTAAGCCCTCCTTTATTAATGTAATGATTTTTTCTCGATTCTCGTTGAGCGCTGGGCGCATATATGGCTGTGGGTGCTGTCCCCTTGTAATATGCGTTTTTCCCTTATCATCTTTGTAGAGCCAAGGCACATCTTTGCGCCCATCTCCCTTTTCAGCGAAAAGGCCAGTGCCATACTCAACATATGGCGCATATTCTAGTGGGCTATAAATGTCCGCATTAATCTCATTACCATCTGTCTCAACTTTGCTTGCAATACTACGCCTCAATGCGCCTGTGTCTTTGGGTGCTTTCTTTTTTGCTTCTTTCTCTACTAAGGAAGCAGCCTTGCCTACAGCCTTTTGAATGCCATCTAAGTCATATAACTTGTTCAGTTTATAAAGGATTTTGTCATATCCATTAAATTCCACATCGGCCATTACTCGCACCTCGCCATGTACACTTGTTTGAGTCTGCCATATGGATAGACATAGAGCACCTTGAGCCTATCAGAGTTGTATGCTATTACATATTTGTCATTTATTTGTGCATCGCTTGTAAGCCCAATATACTCTGCTTGTGCATAAAGCACATTATCCTCAATACGCTTAGAGAGCACATTAATTGCCATTTTTACAGTGCCTTTTTTGTCGCTTAAAGCCGGTTGCCCATATGCATCTAACTCGCCATAAATACAATAATCGTAGTTTCTCATTTGAGAGTTAATCATATGTTACACCACCTTAATACGGCGCTTGCGGTTGAGTACAGCTAATATGTCTGCCGGATAGCCGTCAATATATGACGCAGAAACACCACTATAGCTTTCATTTGCAAGCCCCTCTGTGCCCATGCGGTTTAGTTTAATCACAGCAATGCGCTCTGCTATAATCTCTAATTCGTAGTCCAGCTCACGATTGCAATAACCTTGTACTTCGGCTAATGCCATCTTGATAGCTAAACCAATTTGAGCGTCAGAATAATTAGTAGCAGCATCGCCAAGCATTAATTTAACTTCTTCAATCATTTTGTAACCTCCTTTTTATTGGGAGGGGAGGTTATCCCTCCCCATTATTAAATTGTCAATCAGGAAGCGGCCTCAGAAATCTTGCAAGCCTTGGTTGCATCAGTGAGCGCAACAATGTAGCAGTCACGGAGATAAATGCTATTCTTGCGCTTGTCGGCGTCGCGCTCCTGCTCAACTTCAACATCCTTCTTCATGAAGAGTGTAACAGCTTCCTTGTTGAGCACATAAGCCTTGTCACTGAGAGCCTTAGTAGCAATCACAGGAATACCAGCAATTGTGCCGACTTGTCCGTTATAAATTACATCGCCCATGTGTGCAGCCTTGTAATCTGCATCCTTACGGAGTGCAGCTTTCCATGCGTTAGGAATGATAATGAAAAGGCTGCTCTCATCTTCAACATTGAGTTCAGAGATAGCGTCAACAATGACATCATAAGAGAGAGCCTTGCCCTTAGCAAAGGTAACACCCTGTACTAGTTCAGCACTACCGGCAGAATTCTTTGTAGCAAGAGCTGCATAGAAATCAGAAGTCATTTTGTTAGTCATGACCTGAGTTGCACCCTTGAGCATGAAGTCAACAATTAAATTGTCCTTCATGAAGTCCTCATCAAAATAATCAGCGGCCTGTTGCACCATCTTGACAGTGTAATCCTTGCCGACATAGGCAATAGAGCCTCTGGTAGATGCAGTGTTGCCAACACCAACAGCTAGCTCCTCGGCAACGCCTGAATAAGTGTAAGTATTAATCGTTTTAATCATGCCAGAAGTAGCGGTTAGGCTATTGTCAACAGTCATCATGCTTCTTGCATTAACCTGAGTAGTAAGTAAATCCTTTGCCTTTGCTTCGATAACCTTATTATTAAAAACAGTATTAGCCATAATAAAAATCTCCTTTAATTAAATAATTTTGAAAATAGTTCTGGTTGTTCAGTTGCCAGTTTGTCTAATTCTGCCATACTCATCTTTTTGGCAGATTCTTTTGTAATTTCAGAAGAAGAGCCGCCATTACCCTTTGGGCTGTTATTGGCTAGGCGCTTCTCAACTTCGGCCTTAACAGTGGCCTTAAATAGCTTGTCAAGCATATCAATGTTGGCCTGTGCTTGCTCAATGTCCTCTCCGATATTGATAATATCGGCAAATTCAGCGCTTAAACCTCTGCTTGATAAAACACTCTTGAGCTCTGATTTATTAGCCTCAATCTGATACTTTGCTAGCTGTTCCTCTAGCTCTGCAATGCGGTTGTCCTTTTCAGCCTTGGCTCTCTCGTCTCCGTCAAGCTGAGCTAAAGAGAGCTGCTTTTGATATTTCTTTTCTTGCTTCTTAAGAGCATCAGTAACCCTCTTGTCGCTTTCAGACTGAATTAGTTTTGCAACCTCTTCGGCAGTAAAAGTTTTGCTCTGCTCTTGATTATCATTGTTCTCATTCTCATTAACACTAGTGTTGTTCATATTATCATCCATAAAAATACCTCCATAAGTTCTAGCTCGTTGACTAGCCCTTTAATTTAATATTGAGTTGCTTGTTTAACGTCTAGCCCCTCAAAAAGACAATAAAAAAGAAGCCTAACCAGTGTTAGACTCCTTATTAGCTAAGATATTGTTTTGTGTATTGCGTTTGCTTGAATTGCGGCTTGCCCTCTACTATTTCCATCTCTAATACAACTGGAGCGGGAGTTTCATCTAAAAGCCCTCTTTTGCCTTTTTCGTAATCGACATATTGTATTATCAGGTCATTTTTGCCCCAACAATGCCCCATCTTTTTCGCTTTGGAAAAATCCAGTCCATTATCATCGCAATATTTTTTTATCTCTCGTTCATACTTATCAAAAAGACTCTTCATAAACTCTCACCTACTTATTATCAAATGTTCTAAAATCGCCTTTCGCATTATAGATTACGGAAACTTTTTGCTTAAATTGCTTCAAAATCAAGTAATCTCCCTCTGAGGCTTGCAAAACAAACGTATCTAAGCCCGGATGTGTGTGGCCACTCCATTTATAGCCCTCTTCCGCAAGCTTCTGCGCCGTCTCAACATCGACATTAACACTATAGCTGTCCCCTCGAATAATTAGCCTATCTCCGCCCTTTGTAAACATAGCAAACTCAACGCCTGTTTCAGCGGTTAAAGCGGCTAAGTCTGTCATATTTACGTGGTTTTTGCTGACAATAATACGGCTATCATATTGAGGCATTGCATCCAATAGCTTTTGCTGCCTATTATTCAGCGGAACGCCATAACTCCATACTGCATTAGCTTTGCCCTTACCTGTGTTGCGCTGCTCTATGGGGTTATTTATCATTATATCATCTGTTCTCTTTGTGTCAATCACCGGAATAATGCAGCACCGGCAATTAGGATGCGCAGGAATCGGGATTTGCGCATTAATATTAAACTTCTTCTTGTCCAGTCTTGCGCATATATCACATGTGCGGCTATCCGTATCAGCTAATATCTCTACCTGCTGAATGCCATAGCTCTTATATCTGTCCTTAGCAGCTTGAGTCTCAATGTGTGCAATCTCAGTTCTGGTAATTGTCTCAGCCCTGTGATAGCTCACATTAAAGCGCTCCATAAGCGTCTGCTTTAACTGTGTAGTTTTTTTGCCGCTAACAATGCAGTCAATCAGGCTATCATTCAATGTCTGTTGCAAGTCGCTGATATTATTCCACACTCTGGTGCTCCATGACTTGCCATCAGCGCACCATATTTCTTGTGCTACCCTTGCAGCGGCTTGCTCGTTAATAGTATTAAATGCGGCATCTGATACCATAGCTGTAATTGCTTGTTTATCATCACTTAAAGCCACATATATATGCCTATATTCCGCTTCAAATTGTTTAGACATTACATTACACTGCTTGTCTCCAAGGCTCTGCAAACGCTTATTTAATTGCGCTTGCATCTGATAATACTTATCTAGCTTATATAAGTCAGCAGCAGTAACAGGCTTGCCCTCTTCGGCTTGGTTGAGTACCTTGTCATAAACAGCTTCAAAGTCCTTAATGGTTGACTGCATCGCATTTGCATAATACTTGGTTAGTTGCTTATTTACTGCATTAATGCTTTTGTCGCTGTAATTCCTCTGAGCGGCTAACATCCTCCTTCGCCAATAATCCATGAGTCATCACTCCTCTTGGTTACTGCCAAAGTTATACAGCTCCATATTTTTTTGTTTCTGCTCTTGCACTCTGTCAAGCTCTGCTTTAACATCCGTCACCTGTGGAATCATACTTAAGAGTGTTTCATCGCTTACAGTGCCCTTGAGCGCATTAACGATATTAACAATGCTTGTGTAGTCTTCCGGAATGTTGCGCTTAAATGTAATTTGAATATCTCTATAGACTTCTTCTCCAAGCGTTAAAGAGGCCACACCAGCAATTAGCTCAATGCGGCGCTGTAGCGCTTTCTTCATGTTGCTTTCAATAGCTGCTGCCTTTGTCTCACATCCAGTAAGGCGATAACGAATAGCAATACCTGAGCTAACACCGCCCACAAATGTCTCGCTGCTAAAGTCAGGGCATTTTGCAATGCGGTAAATATTATCATGCACACGCTTTAAAATATTTTCAATCTGCGTGTCACTTGCATTTTTGGTTAACCAATCAGCAGTCGCGCCAGAAGGTAAAATAAGCACTCTATTTGCCTTCATCGCGGCTATATCTTCTTCCTCGGCATCTACTCCCTCAAGAGTTAAATAAGCATCGCAAAACGCACTAAAATCATCAATCTCGCCACTAAGCAGCTCATTATAGGCATCTTGTAAAGTAATAATGCACTCAAAAATGCTGCGCTCGTCCTTATCGAGATAGAATATATTAGCTGGGCACTGATTGAAATAATGCGACTCTTCTGAAACAAATTCTAAGCCGCCCTGTGTGCCGTGCATCTGATAGTGTTTAATAGAGGTATCACTATAAACGTCCACATTATATAAGTCGCTATTATCCCAATCATTAGTTTTGTACCAGCGCACAAAATGAGTTAATTCTTGCGTCAAGCAATCATCATAAACGCCAAAGCAGCTAGTAGGCTCAATTAATCTGAATCTAACTTTGCCTTGTTCGTCTGTGTACATCAATTCAGCAGCAACACCATAAATAAGTGCAGCATTCAAAAAATCGCTATCTTCGTCTTGATAGTCATTGTATCTGAGGCAATCCATAATGCTATCAATGTCATTATCACTGCTATAGCTGATATATCCGGGTGAGGCTATGTAACCACAATAACTGCTCACAATATCCGCACAGTAATTAGTCACGACTCTATTACATGGCTTAGATTCATCTGCATAACTTTTGCGTAATATTGCCTGTGTGCCATCATAGTAGTTTTTGTACTTTTGTAGCTTCGGCAAAACGTTACTATGATACTTGCTAATCATCTTGTATAGCAAATCTGGTGTAAGCTCTGTTTCTCTATTTAAATTAAACATCTTTTCACCTCTTAATATTCAACACCATATCTATCAAATAGGGTTTTTACTTTTTCATTTTTTAGAATTTTCTTTTGCTGTCCTGAATTGAGAGCATCATACATAGTTTGCAGCGCAGTTTTTGTTTCTATCTTAACGACAGCAACTTTATTATTTAAATCTACCTTTTTCACCTTACTGCACCCCCAACTCAGCTAGAGCAGCTATATAATCTGCCTCAGTAGCATCTTCTGAGAAATAATCTTCACTTTCAATATAAACATATCCCATACTGGGTAAATCAATTGCCTCTGAGTATTTAACACCATCTCTTACGACATACTTTCCAATAGTGGAGTAGGTGCGCACAAATTCATTCCCATTAATTATAATTGTTTCTGTCTTAATCATGTTGTTACCTCCCCACAAATATCTGGATAATCTTCAATTGCCCTAAATTGTGCTGCATAAGTTACCCAGTTTGTAGCCGCTTTATAAGCCTCAATTAGGGATTGCGGAACATATATATAACCAGTTCCTTTCTCTATTGATGTAAGTTTAAGTGCATTTTTATTACTTAGAGTGCACATTTGTGTATTCGGCAAAATTAGAGTTTCAATAGAGCCAGAATATGCAAATCCATTCTGATTAATATTCTGTAATGCGGGAAATTTAAGCTTAACAAGTGCAGAACATGACATAAACATATTAGTGGAAACTTCTGTTAACATTGGCATTTGTACGTCGGCTAAATTTGAGCAGGCAGTAAAAGCATTGCCTCCGGATGCAGCAACTAATGGCAAACTAACACTTGTTAAATTCGAGCAGCCATAAAAAGCATACCACCCAAGACTTGTAATTCTTGAATTTGAATAACTCGTGATAGTTCTGCTGATTATTGCATCCTCAATATCTGTGCTTCCACCACCGCCACTAGGCTTAACATAGCTAACCCCTATATCGCCCTCACAATACTTGCCAGCAGTCTTTAGCGTCTTGCTGCCGCTTGCATTCATTTCTTCGATTGTAGAGCCTTTATAAGTCAATGTAACATCTGCCATTACTCAACACCCCCATCATACTTAGGGAGTGTAGCAAGCGTTAAATAGCCTTTTTCGCTTAGTGCGCTGTTCGTGACATAATCGCCTGCCGGTGCTTTCTGTGCTAGTCCATCATCCACATACTCCTTCGTAGCAATTTGCTTAGCTGTTGTTGGAGCAGCGGCCACCTCAACTTGCCGAATAGAGGGAGTATCTCCAGAGTCGCTAGCATACGCAGCAAGTGGGATGGACGTATAGCTAATGTAGTTATTTGCGTATTCTGAGGCAGTAATATTGTAAGCCCGTGTAAAAGTATTTCCGTTAGCCTTATCCGCGCGCAACGCAAATCCTTTTCGGCTATCGGAAGCAGAATAATAACTCCACATGCGAATTACAGTTTGGGGAGAAAACGGAGAATCATAAATGTAAAGAACATTTGACGGATATGTATAACTGCCATAAAAGTCATTACCGAATATTCCATTTTTGATAAGCGTTGCAAAGCTTTCGACAGTTGCGTCTATTATGGCCGGAGTCATATTCAAACTATTCAAAAGTAAACCAAAACGCGATATTGCTGTTTTCATGTCACCTGTTGCCGTCGAGTAATCGAGAGGAAGCATTACCCCATTTTTTACGAATACAGTTTGATTTTTAGTGTTAAACCCGAATGGTAAAATACATTCAACAGGTAATAATCCGTTAGCGGTATCTACAGCCCCGATATTTTCACGCGCCTGTTTCTTCTGCTCATCAGTTAATGTCTGTTTAGTATATTCAACTACATGAGCTGGAATTTTGCCCTCAACCGCTTCAAGCTCAGACTTTGTAGCAAGTCCTGCAATCTCTGTTTTCAACGCGCTATTAGTAGCAAAGTCGCTATCATTTTCAAGCTGACTAATCTTGCTGGGAATGTCAATTACAACATCGCCTGTCATGCCATTAACGCTATCAACAGCGCCTCCACCTACTTGTTTAATAGGTGCTTGCAAAGTAATAGTTGCATTGCTGTTTTTCAGTTGTAGTGGCATTCGCTTCACCTCCCTATGTAAATAGGTGCAGCAAAGCCAAGACTAGCACTCTTGTAGCTAATGCGATACCAATAGCGGCCTAGCTTGCCTTGTGTGCTGTCTGCTGGAATGGTAAACACCCATGCATCATTTGTAAATCGGCCTTGGAATTCACCTAAAAATTCTTGATTTTTATCATAAAATGATAAGCTGCATCCGCTTGTAATATCTTTGCCGTCTGCATCTTGAATATCTGCAATAATGTTAATATCTTCGCCGCCAATTGCACGGACGACGTTATAAAGTAATTCAATCATATAAATATCAACTCCTATAGTCCCAATAGGGATTTATCAAACGTTCTTAGTTTTGTCATTGTGTAAATGTCGCTATAAGCATATCGGCAAGCATCTATTGCGTGACTCCATTCGTGTGTCGTGTCCTCTGTCCATTCACCTGTTACTTTGCTCTTTATGTAACTAAAGTTTTCAAGCTCAGCTATAAAATTCTTGCACTTTGGATGCACCATAATTAAATTGTCTTGCAAGAACATAAGGCCAGCTTTTACACTGTCCTTTCCCTTTGCACAACCTGTAGCATTAATACCTTGCGTCTTAAAATATTGAATGCTCCTAGGCTCTGCGCTATCTACTGAAATTTTACACCTTTGTAAACCCATATCTTTAATTGCTTGCGCCAATTCGCTTAACTGACAGCCGCTCTTGTAAAACTCATTAAATACATAAATTGTCTTATTCGCTTTATCATAAAGAGTATCAATAATTGCGCTTTTATCTATCCAGCCCAAATCCATGCCACATCTATGCTCTAAGCCTTGTGAGGCAAGCTGCATTGCATCAAATTCTTGCTCTCTCCAATTTTTAATAACTAGTCCATCTGGATTTGTGCCCCACAAGCCATCACAGAAAATTCTTGCTTTAGCTGGATTTGTCTTGTAAAGGCTCTCTAATTGTCGCACATATTGTGCATCAAGAAATGGATTATCTCTAAATGTAGAGTGAGTATAGATTGCATCCTCTGGCAACTCTTCTGCTGAAAACTTATAAAGCCAACTATTAATGTTAATTGGATTCCATGCCATGAGTATCTGCTTGTTTGCATTGCCGCCTCTCAAACGCAAGTTAAGCTGCTCGACAATATCCCTTGGCACTTCAAATACCTCTTCGACAAACACACAAGTAATACCGGCAATAGATAACAGCTTTGTTTCATCATCCAACCCGAGAAAGATAATCTCAGTGCCACTTGGCAATGTAATTACCATATTTGTATTATTAATATTACAATATTGAATAATTTTCCACTTTGTTAGTATTTCTTTGAATAACGCAAAGCAGCTATTGCGCAATGTTGTGCCGTATCTTCTGCAAACAAGTATTTTAATGCGCTCATTTAGGCCGCGAATAATCAACTTCTGCGTGATAAAGTAGCTTTTTGCGCTACCAGCAGAGCCGCAATATAGCTCCCATCTGTGCGAATAATCAAATAATAAAGGATAAAACTTAGGTACAAATAAATCCTTGCTCAACTGTAAATCAATCATCCGCAACACTAACCTTAATAATATTGGTATCTAGTTGTATTTGTTGCTGCTCAGGCTGCTTATAGCCGACATAATTCAGTAAATATTCAATCGCTTTTTGGTTGCCCTTATTGGCATTCTCCATAAGCTTTTTAACCGCTAATGCTTCATAGCTTCTAAACGTCTTTTCGCATAAATCATGATAATATTCCTGAAATTCTGGCAATTTGCGCCACACATAAATCGTGCTTGTATTGCACCCAACACGCTCTGCATATTCCTCTTTTGTCAGTTGCGGCTCTGCTACCATCAATTCCGCAAGTCTTATCTGTCTTGGCTTCAACATAACAGCCACCTCCTTTGTATTACTTAAAAATCCTCACTAAATGCACGATTTTTCAGGTTAACCCTATGAATAGGTATAATTACCCTCCCAAAGTGTCAACCTGAAAAACCATAAATAATTGTATTAAATTAGCATACTATATAATCACAATCTAAATCCCACAAAATAGTATCTTCTGGCAGTATGCCGCAAAGCGCACACTTGCTGTTGTTCTTCTCGTAGCATCTAACTTTTCGTAGGACATTATTTTTTAAGTATTCTCTTAACTCCGCGCAATCAACAATAAATGTCTCGCCGCTATAAGCATCCCTATATGCAATAAAATGATTGTCTAAGTTTGCTGCAACTATCTTCGGCCACCAGCCTATTTTTTTGCGCCAAATATCGCTTTTGTATTCAACCACAAAGTTGCCTGTGTTACAGTGCGCATAATCGTTTTTCACTTCAAAGTGTAAAATCTCTCCGTTATGCAGCACGTCGCGCACCAAAAAATCAACACTCTTCTGCTGCCACTTCTCGACTTCGCTAACATCCTTGACGTTTTTCGCGCCATACTTTTTAATTAAATATTTCTCAAAGGCTTCCTCACCCGGCTTGCCTTGCGTTTCTATGCATTTGCAAAAATCATCCCATACTTGACTCATTATTAAAGCACATTAACAAATGTACTTTTTTGTTTCTGCTAACTGTTAATCTCCATGTGGAGCTCCTTTCTTTATAATTCATTAAAAATTGCGTATAAATGCCCATTTTTTGAGCATCAAACTACTTCCCTATGTAATTACCCTTCTAAGTAGAAGGATGCAAAAATACATTATATATTAGCTATTTTCTAAGGTAACGTTTTGCGCCCTTAGAAAAAACGATAGCAAATTACTTTCTTTTTGTAACTGTCAAAGTCGAACGCAAATACCTTATCAATGCCAAAGCGCTCCTTGATATACTTACTCATCATCGACTCATCGGCTTCATCAAAGCGCATTAATTGATTGTTTAGCACCATTTGTCCCTCATTAAAATCAATGTATAGCTTGTCAACATAATCAACCATGAACCACACACACAGGAAGTTGTTTAGACTTGCCCATTCATCATTGTCTAGCGTAACAGTAACGTCCTCAACGAATGCACCAAAATTATCAAAATTAAAATCACTAATCTTCTTCATATTCATTACCTCCATCAATCATTAATCATGCTCTTCGATAAACTTGCAATTCATGCGCTCATTCCACGCTGCATCATACTGCGTATGTACTAAATCTAATAATTTTCTATACATCATCGCTGTATCAACATGGTTAAAATCATCTGGCACGTTAATCTCAATAATCATTTTCTTCATATTCATTCTCTCCTTCAAAATCTTATAAATATATACGTTTTTTAGTCATTAAGCACAAAGCAAGGGAAAGTATACCAGCAAGCAGCTATGTACAAATTCCCTCGCTATTTGTTCGTTTTTTAGGCGCAAGAGGCATTAATGCCCTGTTGCAGATAGTCTCCATAAGACATATTGCAAACCATTTTACCATTGCAGTCTTGATGATAACCAAAAGCATTCTTTTTCGCATTGTAGCTATCAAAGCTATACTCTTTGTGCTTGTCCGCAAAATCAGTAAAGGTATTGATATCTAGTCCTACATAAGCAAGACACCTGTCTAATGTTGTTTTACTAGTGCCGCCAATATAGTCAATAATAGATTTGTGTTCAGCATAAAGTGCATCATCTTTGGCACGCTCTGCCTTTTGCCGCTCTTGCTGTTTTGCTCGTAATAGTGCATCAATGCTTTCTAGTTGCTCTCTCGTTATTGCTTTTAGATTGTATTTCTGTTTAATGTCATTGTACGACATATGTCCTTTATAGTCTCTTTTGATAGACTCTAACTCTTTCTCTTCTAAATCTTCTATCTCTCTCTTCTCTTCTTCGGCAAGAGTGCTTGCACTCGCAGGCTCAGATACAGAATCAGATACAGATACAGAATCAGATACAGATACAGATACAGAAAGGTTATTGGGGTTATTGGGGTGTGTTTTCTTGTAAGTAGTAACTCTGTTCTCTATGTTGCTGACAGAGCACCCCAATTTAGCAGCAATCTGCTTATTAGTCATTCCTTCTTGTTTCATCTGCATAATCTCTTCTGTAGAAATCTCTGTAGGACGTCCACCTTTTTTGCCATTATTAACTGCTTTATCATATCTCTCTTTTGCGTTTCTCATTGATGGGATAGCTTGCACATAAATCATGTTTACAAATGGATTGTCACTCTCTGGCTCAATGCCATAGAAACCATAGTTTAGTAATCCTTGGGTTGCTTCCCACTTTAATTCTGTTGTTGGAAGATAGTTAATTGCTGCATATGCGCTCTCATAAAATACCATTGAGGTTTTTGTATTCTCGTTACTCATAATTTTTATCTCCTTTACATTGTGTTAAATTCTTTATCATTCATTATCGCTGAGCTCTCTTAAAGGGCTCATATTCTGCTAAAGCTGCTTCAAGCTCCGGTGTATTTTTATATATCCAGTTCTTGTAATGCGGATTTGTTGCATCTGGTTGTATTGCGTTCGGGAATAGATTCTTGCTTACTAAGTAATCAAGCAGCCTAATTCTTTTCACCACATAGATTGGTGACTTGTGTTTACATTCTTTAACTTCGTTCATTTTCAATTCCTCCCTTAAAAAAATTAAAAAAAATACTAGCCCACATCTGGAGTTGAACCAGATTAAAAGCACCGGCGTGAGCATATCTACTTGCCTATCATTGTAGGTGTAATTTTGAAGTTTGATACATACAAATGTCTATAGCTTCTATAATTTTGTATTGTGAATGAAGAGGTTAACCGTAACATCATACGATTTTTTATTTTTCCTAATTATGCCACATTTTTCTAGTTTTGTCAAATTTGCTACTGCTTCAGGAATTGCTACTAATAGTTCTTGTTCCATGGTATTCCTCCGTTTCGTTTCGTAGAATTTATATATACATGTGTCAGCATATATATACCATATAACTATTTCTCGACCCAACTTCTTGAGTAGAACAGTATATAAATGTGTATAATTTTTGTATAAAGCTATAATTTTGTACTGTAAATAAAAGGGCGACCTACTGAATTTTTTTCTTCTTCTTTGCCTGATATGCACGTTTATTCTGTTGCGATTTAATGATTTTATCATGTTGGTTCTTACAATCTACACATCTGCAAGTCTCATTATCAAATTCACTGATTTCAACCTCATCGCCACAATCAATACACCATATGAATGGTTGGATAGAAGAGGAGAGTGAACAGGCAGTGCATATGTCATCGCTGGCTTTGCTTTTCATGAGCCTACCGCAACGAGTACATCTCTTGAATTTTTCTTTTCCTTTCCAGTTAAGATATACATACGCAAGCTCTTGACAGCACGACATATGAATGCGTATCTTTTGTGTATCAAGCTATGATTTTGTGTTGTGAATAAGGTGGGCGGTCGTTAGGTTTACTCTATAGGCATAAAAAAAAGAGCAAGGCTTAATTGCCTTACTCTTTTTTGTATTTTTTAATTACTTGTTCGCTTTAGCGGCCTCTTCGTCTGTCGCGTATCTCATAACCAAATCATTTTTATTAATTTTATTGCTGCAATAGAGTGTGCCGTCTTTCTTGCGAATATGCCAGATATGAGAATCATCCATATACTCATTGGCTTCACAGCAGATTGCAATTCCCATCGCCTGAATATTGCCCCAAAGCTCCGGCATGCCTTTGCAGTTAGGATTGGCTTGGTTAGCAGTCACTTTCTTGAAGTTGTTAACCATGTTGTTATAAATTTCTACCAGCTCAGTGTTAAATGCCATTTATTATTTTCTCCCTTCTTTTTTTGGCTCTTACTGTCTTTTACAATATCACATTTATTGTCTGTGTCAATGGTTGCTACTTCCAGCCCGAAAAGTAGCCAAGGGAGACACGGAATCATATTTGCGCACAATGTCGTAGTCATAAATGCGGCAGTATTTGCGTGTCATTGTTAATGTGCTGTGCCCAAGGATTTTTTGCAGCTCAAACGGTGAACCTCCGTTCTGCAAAAAGCGTTCTGCATACGTGTGGCGGAATAAATGCGTGCTCGTCTTGCTAACGCCTCTGCTGTGGTTATATTTTGCGATTGCCTGATATAGGCCGCTCTCCGTAAACTTTGTGTTTTCGTCTGAGGGGAAAAGTACATCATCCACATTGCCTTGCCTTAGTTTCAAATACTCGCGTAAAATGCAAACCATTTCGCTGCACAGCGGCGCAATCTGAATGCTCTTATTTTTGGTGTGCCTATAAATGATAGTCTGGTTTTGCAAGTTAACGTCTTTGACTAGAATGCTACGCATGGTTGCAGCTCTCATGCCACAGTTGAGCAGCATATTAATCATTACCCAATTGCGATATTCGCTAAAGGTGCATTTATGGATATTGGGCTTCTTGAGTAGCCTAGCAAGCTCTGCATCTGTGTATGTGTCTTTAACCGTTTCTTCGGCCTTATATTGCTTGCAGCTCACGGTTGTTAACTCTTCTTCATTTGCCCATGAGAGAAAACTTCGGAATGTGCGCGTGTAGCTTGCAATGCTATTTGCCGCAAGCCCTTTATCACGCATTCCAGCAAGCATATATTCAATGTCGGCCTTGCTTAGCTTGTCCATTTGCATCTCTGGCTCAATGTACTTGCTAATTGCATTGTAATGGTTGTTGTAGGTTGCTATGCTTTTGCTTGATAATCCTTTGGCCTTTTTTGAGATAATAAATCGCTCAAAGGCATCCTCAAATGATGGGCACAACGCTGTTTGCATTTTGATTTTTGGCATAAAAAAACACCTCTTGATTGGTCTACTATAGGCCGAAAATCAAGTGGTGTAATCCCTGCAAATGCATAAAAATCGCATTCATAATTACGAATCAGCTGCTCTACCAACTGAGCTACACTAGCACATTTCTTACAGCTTGCACATTCTATCACATGTCTCCATGGATGTCAACAAAAAAGTTCGACGATTACTATTTGTTTTCATGCATGAAAAAATGTCGCATTCCTGCACATGCTGTCGATTTTTTTCGCTTCCTGTCAGTTGTGCAGAATTTGCACTGTTACAGCCCCCCGAAAAACACGCGCTGTTTCAGGCTTTCCCGCCCGCGGAGAAGATCAAAGTTCTTACATTTTCGTGACAATGTGTTTACATAACTTTTTGCCGGCTTCCTGTTTGCTGTGAGTTATCAACATTTTCAACCGACTTTTCAACACCGGATTTTCTTTTCTATTTCAAGTGTTTGCTCCGATTCTGCATAAATAAGGAAACGTTGGAAACGGACTTTGTGGATTTCGAAAAGACCGATTTTGTTACCATAACACAAATCTCTCGCAGCCGCGAGAGATTTGAAAAAAAGCTTGACAGGCAAAATGCAGGATTTGTGCCGCTGGTGATGATTCAGAGCAGGCCGCTGTCGGCAAACGACACATAATCCTCGCCGCAGACGATGATATGATCCGCGAGCGTGATTCCTACGAGCAAAAGTGCGTCCCGGATGCGGCGCGTCGTGAGCTCATCCTCGCGCGACGGCAGCGCATAAGCGTCCACATGGTTGTGGCTGAGGATGACGGACACCGCCTTCTGCGACAGGGCCGTCTCGACGATGGCGCGCACGGACACTTCTGCGGCATTGACCACGCCGCGGCCGACCTCCTTACAGCTGATGAGGCCGCACTTGGCGTCCAGACACAGGAGGTAGACGACCTCCGTACGCTCATACAGGTACAGCGGCACGAGATAGTTCCCGGCGTCCTCGCTCGAGCGCAGGATCGTCTGCTGGCGGCGCTTGGCCATCTGGTACCGGCGACCGACCTGCGGGATGAGCGTGAGGAGCGTGGCCACGTTCTCCCCCACGCCGGGCACGCGCATCATGTCCTCGCAGCTTGCCTCAAAGACCGCGTCGAGCGTGCCGAAATGATCCAGCAGCGCGTGCGCGAGCTCGTTGACATCGCGCCGCGGCACGGCGTAAAACAGCAGCAGCTCGAGCACGCTGTGGTCATCGAAATTATCGAGCCCATTGCGCACGAAGCGCGCCTTCATACGGGCGCGGTGGCCGTCATGCACGCCCATAAAACGGCACCTCGGAGATCTCCATATTGGCCCAGGCGTTGAGTTCGCTGCCGGCGCGCGCGCCGCGCAGATACTCATAATACGCCTGGCAGCCGATCATGGCGGCATTGTCGCCGCAGAGCTTCAGCGGCGGGACGAACAGGCGGATGCCGGCCGCGTCACACGCGGCCTGAAAATCTCCGCGGATGCGGGAATTGGCCGCTACGCCGCCCGCAATTGCAAGCTTCCGGTAGC
>ERZ791861.470-NODE-470-length-24439-cov-3.556430_pt1 | contig 24439 bp, 19 predicted proteins | sample MGYA00510283_ERZ791861 | MGnify/ENA primary metagenome ERZ791861 (study PRJEB30046, sample SAMN00792074) | human gut metagenome | study: EMG produced TPA metagenomics assembly of the A metagenome-wide association study of gut microbiota in type 2...
AATATCAGGTAGATGACCGGGCTTATAACAAGCTCGGTTTTTCCATTCACGACTATTTCTTTGCAAAAACGCTCGGCCAGGTGCGTCCCGGCGGCGTGATCGCGTTCGTGACCTCTCGCTACACGATGGATAAGCAATCGCCCGAAGTCCGCAGGTACATCGCGCAGCGGGCGGAGCTGCTGGGCGCGATCCGTCTGCCCAACAATGCGTTCCGCGCCAACGCCGGTACGGATGTCGTTTCGGATATCATCTTCCTGCAACGCCGAGATCGTCCCATTGAGATCGATGAGGACTGGATTCACCTTGGGCAGTCCGAAAACGGCTTTGCCATCAACAGCTACTTCGCAGAGCATCCGGAAATGGTGCTCGGAACCCCATCTTCGGAGAGTACGCAGTACGGCAAGCAGGATTATACCGTCAGCCCCATAGACGGTGTAGATTTGGGAGCGCTGCTCCATGAAGCGGTGCAGAAAATCGGCGGTAAATATCAGGAGGCAGAGCTGCCAGACCTCGGTGAAAACGAGAAGATCGGCACGTCGATTCCCGCAGACCCCAATGTGAAAAACTTCTCCTACACCATCGTGGACGGTGAGGTGTATTACCGGGAAAACAGCGTCATGGTCAAGCCTGACCTGAACGCAACGGCAAAAGAGCGCGTCAAGGGCATGGTGCAGCTCCGGGACTGCGTACAGAAGCTCATCGGGCAGCAGATGGACGGCTTCGTCTCCGATGAAGCGATCCAGCAGACACAGCGGGAGCTGGATACCCTCTATGATTCTTTCACGGTGAAATACGGCCTTATCAACGCTCGCGCCAACAATCTGGCATTTTCGGATGACAGCTCATACTTCCTGCTCTGCTCTCTGGAGGTGCTGGATGAAGAAAACAACCTCAAGCGCAAGGCAGACATTTTCACAAAGCGCACGATCCGTCCCCATGAGGCCATCACGTCCGTGGATACGGCATCGGAAGCGCTGGCGCTGTCCATCTCGGAAAAAGCCTGCGTGGACATGGACTATATGGCTCAGCTCTCCGGCAAAAGTCAGGACAAGCTGGTCAATGAGCTGACCGGCGTTATCTTCTTTGACCCCGTGGAGCGTGAATGGCAGACAGCGGATGAATATCTCTCCGGCGATGTCCGTGAGAAGCTGCGCATTGCCCGCAGCTACGCCGCGCCCGGATTCCCCAAAGACGGCCTTGCGAACTACGCCGCCAATGCTGCGGCTTTGGAGCAGGCGCAGCCCAAGGATCTGGATGCTTCGGAAATTGAAGTACGCCTCGGCGCAACGTGGATCGACAAAGAGTATATCAGGCAGTTCATGTTTGAGCTGTTGGAGCCTGCTTTCTATGTGCGCCGGAGCATTGATGTCAACTATTCGGATTTCAGCGCGGAATGGAATATCACCGGCAAGAGCGTCGTAGGCCGCAGCGACATCAACGCCAACATGACCTACGGCACGGAACGCGCGAATGCCTACAAGATTCTGGAGGACACGCTGAATCTGCGCGACGTGCGCATTTACGACACCATTGAGGATGCAGACGGCAGAGAGAAGCGCGTGCTCAACTCCAAGGAGACCACGCTTGCCCAGCAGAAGCAGCAGGCCATCAAGGACGCTTTTCAGGAATGGATATGGAAAGACCCGACGCGGCGGCACGATTTGGTTCAGAGGTACAACGAGCTTTTCAATTCCACCCGTCCGCGCGAGTACAACGGACAGCATATTACGTTCTCCGGCATGAATCCGGAGATACAGCTTCGGGAACATCAGCTAAATGCCGTTGCTCACATTCTGTATGGCGGCAACACGCTCCTTGCGCACGAAGTCGGCGCGGGCAAGACCTTCGAGATGGTCGCGGCAGCGATGGAGAGCAAGCGTCTCGGTCTTTGCCACAAGCCCATGTTTGTGGTGCCCAATCACCTGATCGAGCAGTGGGCGTCGGAGTTCCTGCGTCTGTACCCCTCTGCCAATATCCTCGCCGTTACCAAAAAGGACTTTGAGCCGAGAAACCGCAAAAAGTTCTGCGCCCGCATCGCCACCGGCGATTACGATGCCGTCATCATCGGACACAGCCAGTTTGAGCGTATCCCGGTCTCCAGAGAACGGCAGGAGCGGATGCTGCAAGAGCAGATTTATGAAATTGAAGACGGCCTGATGGAGCTAAGGGCAAACAACGCCGAGCGTTTCACCATCAAGAGTCTGGAAAAAACGAAAAAGAGTCTTGAAGTGAAGCTCAAGAAATTGCAGGACACCGGCCGCAAGGATGATGTTATCACCTTCGAGCAGCTTGGCGTAGACCGGCTCTATGTGGACGAAGCCCACGCGTTCAAGAATCTGTTCCTCTATACAAAAATGCGCAATGTTGCCGGTCTTTCCACCTCCGATGCGCAGAAGTCTTCGGATATGCTCCTGAAATGCCGGTATATTGATGAGATCACCGGCAACAAGGGTATTGTGTTTGCGACTGGCACGCCGGTGTCAAACTCCATGACGGAACTGTACACCATGATGCGCTATCTCCAGCACGACATGCTCCAGAGAAAACACCTGACGCATTTTGACTGCTGGGCTTCTACCTTTGGTGAGACTGCAACGGCCATTGAGCTTGCCCCGGAGGGCACCGGCTACCGGGCGCGTACCCGGTTTTCAAAATTCTTTAACCTCCCGGAGCTGATGCAGCTATTCAAGGAAGCCGCCGACATCAAGACGGCGGATCAGCTTCATCTGCCCACGCCGACGCCCATCTATCACAACGTCGTGGCACAGCCGACAGAGATTCAGAAAGGCATGGTGCAGGAGCTTTCCGAGCGTGCCGCTAAAGTCCATGCGGGAATCGTGGACGCAAGCACCGACAATATGCTCAAGATTACGTCGGACGGGCGCAAGCTGGGGCTTGACCAGCGCGTCATCAATCCCGATCTGCCTGATGAGGCAGGCAGCAAGGTCAATATGTGCGTGGACAATATCTATTCCGTCTGGAAGGACGGACAGGCAGATAAGCTCACCCAGCTCGTCTTCTGCGACCTCTCCACACCGAAAGCGGCAATGCCTGCATCCAGAGCGGCAAAAGCCGCAGGCGGGAATCTCGACAGCCCGGAGCTTCACGCGCTGGAAGCTGCCGTTGGGCAGGATGCAGCCGAAGAACCGGCGTTCACGATTTACGACGACATCCGGGAAAAGCTCGTCGCCCGCGGCATCCCCCGTGAGCAGATCGCGTTCATCCATGAAGCGAATACCGAAGCGCGAAAGAAAGAGCTGTTCGCAAAAGTGCGCGCCGGTCAGGTGCGTGTGCTCATGGGCAGCACCTTCAAAATGGGCGCTGGTATGAACGTGCAGGACAGGCTCGTGGCACTCCATGACCTTGACTGCCCGTGGCGTCCCGGTGATTTGGAGCAGCGCAGCGGCCGCATCATCCGTCAGGGCAACCGCAACAAGGAAGTACACATCTATCGTTACGTCACCGAATCCACATTCGACGCCTACCTCTGGCAGACAGTGGAGAACAAGCAGAAATTCATCTCTCAGATCATGACCTCAAAATCCCCGGTTCGCTCCTGCGAGGATGTGGACGAAACAGCCCTTTCCTACGCGGAGATCAAGGCGCTGTGCGCCGGTGACGAGAGGATCAAAGAGAAGATGGATTTGGATGTGGACGTTGCGCGATTGAAGCTGATGAAGGCCAGCCATCAGAGCCAGCAGTACAAGCTGGAGGACAGCCTTTTGAAGAAATTCCCGGAGGACATTGAAAAGTCCAGGGGGTTCATTTCCGGTCTTGAGGCAGATATGAAAACGCTGGCGGCGCACCCACATCCGGAGGACGGCTTTGCCGGTATGACGGTCAAAAACGACAATCTTACGGATAAGGACAACGCCGGTGCGGCGCTCTTGGAAGCGTTCAAGGATGTGCGGGGTATGGAGCCGGTGCCCGTCGGCACCTACCGCGGATTCCAGATGTCCCTTACGCTGGAGGATTTCGGCAAAGACTATGTTCTGACGCTAAAGGGGCAGATGACCCATCGCGTGACGCTGGGCAAGGATGCACGCGGAAACCTCACGCGTATCGACAACGTTTTGAACGCCATGCCGGACAGATTGCAGAATGTCCGAAACACGCTGGATGCGACCACCGCACAGATGGAGGCCGCAAAGGCGGAGCTGGGCAAGCCCTTCCCGCAAGAGGAAGAGCTTCGTGTGAAATCTGCGCGGCTTGCAGAACTCAACGCCGAACTGAACATCGACGAGCGCACGCCCATGGAGCAGTTGGCAGATGAATCCGCGATCTCTGCAAAGGCAGAACGCCCTTCCGTGCTGGCGCGGCTGAAAGCGCCGCTGTCTCAGCCCCGCACCGAGAAAAAAGGCAGGCATATAAGCAAGGAAGAACGATAAAAAAGCGTCTGCTCCGGCGAAATTCAGGCTTCGTCGGAGCCGCTTCACTACAACTTAATGGAAGAAAGGATGCACCAATTATGAAGGATATTCCCGTTTACAGATTTCCCGGCGCTCATGCCCGTGAGAACGGAGAGTTGGAGCTTTACCGCGCCTCCAACAAGGCGAACGCCGCCTGCAAGGAGGCCATTGAAAAAGCAATCTCCGAGCATTATTACGATGACGTTCTGCACAAGGAAGCCGTTGCGCAGGTAGCAGAGAAATTTGGGTATGAGCGCATTTTGTATGTGCTGGCCATCACCATCCGGCAGAAGGATCGGGATGAACGCTTCTCAACGGACAACCGGCGATGGGCAGAAACCGTTCCCGTTATGGAGAACCCCGACCCGTGGGGAACGGATCGGAACTGCTATCTGGCAGTGAACAGCCACAGCGTGCTTGTTGACCTGTTTACCAAACTGGCGCGCGAGGATGCAAAGGCACATGAGCGCGAGTCATCGGCACGCGGCAGCTTGAAAAGCGGACAGTCAGAAACCGCAAACATCCCCGTCTACAAGCAGAGCGCAGAGTATGCCATCGAGCACGACGAGCTGCCCACCTATCGGGAATCCTTTCGCGTAAACATGGCCTGCCGAGATGCGCTGGAAGCCGCGATCTATGAAAGCTACCACGACTATTGTCTCGACACAGGCAAGGCTGCCGCACAGGTTGCAGCGCAGTTTGGAATGGAGCGTGTGGCGTATGTGCTTGCCAATACCGTGCGTGCGTTTGACCACGACGGGCGAATCAGCCGTGATAACAAGGCGTGGGCACAGACGGTTCCGGTCTGTACCGATGCCGACGAATGGGGGCATGAACGCAGCCGGTATTTTCTCGTGTCGCAGGTCAATCCTGGCCTTGTCAATCTGCTTGTCTCTCGTGTGCGCGAGGAACTGGCAAAAGAAAAACACGCACCGGCAAAACGTCCCTCCGTGCTGGAGAAGATTCAGAAAAACAAAACGGCGATTCAGACAAAGACCGCAGAGAAAAAGCTGCCGGGACAGGAGCGATGACCATGGCCAGAAACAGAAATGTGCAGATTATCTTCTGGGTATCCGAAGCGGAAAAGCGCATGATCGAAGAAAAAATGACGCAGGCGGGCATGACCAATCTCAGCGCCTATCTGCGCCGCATCGCCATTGACGGCATGATCGTCCGGTTGGAGCTGCCGGAGCTAAAAGAGATGGTCTCGCTTCTGCGCTATGCCAGCAACAACATCAATCAGATTGCGCGGCGGATGAATGAATCCGGGCGCATCTACGATACAGATTTGGAGCAGGTCGTCCAAAATCAGGAGCAGCTTTGGGATATGGCGAATGGGATACTGGTAAAGCTTGCAGGCATCAAATAATGGAGCTGAGGCTCCAATGCTGTCCCTCTCCGCGGCATCCTTGTCTTCGCTCCTATTAAATTGTAATATGTAGGCGAAGGAGTTGATGAAAATATGAAGTTTATTCTGAAAATCTTGCTGGCTCCGGTCATGCTTATTCTCGCGTTCCTGATCTGGCTCTGCACGTTGACCCTGCATATTTCCTCCGTGCTGCTGAATATCCTGTCTGTGCTTCTCGTCCTTGTGAGCGTTTTCAGTTTCATCGACCACAATGTAAAAAACGGTGTGATCGAGCTTGTAGCGGCGTTTCTGCTTTCGCCCTACGGCCTGCCGATGCTCGGTGCGTGGCTTGTTGCACAGCTTCATCTGCTGCGGGACTGGATGAAAGAAAAAGTATATTGGTAACGCACAGCGCGGGAGTGTAAAAGCTTCCGCGCTATCTTTCTGCAAAGGAGGCTTGCCCGTGGCGACCACGCGAATCATTCCCATGCACGTCAACAAGGGCAAGACCATTGCCCAATGCCTGACGGAACGGACGGACTACGCAAAGAATCCGGATAAGACGGAAGACGGCGAATATATTTCGGCCTATGCCTGTGATGCAAAGACAGCGGACAGCGAGTTTCTTCTATCCAAGCGTCAGTACCGCCAGCTCACCGGCCGGGAGCAGGCCAGCGATGTGATCGCGTATCAGATTCGCCAGTCGTTCAAGCCGGGTGAGGTCACTCCGGAGGAAGCCAACCGGCTCGGCTATGAATTTGCCAGGCGCTTCACGAAGGGCGACCATGCCTTTATCGTCTGTACCCACACCGACAAAAAGCACATTCATAACCATATTATTTGGAACTCCACCACGCTGGACTGCACGCGAAAATTCCGCAACTTCTGGGGAAGCACTGAGGCCGTCCGAAAGCTCAGTGATCTTGTCTGTATGGAGCACCGGCTGTCTGTAATTGAAAATCCAAAACCGCACGGCAAGAGCTACAACAAGTGGATGGGCGGCAATGCAAAGCCCTGTCAGCGCGATCTGCTGCGTGCGGCCATCGACGCGGCGCTGGCGCAGAAACCGAAAGATTTTGAGGCATTTCTGAAGCTAGTGGAAGCAGCCGGTTACACCGTAAAGCGCGGCAAACACGTCACCTTCATGCGGGACGGTCAGCCGCAGAATATCCGGCTCCGGTCATTGGGTGAAGGTTACTCAGAAGAAGAACTGCGGGCGGTTATTCTCGGCACGCGGGTGCATACGCCGCGCAGGAAAAAGTCGTTTCCTTCCAAGGCATCAAGGCCGACGCTGATTTCGCAGATTGAAGCCAAAATCGGCAGCGGCAAAGGCGCTGCATACGACCAGAAGCTGAAAGTCGTAAAGCTGAAAAGCATGGCTGAAACGCTGCTGTTCATTCAGAAGCATGACTTTGCAGATTTCGATGCGCTGGCCGATTATGCGGATGCTGCAAGCGGCAGGACGAAGAAACTGACAGCGAAAATAAAGGCGGCAGAGAGCCGTATGGCGGAGATTGCCGTGCTGAAAACGCACATCATCAACTATGCCAAGACCAGAGATGTCTACACCGCCTATCGCAAGGCCGGGTATTCCAGGAAATACTACGATGCGCATGAGAGCGACATCATCATCCACAAGGCAGCGAAGAAAGCGTTTGACGATCTGGCGCTGAAAAAACTGCCCACGGTCAAGAGCCTGCAAGCGGAGTATTCCGATCTGCTTGTGCAGAAGAAGCTCGACTATGCAGAGCTTTCCAAGGCGCGCGACGAAGCGAAGCGGCTCCAGATTTATAAAGCCAACGCCGAGATGCTCCTGTGCACGGATGCCGACGACCAGCGGCAGACAAGAGAGCATCAACAGGAAAAATAGCACTGCAACGCAGGGCACAGCCGAACGGGAACCGTTCGATCAATCAAGGGGTTTGGGGAGCATCGCCCCAACAAGCAGCAGGGAGATTTCCGGTGACGGAAATCTCCCTGTTCGTCAAGTTTGTATAAACGCAGGCATTGCTTGCCAAGTGTAACGTCTCAGACGCAGCTTCTTATTTCGTGGAGTTCATCACTCTATTCAATCATCCCATATAAGGCGGCAAAACACCGGAATACTTGTGTTTTTTTCGTGCGCATGACACAAAAGCTTGACTGCGCATTTCAAAACCCTACGGCGTTCAGTTTTTTCATATTATCCCGCTTCAAAAACAGAGAAGAGTGTACATACCGGTCAAGCGTGATGGTCGTGGTTGCGTGCCCCAGCACCTCCGAAAGTGACTTAATTTCAAACCCGACTTCGACAGCACGCGTCGCGAACGTGTGACGAAGCGTGTGAAAATGAACGCCTTCCAGGCCACATTCGCGGGTATATTTCTCCATCCTGTACTGTATAGCACGCGGCTCCATATAATCCTCCGTGCCAGTTAAAACATAAGCGGCTGAACTGGGGGGATTCATCTTCCCGCAAAGCTCAGCCGTGTAGTCTGTTATGGGAATCGTCCTGATGGAAGTATCGCTCTTGGGCGTACCGATCACGATCCTCGTCCGTGAACTGGAATTGCCAACGGCGCTAGTGTCGCGCAGCCGCTGAAGCGTGGTGTCGATGCGGATGGTCTGTTCTTTTAAGGATACCATCGATTAACAAGGGCAAACACGCCTGCCAGCGCGCCTTTGCGGCGCTTTTTGTCCTTCTCACCTTGGCGGGCACCAGCCCGCCTGCGGCTCGAAAACCAAAAATCGCTCGGGAATCCATCGCTGGCAGGTGCGAAGCAGTTTTGCCGCGCAGAAATGCGTCCAGACAAGGAAAGGACCGCAGGGAATACTTGTCGTATTTCCAAGGGGCTTGACGCGGTATGGGCGCATTTCTGCGCGGCAAAACCGTGTCTGCTCATGTCAATCGATGGTATATTTCCCCATTGCAGCGCACATAGCTCTCCAATACGAACACCCGTGAACAGCGTCAGCAACACGCCAAACTTGCAGGTATCCATATCATCCAGAAGATAGGAAACGAAGCGCGTCTGCTCTTCGCGGGACAGTACCCGCATTTCCTTTTTTCCCGGCTTGGGGTAATTGATCTCAATCGCAGGGAATCCTCCGTTAAAAAACGTCGCTGTGTATTTCAGAATACCATGCAGCACGACAAGCACATCATTCACGGTCTTTGGTGCCAGCTCATCCTCAAAAAGCAGCTCCGCAGTGAAGTCGTCGATCAGGCCGGTCGTCATGCCCATGGGGAAGCAGCCGCCGAGCTTTGGCTTGATGTGTTTCCGCAGCGCGGTATCATATTTAATGTAGGTAGACTCCTTCACCTTGGACTTTCGCATACGCAGCCATTCGTCGCAGTAAAATGAAAAACGGTGTCGGGAGTTTGTGCTGGGAATTGGCTTCCCATTGACCAGCGCCGCTTTGCACTTGGTCACTTTTTCCTTGGCTTCTCGATAGGTTTTGCCATAGCAGAAGCCGTACTTGATTTTTCCGGATAGTTCATATCCTTTGATATACCGCGCTTCCCAGCGTCCGTCCTTGCGTTTGAAAATATTTTCACCCTTTGACATTTTAGTAACCTCCCTAATAACATAATTGCAGTCCCGGGGACAATCACATTTTACTCGCACTCACAACACCCGCCCATCTCAGACTGCCCACTTGACTGCGCAAGAGATACTAATCCATGCATAAATGGCATAATCTCTGTTCGTAAATGCACGGAATTACCATAGATTTCGGGAATTTACCTTCAAATTAGAGATAAACCATTGATTTCACTGGCTAATTATGCTATAATACATCCATATAATTATAGAGTTCGGCTTTTCGTGGAGTGATGAACTCCACGAAGCACCGAATCCCAAGGCTTTTTTGATATGAAGGAGGTTTGATGTGAAGTTTCGGATCGTGGATTGAATTCCCGTCTGTCCGTGGAGTGATGAACTCCACGAAAAGCTCCACGGGGTTTGACGGATCAACCAATCAGCAGAAGATGCTGATTGGTTTTTGACAAAATTCACACAAGCAACTGCTTATTAAGCAAGATGGAGGGTAGCTATTGGAGAAGCAACGCATGAAGCAGGCATTTATGGAAAGTGCCGTCCGTGTCGTAGCAAGGGAAAGGTTGGAAAAAGCAACTGCTAAATCCCTTGCAGCAGAGGTTGGACTGAATAAGGCATACATTTATAAATGCTTCAGCAGCAAGGACGAGCTGCTCAGCGAGACGTTCCATCTGGAAGATGAGCGGTTTGCGGTGCTTCTGCGAGAAACACGGCCCGTCATGCACATGGGCGGTCTTGCATAGAAGGAGCGTGCATTTCTGCTATGGAAGCGGATCTGGGAGTTCCTGTTGGAAAAAGAGCACGACCTGCTATTTTACCTACGGTACTATTATTCCGCAAATTGTCGGACGTATGCGTATGCGTATGCGTATGATACGCATCTGAAGTGTTTTCATGAGCTGATTGAAAAAGTCAGACCAGCCTTCAAGTCGGCCACAAACGCGGATATGCTGGTGCATCAAGGATTAGATGCCATTTCACTAAAAGGTAGCCCCCTATTTTCAAATGATGAAGCAGTAAATGGAAAACGCCCTGAATAAAGTGACTTTGCAGCAGTTGGCGGTTAGTTGGCGGTTAAAAGAAAACAATTACAGAAAGCCGGACTACATAACAAGAAGCATACTCCCATTGTGTAGCAGAACAATTTCCTGGAAGGATGAAAAGGACGAGATGACAGATAAAGAGCTAAAGCGACTCAGCCGCGTTGAGCTGATCGACATCATCTATGAGCTGCAAAAGCAAAAGGATGCGGCGGACGTGCGGGTGGCGCAGCTTCAGGAAAAACTGAATCAGCGCGAATTGCGCATTGCGCAAGCCGGTTCCATTGCGGAGGCGGCTATCGGCCTGAATGGCGTTTTTGAGGCTGCGCAAGCCGCGGCAGATCAATACCTGTATTCTATTCAGACATCAACCTCCAGCATTCAACGCAAATTGGACGCTGCGGAAGCACAGCGGAGAGAGATTATTTCCAATGCTGAAGAAGAAGCAAATCGCATTGTCCGCGAGAGCGAAAACAGGGCGCGAGCCATTGTCGAGGCGGCAGAGAGACAGGCATCTGAAAAATGGGATTGCTTTGAAAAACGCGCAAGGGAGCTAATTGCCGCACACGCAGAATTGCAGAGGCACATTAAGAGAGGCGGATAACAGATGAAATCAGCGAAAAGGGCATCCGTTGAGCTGCCGACCGCAGAGCAGATTCGGAAAGAGCGGGCTCGTCTGCGGCACAAAAGCCGATACAGCCGGACACTGCGAAGCACAATCGCGATTCTCGTCGTAGTAGCGGCAGTTGCCGTATTGGTGGCAACGTTGTGGATGCCGGTACTGCGTATCTACGGGAGCTCTATGGCTCCTACACTAAATGATGGGCAGATCGTAATCTCCTTGAAAACAACCGACTTCAAGACAGGCGATATTGCCGCGTTCTATTATGGAAACAAGCTGTTAATTAAGAGGTACATCGCCGGAGCGTCGGATTGGGTTAACATCGATGAGGATGGAACTGTTTCCGTGAACGGCATAGAACTGGACGAGCCGTACCTCGCAGAAAAAGCATTCGGGCAGACAAATATCGAGCTGCCGTACCAGGTGCCGGATAAGCGATATTTCCTGATGGGAGATAACAGAGAGGCTTCTGTTGACTCCAGAAACACGGCGGTAGGCTGTGCATCGGACGATCAGATTGTCGGCAAGGTCGTTTTCTGCATCTGGCCGTTAGATCGATTTGGCCCAGTTCAATAGCAAAGGGGGGAATCCATGTGAAACAACGTCTGTCGGAGCAGATAACCAGCTATCACAATGCTCATGCTCGCAAAAAGCGCTGGAAAAGAATCGTCATGGTTTTAAGTTGCATTGTGGTGTTCTGCACGACCTATGCCTTAATTTTGCCTGCAATCACTATGACGCAGGCACCTGACTGCGGGAAGGAAGCCCACAGTCACGAGGACGCATGCTATGAAACGGTAATCGAGTATTCAGACTTGCATTGCCCGCAGCCTGAGCACAGCCATGACGACGCCTGCTATGATGCAGAGGGCAAGCTGATATGCGGGTATTCGGATTTTGTGATTCATAAGCATGATACGAATTGTTTTTCTAAAAGCGGAGAGCTGATTTGTACGCTGCCGGAGATTCAGAAGCACGCGCATACGGAAGCGTGCCATGAAACACGGACTGAGCTCCTTTGCGGTGCGGATGCGCTTGAAGGCCATCGACATTCAGAGCAATGCTACGAGCAAAGGCTGATATTGAGCTGCCAGCAGGAAGAAAGCGAAGATCATTCGCATGGGGAAAGCTGCTATACAACAGAAAATGAACTTGTTTGCGGCAAAGAGGAGCAGGAACCCCACAGCTATACGGAGGCGTGTGAAAAAGCTCAGCAACGCCTGATCTGCACGCGAAAAGAAGCTATTCCGCATGAGCATACAGCGGACTGCTATTCAAACGGCATGCTCGTCTGCGGGATGATGCAGGCCCTTTGCCACCAGCATGGTGAGGGCTGCTTTGCTTCCGTTGAAGAAAAGAAGAATCTGATCTGCGGCAAGGATGAGCATATACATGAACCCGCATGCTATGGCGCTGTGGATACGCCGGAAGCTGCTTATCACTGCGGCATGGGCGAACATCTCCATGAAGAGGAGTGCTATGACGAAAACTATGCCCTGACCTGCAGTATCCCGGAGCATACCCACACAGAGGAATGTGTGGAGAACACTCCCTCTTTCGCCTGCGGACTGCCGGAGCATACCCACACAGAGATGTGCAAGGATGAACAGGGAACGCTTATTTGCCGGCTGGAAGAGCATACGCACGACCACTTCTGCATCGCAGTGAGGAGTGCGCCGCCCATGCCGGTGCAAGGTAATGACTTTATCTACGCCGGGGCAGCGTTACAGGGCGCGGAATTTGATCTGTATCAATGGAAAAACAATGAGTGGTCAAAGGTTAATCAAACGCCATTGATAACAGGCACCGACGGAATGGTTAAGCTTCAGCCCTTGGAGGCGAGTGTAGCGTACAAGCTTGTTGAAACAAAGGCTCCCCCTCATTATGTGCTGAAGGACAATGCAGCGTTCTTCTGGCTCCGGGAGGACGAAAATCAGACCGCGCCGAATTCCATGCCGGATGGCTTTGTCGGAAAAGCCGTGGAAATTGGAGGCGTCCTCCTGATTTCCAGCGACAAGGCCCAGGAGCAGTACACCTCAATTACGGTTAAAAAGCTCTGGAAAACGGAGGAAGGCGCTGATTTGCCAGCTGTTCCGGTGGAAACCATTACGATAAGGGTCTATCAGATCCCGGACGGGAATGAAGACGCCAAGGTAGAACGGACACAGTTGACTCTCTCTGCGGCGAATGGATGGGAAACTGTTCTACCCAACTTGCCTGCGATCGGTGAGGATGAAAACGGGAACCCCGTTACCTATGATTATTCCGTTGAAGAAATCTCGGTATCGGGTTTTGAAACAAGCTGCGCGCGTGAGGAAAACCTCTTTACTATTACGAATACGCGCAAGCAGCAGGAATACACCCTTCCGGAGACGGGAGGGGCCGGAAAAGGCTTATTCACAACAGGCGGCGCGCTTTTCCTGATAACAAGCCTTCTGCTCGGATGCAGACGGAGCCGCAAAAGGGAAAGGAGGTGCGGTAGCCTCCAGTAACAGCAAAAACGATACCGATGGCTCATTCATAAGAAAAGAACACAAACAAAGACAAAGGAGATTACTAAAATGAAACGTATTTTTACTCTTGTGCTGGCACTTACGATGGTGCTTGCACTAAATGTAACCGCCTTTGCGGCGGGTCCGTATACCATCACCATCAACAATCCGGAACCGGGCCATACCTACGAGGCATACCAGATCTTCGCAGGCGACCTTGAAACGGTAGACGGTAAGACCGTCCTCACCAATATTACCTGGGGTAACGGGGTTAATGCTGATGAAGCACAGGCAACATTCAAAGATGCGGCTGCAAAGGCGGCCGAGCTGACTACGGAGGTAAAGGCGCGTGATTTTGCCAATTTTATTGGGGATAGAAAATTTAACTATCTAACCAATCCCACTGAGAGCACTGCCGGAAACGGTACATATACGATTGCCAATCTGGCTCCCGGCTATTATCTGGTCAAGGATAAGGAGAATACCCTCACCAATGAGGACGCCTTCTATACGCTCTACATGATGAAGGTTGTCGGAAATGTGACCGCAGAGCCGAAGGGCGGTAAGCCGACACTGGACAAGCAGATCAAGAATAATAATACCGGCGAATGGGGTGTTGTGGGCGATCACCAGATCGGGGATACCGTTGAGTTCCGTACTATTACAACGATTTACAATCCGCACGGATACGGCATCTATAATAAGCCAGGGGAAGGTACATATGAAATACACGATGCCATGTCTGACGGACTGACCTCCAATGTTAAGACTAAATCGGATATCAGGATCATGGTCAACGATAAAACCAAGCTTTCTGAAGAATTTTACGAAGTTACCCCTGAGGGCAATGGCTTCAAGCTAACGATTGACGTTAACTCGGTGGTTCAGTATGATCCAGAAGTGAATACAGGGGATAAGCTTTATACTTATTATAGCGGTGTGCTGAACGCTGACGCCAACGTGTTTGACAAGGGTGAGGAGGATAACCAGGCTTATCTTATATGGAGCAACAATGCGCATGATGACACCGCGTATGATGAGAATGAAACCGGAAAATCCGCTGTAAAGAAGGCCTATGTCTGGACCTACAAGATGGGCATCAACAAGGTGGATGAAAATGGCGGCCAACTGACCGGCGCGAAGTTCGCCCTGTCTAAAAAAAGCACGCTCAAGGTTGCGGACATGAACTGCGATGCGAACGGCGTTCCTGCCGTTACCACCGACCTTATTGGCATGGTGAAGGTTTCCGAGGGCGAATACCGGGTTGCAACGGCCGGCGACACGAATGTTGTTTATGTGGTTGACGCCGGCAATGCCGTTATCAAGGGGCTGGACGACATCGACTACTATCTGTACGAGACAAAGGCGCCCGCCGGCTACAACCTGCTGACCAAGCCTGTGAAGTTCAATATCTCCGCCGCCTACAATGAGGACGGCTCCAATTACACGGGCGTGACCGTTACGGTTGACGACGGAGCGCCGTCCAATGCGCTCAGCGCGAATGTTGTGAACAAATCCGGTTCCACGCTGCCTGAAACCGGCGGCGTCGGCACAACCATCTTCTATGCGCTGGGCGGCCTGCTGGTCGTTGGCGCAGGCGTTATTCTGATTACCAGAAAGCGTATGGGCAAGTCTGAGAACTGAAGCTGAGACATTATTAAACTGCTGCAAAAGGGGCGGAGTGCGCCGCACTCCGCCCCTCCCCACAGCAGCAAGGAGAAACCTGTAAATGAGGAACAAATTAACTACAATTCTATTGATTCTGGCTTTTTTTGCAGGCTTGTCCTTGCTTCTGTACCCGACCGTAAGCGATTACTGGAACTCCTTACACACCTCGCAGGCTGTTGCAGACTATGCGGAAAATGTGCGGAATCTCGAAGCGGAGAAATACGAGCAGCTTCTGCAAGAGGCAAGGAGCTATAACCGGATGCTGCCTTACAAGCAAGCTGCAACCGCCCTTTCGAAGGAGGAAAAGGAGGCATACGATGCGCTCCTTAACATCACCGGCACCGGTATTATGGGATATATTGAAATTCCAACCGTCAATATCTCTCTGCCGGTCTACCACGGAACGGAGGACGCCGTTCTTCAAATCGCCGTAGGGCATTTGGAGTGGTCAAGCCTCCCCGTGGGCGGGGAGAGCACCCACTGTGTCTTATCCGGGCACCGGGGTCTACCGAGCGCAAAGCTCTTTACAAACCTTGATAAGCTGGTGACGGGGGACAAATTCATCGTGCGTGTGTTGGACGAGGTTCTGACCTACGAGGTGGATCAGATTCTGATTGTTGAACCCACTGATGTATCGACTCTCATGATTGAATCGGGAAAAGACCTCTGTACGCTGGTCACATGTACGCCTTACGGGGTCAATTCCCATCGACTGCTCGTCCGGGGGCACCGAGTTGAGAATCAGGAAGATGCGCAGGCCGTCCGCGTGACCTCGGACGCCATTCAAATTGAGCCGCTGATCGTTGCGCCCGCCGTAGCGCTGCCAATGCTTCTGGTATTGCTGGTGATTCTGCTTGCATCGGGAGGAAAAACGAAATCTGCTGGAGGAAAGAAAAATGCGAAAACTGAGTAACCGCGTCATATCATGTCTTCTCTGCCTGATATGCATGCTCACTATGTTCCCCGTTCAGGCGTTTGCCGCCGGGGCGATTGATGTGAACAAGGATGTTCATCTCAAAATCCAATACATTCACGACAAGACTCCGATATCGGACGTGCCCTTTGACCTTTACCATGTCGCAAGCGTGGATGCCTATGGGGCGTTTACCCTTGCCGGGGATTTTCAAAAATATCCCGTCGTGGTCAACGGCTTGAGCACCGATGCGTGGAGAACCCTTGCAGAGACGCTTGCCGTGTATGCAGACAGGGACCAGCTCAAGCCGCTGGACAGTGGGAAAACAAACGCGGAGGGAAATCTCTCCTTCCCGAATAAACAGCCGCGCCTCAAGCCGGGGCTGTATCTGGCCGTGGGGCGGAAGCTCGTAACATCCGGCTACACCTATACGACCGAGCCATTCCTCGTTGCCCTTCCCAATCTGGACAGGGGGAACAACGCATGGGTGTATGACGTAACCGCGGCCCCGAAGCACACACAAACAGAAAATCCGCCCACGCCGCCCGAGCAGACGGTGGAGCGCAGAGTTTTGAAGATCTGGAAGGACGATATTCCGCAGTCCCGACCGAAGGAGGTCATCATCCAGCTTCTCAAGGACGGTGTTATTTACGACACGGCGACGCTGAACGCGGCAAATAACTGGCGCTATACTTGGGAAAAGCTTCCCGCATACAACAAGGACGGCTCCAAAATCGTCTGGAGCGTCGTGGAAAAGGAGCCTGAAGGCTACACCGTGCTCATCGCCAGAGACGGCGTCACGTTTACCATCACGAATACCTATGCGCCCAACAAGCCGATGACACGCACGGTTGTCAAGGTATGGGATGACAAGGGCTATGAAAACCACCGCCCGAAATCGGTACAGATAACCCTCCTGCAAAACGGAACGGCCTACGAAACCAAGACGCTGAGTGAAGCAAACGGCTGGCAGTATACATGGGAGAATCTGCCCAGGTACGACAAAAGCGGCAAGGAAGTTACATGGACGATCCGCGAGGCTACGGTATCCGGCTATGTGTCCAGCGTCCGGCAAAACGGCTTTACATTCGTGCTTACAAACACGCTGGACAAGCAAAAACTGCCGCAAACAGGCGTCCTCTGGTGGCCGGTGCCGATTCTTGCAGTTACAGGCTTTGCATTCCTGATTACAGGAACTTTCTCCAGAAAGAAAAAAGATGATGAGTAAACAAGGAAAAATGTGTGTGGGAATTGGGCTGCTGCTTCTGGCAGCAGCCCTTTTTCTTACCGTTTATAATTTTTGGAGCGATGCTATGGCAAGCGCTTCTTCCAATACTGCTCTTGAATATTTGAAACCTGATAACAAAGAGCATACAGGTGTGAGCCTGCCGGTACTTTCGTCAGGCGAGACTTTGGAGGAAGCGTACTTTCCGGATTATATCTTGAACCCGGAAATGGATATGCCGGAGAAAGAAGTCGATGGGCAGAAGTACATCGGTGTCCTGAGAATCCCGGCACTTTCGCTTGAGCTGCCGGTTATCAGTGAATGGAGTTATCCGGGGCTGAAGGAATCTCCCTGTAGATACACCGGCTCCGCGTATCTGAATACTATGGTGATTGCCGGTCATAACTATTTCAGTCATTTTGGGCATCTGAAAAACCTGTCACTGGGAGACGAGATAACCTTTACAGATGTGGACGGGAATGTGTTCAGGTACGAGGTCATTGAACTTGAAACGCTTTCTCCCTTCGCCATTGAAGAGATGACAGGCGGGAATTGGGATCTCACACTGTTTACCTGCACGGTTGGCGGTCAGTATAGAGTGACCGTTCGCTGCAAGCTGGCAGAAACTCCATCATAAATATAAACACGCATTGGGAGGCAAGCGAAGAATCCAATCTGGCTTCCAAACGGAAGATAAAACATGAGGCCAGAACAGCTTGCCTCCGTCCAGGCACTCTGGGAAAAACAGCGATAAGACTCGTGTGCGCCTGCTGTGAGACTTTCATGAGGACGTTCCTGAGACTTTTTTGAGGATTGAAATGAGACTAAAAGAAGAGAAAAATAAAACATTATTAAGGATGTAGATAAGGACAGGACTGAGACCACCCATCGAGTAGAATCAATTACCGGTAGGAAGTATCGGAATTGAGCCTGATGGGGGGGGATTTATGTACGGCTCCGGCACATCATCTCCCGGTCTCTGGGAACAACGTTGTACCTTGTTGGGACACATTCTCTGTGCCCCTCCATCTTTTCGGCCTCTTCCGGATGCGCCGCCCCTTCACAACTTCATATCGCCCCATTCTGCCCGCAGCAATCATGCCGCGGGCTTTTCTGCGCCTTTTGGGCTTCATTGCCGTTCCCCGCCTCCGTGTGTTTGAAATTCTAACATTTCAAATTCATGGAGGTTTTTTATGTATTACAACACGAAGGCCAGCGGAGCACGGATTCGTGAGCTTCGCATCGCAAAAAATTTCACGCAGGAGGATCTGGCAGAACACATAAATGTTTCCCACGGCTTTATCAGCCTCATAGAGTCCGGAAAGAAAGGCTGCTCTGTCGATGTGCTGATCGCGCTCTCAAACCTGTTTGGTGTGTCCATCGACTACCTTGTCCTTGGCACTGACCCATTCACCGCGCTGGATTCCGCTGCGCTGAAAACAGATATTCAGGTATTGATCGGGCAGCTTGAGAAATTCAGGGAGCAGCTATAACTGATGTTACTATGTTACTAATGGTAAAGCGAATGTTACCAACGTTATATTCAAAACCGGCATACCAGCTTCTAAAATAGAATCACAGCGAAAGCTGACTGTTCCTTGAAAATTTCATAGTCATTCATCAGGTACATTCCTGCATATGTGCGAGAGCACAAGCCAGCACAGCGGTGCGCCACGACCTTCACGAGCGCGGACAACATTCAATCAGCGCAGCTTCCGTGAACGAGCGATAAACCCGACTGTAAAAATCGGGCGGTTCCCGATCCGGCCATGACCGTATGCAGGGCTAACGATACTTCTGTCCAGCCACAGCTTCTTCACGCAATGGGGACAGCTCGGAGCGATCCTCGGAGGGGTTCAAATCCCATGGAGCGGCACAACCGGCCGCCGCCTGATGATTTCCCACAGCTCTGGGGCGTCGAGGACAAATTAGGGCTATACATACCAAACACAGAAAGGAGTCCTTGCCCTTGAAGGAGAACTGGACATATCGCCGCGGCGATATCTATCTGGCAAACTTAAATCCCTATATCGGCTCAGAACAGGGCGGCACACGCCCTGTTCTTCTGCTGCAAAACAACACCGGCAACTTCTATTGCCCGACCCTCATTGTAGCCCCTCTGACCGCCCGCAGAGGCAAGAAACCACATCAGCCCACGCACTATCTGCTTTCCTCCGTGAAGGGCATGGACGGTGCATCCGTCGTTCTTCTGGAGCAGATCAAAACCATCGACAAACGCCGCGTGGTGCGCTATATCGGGCGCGTCAACCGCAAACAGATGGACGGCGTCAATGAAGCCCTCCAAATCAGCCTCGGCCTCTATATCCCGGAAGAAATGGAGGCTCCGTAATGAAGTCCACGCTGCCGGTTACACCGGAATCATACATTTCTTTATCCAGTCATAACCATGAAATAACCCAGGCAAGGAGGTATGGCATGGACGCATATACGGCATCCGACATAGATATTCGCGCCGTTGACCCTGCGGCGCTGGTGGACATCCGCGACGTGAAGGTCAACACGGCGCTTCCCAAGCGGGAGCGTATTCTGGATTTCATCCGTCAGATCGGCAATCCCTACTGCTACCGGCACGGAAAATATGTGGTCAGGGTCAGCTTTGCCGATACGGATATTTCGTTGGAGGACAGACTGGAAGCATATATCCGCACGAAGGGCTGACCCCGCGACATCCTCGACAGTTATGCACTATGCAGGTACAATTTTGGAGGAAAGGAGCTGGCAATATGCAAAACAGCAAGGAAACAAAAATCTGGAACGCCACGCTTTACCTCCGATTGTCGAGGGACGACGGGGATAAAGAGGAATCCAACAGCATTATCGGACAGCGGGAGCTGCTGCGGAATTTCATCCGAACCCGCCCGGAGCTTCGGGAATATGCCGTCAGGATCGACGACGGCTTCACAGGTTCCAATTTCGAGCGTCCGAGCTTCAAGAAGATGCTGGAGGACGTAAAGGCGGGGCGTACTAACTGCATCATTGTAAAAGACCTATCGCGCTTTGGCCGAAATTATCTGGACGCAGGCGAGTACATTGAGAAGATATTTCCCTTTTTAGGCGTGCGGTTCATCGCCGTCAACGACAACTATGACAGCTTTGGTGGGAAAAACGCTTCGGACGAGCTTATCATTCCGTTCAAGAATCTCATAAACGAAGCCTACTGCCGGGATATTTCCGTGAAAGTCCGCACCCAGCTTGAGGTCAAGCGCAAAAGCGGCCAGTACATCGGCGCATTTGCCGTGTATGGCTATCTGAAGGACGACGCAGATAAAAACCATCTGATCGTAGACGAATATGCCGCAGATATCGTGCGGGACATCTTTTCGTGGAAGCTGGAGGGCATGAGTCCGCAGGACATTGCCGCCCGCCTGAACCGCAACGGGGTGCTCTCGCCTATGGAATACAAGAAATCTCTCGGCATGAAATTCGCCACTTCCTTCAAGGCGAACCCACAGGCGTTATGGTCGGCCAATGCGGTGCTTCGTATCCTGAAAAATCCGGTCTATACCGGCGTGCTCATTCAGGGCAAGGAGACCACCCCAAGCTACAAGGTGCGAAAGCGTGTCACAAAGCCGGAAAATGAATGGGCGGTCGTTCCGGATACACACGAGGCTATCATTGAACGCCGGGACTTTGACAGCGTGCAAAAAGCGCTCTCACTGGATACCCGCCGCAGCCCCGGCGACAGCGCCGTCCAGCTTTTTAGCGGCATGGTGTTCTGCGGCGAGTGTGGTGCAAGCATGGTGCGCAAAACTATCCCCTCCGGCAATAAAAAATATGTCTACTATGTCTGTGCGGCGCACAAGCAGGATAAATCCTGTTCTCCCCACCGGATGCGTGACGAGGCACTTGCAGATATCGTGCTGGAAACGCTCCGGCAGTATATCCGGGATGTGGTAGACCTGGACGATATTCTTGCCATGACGGACACCGCCCCTTTGAGAACCGCAGAAGCTCAGAAGGTACAGCGTCAGCTTGACAAGAAGCGCTCGGAATATGAGCGGCTTCAGAAGCTGCTCATGTCGCTGTATGAAAATCTTGCAGACGGCATTATCGACCGGGACGAATACGCGAGGCTCAAGCAGAACTACGCAGGGCGCTGCGCCGAGTGCGAAAAGCAGATGGAAACCTTGCAGGAGACCATCACGCAGATCAAAGAGCACGGCGGCGAACACCGGGAGTGGATGGCGCAGTTTCGGGAGCATTTGAACATTACGGAATTGGAGCGCAGCATCGTCGTGGCGCTGATCGACCGCATCCTTATTTATAAGGACAACCGCGTGGAAGTCCGCTTCCGCTTCGCGGATGAATTTGCGTGGCAGACGGATATCCTGCGCCGGTCACAAATCAGAGAGGTGGTATAAGTGGCAAGAACCAAACGAAAGACAAATCCGGTCATTCCGGCAGCGGAGGCTCCCGCACAGGCACAGAAGCAATACCGCGCTGCCGCCTATGCCCGCCTTTCCGTGGAAGACAGCGGCAAACCCGGCGCGGATACCATCGAGGGACAGAAAAACCTCCTGCTGCGGTTCATCGAAAATGACCCGACGCTCACTCTGTATGGGCTGTTTTGCGATAACGGGCAGACCGGCACGGACTTCCAACGGCCTGAGTTTGAAAAGCTCATGGAAGCGGTCAGGCGCGGAGAGGTAGACTGCATCGTGGTCAAAGACCTATCACGTTTTGGCAGAAACTACAAGGAGACCGGCAACTATCTGGAGCGCATTTTTCCGTTTCTGGGCGTGCGCTTCATCGCCGTTAACGACGGCTTTGACACGCTTACTGCCCAGCGGGGCGCGGACGGTTATCTGGTTCCGCTGAAAAATCTGATCAACGAGGTCTACAGCAAGGACATTTCCAGGAAGTCCGGCTCGGCTCTGGCGGCAAAGCAGAAGAACGGCGATTTCATCGGCGCGTGGGCACCCTACGGCTATCGCAAATGCCCGGACGACCCACACAGGCTGGAACCGGATGAGGCAACGGCTCCCGTTGTCCGGCAGATATTCCGGTGGCGTGCCGAGGGCATTGGCGTCACGCAGATCGCAAGGCGGCTCAATGACGAGGGCATACCCTCACCCTCTGCCTATCTGTACAATACCGGCGCGTGCAAAACAGAAAAGTACAACGGCGTGATCTGGTACGTTCAGACGGTCAAAAACATCCTGTCCCGGCAGGTGTACATCGGGCACATGGTGCAGGGCACAAAGCGGCAGTCCTTTTATGAGAATCGTGGCCAGTACATGAAGCCCAAAGAGGAATGGATCGTCGTGGAAAATACCCACGAGCCGCTGATCGACCGGGAAACCTTTGGTAAGGTGCAGGCGCTTGCCCAGCGCAAAAAGGCAGAATACTTTGAAAACCTCGGCAGGTTCACGCATCTGAAAACCACTGAAAACATCCTCAAGGGGCTGGTCTACTGCGCCGACTGCAAGCGTCCGCTGGTGCGGTACAAGAATGTGAGCCATGAAAAAAAGCTGTGGTACACGTTCATCTGCCAGACGCATACCAACGACATCGCAAGCTGCCCCAAGAAGAATATCCAGGAGGATGTTTTGATCCCCATGATCCTGCAAGCCATCCAGACGCAGATTGCCCTCGCCGCTGATATGGAAGCGCTCATCCGCAGGGTAAACAGCTCTCCCAAATACAGAAAGCAGACTGCGACGCTGCAAGGCAGGCTGGACGCGGCGAAAAAAGCGCTTACGAGATACAACGGCTTATATGACAGCCTTTACCAGAACTATGTGGATAAGCTCATGACCGAGCAGGAGTATATGACGCTGAAACGCCGCTACAAGGCCGAGGCAGAAGAAGCGGAGCGGTTGATCGAGGCTCTGACCCGCCGGCAGGCGGCGGAAGCGGCGCACACGCCGGAGAACCCGTTCCTTGCGGCCTTCGGCAGCTTCCGGGGCGCGGATGTTTTGACAAAAGAAATGGCGCAGGCGCTGATTGAGCGTGTGTATGTGGACGGGAACTGCAATATCGAGATTGTGTTCCGTTACCGGGACGAATACAAGGAGCTCTGTACATATCTTGAAGGGAGGGAAACTGACGCATGAGAACGGCGATGTATCTTCGCATATCCAGCGAGGACGCGGATTTGCGAAACGGCGAAAAGAACGAATCCGAGAGCATATCCAACCAGCGCAGCCTCCTCCGGGAATATGTATCCGGTCATGCGGAGTTGGCCGGCTCTGAAATACTGGAGTTTTGTGACGACGGCTGGAGTGGTACGAACTTCGAGCGTCCCGCTGTGAAGGAGCTTTTGGAGCAGGTCAAGCGTGGGCAGATCAACTGCATCGTAGTAAAAGACCTTTCCCGCTTTGGCCGTGATTACCTCACCGTGGGCGACTACATCTCCCGCGTGTTCCCGTTCATGGGTGTACGCTTCATTTCCGTCAACGACGGCTTTGACAGCAGCAATCCGCTGGATATCGACAGCCTCGAGACTTCGTTTCGGACGCTGATCTACGACCTGTACAGCCGTGACCTTTCCCGCAGGGTCAAAAGCGCAAAGAAGGCCAGAGCCGAGCGCGGGGCGTTTCTCAGTCCCTTTGCGCCTTACGGATATGTCAAAGACCCGGAGGACAAGAATCATCTGCTGGTGGATACGGAAGCCGCCGACGTGGTACGGCGCATCTTTCAAATGGCGGCGGATGGTACAAAGACATGGCAGATCGCGGCGGCGCTGAACGGCGACGGCGTAAGCTCTCCGAAGAACTACAAGGTCGAAGCAGGCTGCACAAGAACGCCGTGGCGCAGCATCCGTGAGGAAAATTTCTGGACGGCCAATCTGGTTGCAAAGCTCCTGCGGGACGAGCGGTATATTGGAAAGACGGTGTACGGCAAACGAAGCCGGGACATTGTAGGCAGCACCCACACGGTCAAAATCTCCCGCAATGATTGGGTTATCGTCCCCGACAGGCACGAAGCCATTGTTTCAGAGGAACTGTTTGAAAAAGCGCAGATTTGTATGCGGGAATACAGGGAACGCGAAGGCATGACGGGCGGCGGGAATCCGCTGAAACGCAAGGTGGTCTGCGGCGTATGCGGTCACGCCATGCAGCGGGACAATAAGAAGAACGGCTCCTACCGCTGCGTCACGAAACGGCTGAATACCGGCTTTGACTGCTCGGAGGAAAAAGTCCCGGAGGCCGATATT